>ERZ773242.1737-NODE-1737-length-19783-cov-3.944343_pt1 | contig 19783 bp, 22 predicted proteins | sample MGYA00511077_ERZ773242 | MGnify/ENA primary metagenome ERZ773242 (study PRJEB29015, sample SAMEA2737754) | human gut metagenome | biome: human gut; feature: human-associated habitat; material: faeces | place: China | collected 2012 ... | reverse complement strand
CGCAAACGTCCCGCCGCAGGGCGGACGCAAGCACCCGCAGCAGGAGTTCATCCAGATCGACACGACGAACATCCTGTTCATCTGCGGCGGCGCGTTCGACGGGCTGGACAAGATCATCGAGCAGCGCACCGACACGTCGTCCGTTGGCTTCGGTTCGCAGTTACAGAGCAAAAAGCAGCGCGACGTCGGCAAGCTCTTTGAGCTGGTTGAGCCGCACGATCTGCTGAAATTCGGCATCATTCCGGAACTGGTGGGCCGGCTTCCTGTCATCACCAGTTTGAACAGCCTCCGCAAGGAGGATCTGGTCAAGATCCTGACCGAGCCGAAAAACGCGCTCTGCAAGCAGTATCACAAGCTGCTGGAATATGACAATGTGGCGCTGAGCTTCGAGTCCGGCGCGCTGGATGCCATCGCGGAGAAGGCCATCAAGCGTCAGATCGGCGCGCGCGGCCTGCGGGCGATTATGGAGAGCATCATGACGAAGATCATGTACGAGATCCCATCTGACCCCACGATCCAGAGCGTGCTCATCACGGAGGACTGCGTCCGCAACGGCACCGAGCCTGTCATCAAGCGGGACGCGAGCCGTCCGCGCGAAGCCATTCGCAACGCAGGCATGACTTTGTGAGGCCTCTGAGTTGCGAAAATCGAACACAGGAAGGGGGCATGGGATGCTCCCTTTTTGCGCTATTTTATAATAACAGCGTACAGCTTTGGCGGAATAGATTCGCCGAAGCGTCAACTCTCCATTGGAAAGGAGACGATATATTTATGAGTGATTATCAGCCGATGACCTGCCTGCCGGTGCTGGCGCTGCGCGGGCTGGTGGTGTTTCCGGGCTGCGTGACGCATTTTGACGTCGGGCGGACAAAATCCGTCCGCTCCGTCGAAGAGGCGATGCGCGCGAACCAGACGATTTTCCTCGTGGCCCAGCGCGATCTGGAAACCGACGACCCGAAAAAAGCCGACCTCTATGAGATCGGCACGGTCGCGACGGTGAAGCAGATCCTGCGTCTGCCGGGGGACAACATGCGGATTCTGGTCGAGGGACAGTACCGCGCGAAGCTGCTCGACATGATCCACAGCGAACCGTATCTGTTTGGCCGTGTGCTCGAGCTGGACGAGCTGGGCTACCGGCACGATCCGCTGCGCCTGCAAGCCCTCATCCGGCAGGGACACGAGCTGTTTGGGCAGTTCGTCGATCTGGCTGTGAAGGCCGGGCAGGAGAGTATGCTGCAAATTTTAAGCTCTGACGAGCCGGGCAAGCTTGCCGATGTGATCGGCCAGAACGCGACGTTCCCTTACGACCAGAAGCAGCGCATTTTGGAGCAGCTACACCCGGTTAAGCGACTGGAGCTGGCAATTGAGCTGCTGGCGCAGGAGCTGGACATTTTGCAGCTCGAGAGTGAAATTTCCGAAAAAGTACAGGAAAATGTCAACAAAAACCAGCGCGATTATTACTTGCGTGAGCAGATCCACGCCATCCGCGAAGAGCTTGGCGAGGACGACAGCGACGACGAGAATTACGCCGAGCGCATCCGTGCGCTGGGGCTTCCGGAGGCGACGGAGGAAAAGCTGCTGCGCGAGGTCAAGCGTCTCGGGCGGCAGCAGGGCGGCTCGCCGGAGGCGAACGTCATCCGCAATTACCTCGACACGGTACTCGATCTGCCGTGGAACGAGGAAACGAAGGAACGGCTGGATGTGAAGGCGGCGAGGAAGATTCTCGATGCCGACCACTTTGGACTCGAGAAGGTCAAGGAGCGTATCCTGGAGACGCTGGCCGTGCGGCAGCTCGCACCGGAGCTGCCGGGGCAGATTCTCTGCCTGGTCGGCCCTCCGGGTGTTGGCAAGACGTCGGTCGCCATCTCGATTGCAAAGGCGCTGAACCGCAAGCTCGCGCGGCTGTCGCTCGGCGGCGTGCGCGACGAGGCAGAGATCCGCGGCCACCGCAAGACCTACATCGGCGCGATGCCGGGCCGCATCATGACCGCCATCGCGCAGGCCAAGAGCCGCAATCCGCTGCTGCTGCTCGACGAGGTGGACAAGCTCGGCAGTGACTACAAGGGCGACCCATCGTCCGCGCTGCTCGAAGTGCTCGATCCGGAGCAGAATTCGGAGTTCCGCGACCACTATTTGGAGGTTCCGTTCGATCTGCACCGCTGCATGTTCATCACGACGGCCAACACGACCGATACCATCCCGCGTGCCCTGCTCGACCGTATGGAGGTCATCGAGCTTGGCTCGTATACGGATGAGGAGAAATTGCAGATCGCAAAGCGCCATCTGCTGCCCAAGCAGCTCGAAAAGCACGGCATCGCAAAGGCGAAGGTTCGCGTGTCGGATGACGCGCTGCGCGAGATTATCGCGTGCTACACGCGCGAGTCCGGCGTCCGGAACCTCGAGCGGCAGCTTGCCGCGCTCTGCCGCAAGTGCGCGATGCGCTTTGTGGCGGAGGATGCGCCGAAGCGCATTTCCGTGACCGGTGCGAATCTGGAACAGTATCTCGGCGTGCGCCGCTTCCTACCCGATCCGCTGCCCGCGACTGATCAGGTCGGCCTTGTGACGGGTCTGGCTTGGACGAGCGTCGGCGGCGAGACGCTGGAGGTCGAGGTCAACGTGGTCGACGGCACAGGCAAGCTGGAGCTGACCGGCAATCTCGGCGACGTGATGAAGGAATCGGCCTTTGCGGCGATGAGCTATGTGCGCTCCCGCGCGAAGGAGCTTGGGCTGCCGTCTGATTTTTATAAGACGCGCGACATCCACATCCACTTCCCGGAAGGAGCCGTGCCGAAGGACGGGCCGTCTGCCGGTATCACGATCTGCACGGCGCTTGTCTCGGCCCTGACGGGCCGCGCCGTCCGGCGGGATCTCGCCATGACCGGCGAAATTTCAATCCGGGGCCGCGTCCTGCCGATCGGCGGGCTGAAGGAGAAGACCATGGCTGCGCTGCGCCACGGGATCAAGACCGTCATCATTCCGGCGGAGAACGAAAAGGACCTCGAGGAGATCGACCAGACCGTCCGGCAGAGCCTGAATTTCATCACGGTCAGCCATGTGGACAGCGTGATCGCTGCCGCGCTTGTTTCCGGCGAGGTTCCGGCGGAGACGCCGGCTGTGCTGGACGCCATGCCCGCAATGCCGCCCGTAACGCCAAAGGCCCGGCGCAAGCCCGGCATCCGGCAGTGAGGAGGGAACCATGAATCTGCACAATGCGCAGTTCGTGCGCTCCGTGACGTCCGTGGCGGACTGCCCGCACGACGGCATCCCGCAGATCGTGTTTGCGGGCAAGTCGAACGTCGGCAAGTCCTCGGTCATCAACAAGCTTTTGCTGCGGAAAAACTTCGCCCGCGTGGGCGAGGCCCCCGGCAAGACCACGCACATCAACTATTTCCTGATCGACGAGAAAATGTATCTGATCGACCTGCCCGGATACGGCTACGCGAAGGTCTCAAAGAGCGAGCGTGAGCGTTGGGGCAAGCTGATGGAGGCGTATTTTGCCGCGCCGGATCTCATCGATCTCGGCGTGATGCTCGTCGATGCACGGCACAAGCCGACGGCCAACGACGTGACGATGGCAAGCTATTTTTTGCAGACTGGCAAGCCGTTCGTCGTCGTAGCGAACAAGCTCGACAAGCTGAAAAAGAGCGAGATCGAGCCGAACCTGGCCTGCATCCGCGAGACGCTGGCCCTGCCGGAGGATGTCCAGCTCATTCCGTTTTCCGCCGAAAAGGGCGACGGGCGGGACGTACTGCTCAAGGTCGTTCTCGCCGCCGCAGGAGAATAAGGTTTCAAAAAGGTAAGCGTCAAACCACCCCGCGTATAGAAGGCCGCCATCTCGAAGCGAGCTGATGCTCAGAGAGATGGCGGTCAATTATTTTGCAGCACATAGCATTCTTCCGGAGCATTTGCGGGAAGCAGCTTTTCAGCCCATGCTTCATCAGTTTCGCTCAGCTGCGGCGCGTTTTGCAGGAGCCATAGCAGATAACGGTACGGATCTAAGCCATTCTCCTTCGCCGTTTCAATCAGGCTGTAGATCACGCTGCTGGCCTGTGCGCCGCCCGGCGTATTGGCAAACAGCCAGTTCTTCCTGCCCATCACAAATGGTTTCATGCTGCGCTCGGCAAGATTGTTGCTCAGCTCCAGACGGCCATCCTCCAGATACCTCGTCAGATACGGCCACTGCTCCAGCAGGTAGTGGATGGCCTTCCCTAGCGCAGATTTCGGTGCTGTTTTCGCCTGCATCTCATTTGCCCACGACAACAGCGCGTCTAAAACAGGTTTCTCCTGTTCCAGCCGCTTTTCATACCGTTCCTCCGGCGTCAGCTCCGCCAACGCCTGCTCCAGCTTGAAAAGCTGCGAGCAACCGCATTCGCCCATGGCCGCGGGAGAATTCTTCCGTTTCTCTTGCGGCAGGGTGCTCAGCGCCTCGTCAAATTTTCGCCTTGCATGCGCCCAGCACCCAACCACCCGGATATTCTCAGAAAGTTTGTGGTAGCCCTGGTACCCATCCGCGTGCAGCCAGCCCGAGAAGCCTTGCAGGAAACGCTCGGCGTGCGCTGGTATTCATACAGCACAATGGCCTGCTTCGCGTAGCCACTGGTGCGGTACAGCCACATGTAGGACTTGCTGGTAGAGGAACGTCCCGGCTCTTTCAGCACCTGCAAGGTCGTCTCATCCGCGTGCAGCGCCGGTTCCCTGCAAAGCTGCTTATGCAGCAAATCATAGACCGGCCGCAGCCATTTCTCCGAGATGTTCAGCAGCCAGTTGGCCATGGTCTGCCGGGACAGCTTCAAGCCCTGACGGTTGAATTCCTGTTCCAACCGGTACATAAGTAAAGCTCAGCTGCTCCATGACCATCTGCTCCGCCTGTTCCGAAGAACGGCCAAACAGCTTCTTTTTGGACAACTTCTACCTCGGATTCCGAGCGCGGCCACTGGTACGCGCCCTGTTCCAGTCGCTTGTACAGCAGGATGAAGCCGTCCTTTTCCCAGTACAAGCCCTTGATACGGTCTCGCCGCCGTCCGCAGAACAGGAACAGTGTGTTGGTAAATGGATCCAGTTCAAACTGCTGCTGGACGAGGTGCGCCAGGCCGTCTATGCCTTTACGCAGATCTGTGCAGCCACAGGCGATGTAGACCTTGTCCGCTCCAGCGAAATCGTTCAGCATAGGCACAGAAGTTCTACCAGCATTTTCAGCTGTTCTGAATCGCATCCGGAGTAAATGTCCAGACTGGCACTACCGATACGCAGTGTGGCGCAACGTTCCGCAACGTTGCGTGATCCCTGTTTCGGCGCCGGAAGCTCTGCAAACCTGACGGCCGACACGCTCGAGCACGGCTCTGTTTCAGCCAAAGCCAGCAATTCCCGTTCCCAACGGTAATAGGTTGCTGCATTGATTTCTTCTTGTCTGCACCACGCCCGCACTGACAGGCCGCTGCTGCGGCAGTCCTGTATTCGTGCCGACCACTCCTGCAGCTTCGCACGGTGTTTCAACTCTGCGCTTGTCATCCCCTTACCTCCAATATGACAGTAACGGAACGTTTCGCAACGTCCCGTTACTATTGTCTCATGCCTGTCCATGCGCGGTTAGGTTTGACGCTTACGCCTTTTCTTTTTGGTTTTAGCGGGAAGAGGGTCGAAAAGGGCATTTGCGCAGCAAAAGCAAGGCTCCGGTGGAGCCTTGCGGTGCCCGCGTGCGTGTCAGGCCGCATAGGGCGGCCTGAGCGAGCCTCGTCACCCGCTTAAAAAATACGAAGGAAAATATGGTTTGTGGCCTGAATTGCGGTTGCTTTTTCGTGGACAGCGTGATATGATTTGCATGAAAAACGCCATTTTCGAAAGAGGGGGGCGACTAACGTGCAGTATTTCATGCAAAATAAGAGCGAAACTGGAAGGGAAGTGCTGCACTGCATTGCGATTCTCGGTGGGACGCTGTTCTATGCGGCGGGAATGAACCTGTTTGTGGTTCCTGCTGGATTATATACCGGTGGAATTATGGGTTTGGCGCAGCTATTGCGCACGTTACTTATTCATTTGACCGGCTGGACGCCGAAAATTGACATTGCCGGTTTGCTGAACTATGCGATCAACCTGCCGGTTTTGCTGATAGCGTGGAGACGGCTGGATCGCACTGTTGTACTAAAGACACTGTTGGCTGTCACAGGCATTACCATCTTTTTAACGATCATTCCGCGTACCGATATTCTTTCCAGTGACCAGCTAGCGCGCTGTCTGATCGGCGGGATTCTCTGCGGCGGCAGCATCGGCATTATTCTTTGGATGGGCGGCACGAGCGGCGGTATGGACGTGATCGGCATGATGTTGATTAAAAGCGGGTCGCACACCAGTATCGGGCGCGTCAATCTGGCCTGGAATCTGATGCTATATACCGTCTGTGCGGTGGCGTTTAACCTGTCGACGGCGATCTATTCCATTCTGTTTTCGTTTATCTCCACGACAACGATGGATAAATTACATATGCAGAACATCAACGTGGAGGTTACGGTTGTCACCAAGTTGTTAAGTCCGGAAATGGAGCAAGAGATTCTTGTGGATTTGCACCGCGGCATTACGAGATATGAAGGGATTGGCGAATACACGGGACAGCCGGTTCACATCTTCTACATTTTGGTTTCCAAGTATGAAATCGGCCATCTGCGATCGATTGTCCTGAAATATGATCCGCACGCATTTATCGTGGCGAAAGACGGCGCGGTTGTGTACGGAAATTATAAAAAGAAAATTTAAGGCAGCACCGCACAATTGCGACCAATTGATAAAAGAAGCCATCCATGTGGATGGTTTCTTTTTATCTCATCAGAATAAGTTGGGGCAACCGCAGAAATGTACGAGGATACCCGCCTATGCGAAAGCTGCTTCCCGATAAATCAAATATCAAACAGTTCGCCGCCAGATTTTCGACGATCGGAGCATGCGCTGATTCAGCTCAGGCAAAAGCGTTTCTGTTCAGTGACGGGGCAAGAAACGCGCACTCCGCAAACGCGACCGCGCTGCAAAAGCCGGCCCTCACACATCCAAAAGCGCTTGGATATGCTTGCGGCATCATTACAATATAGCTTCTGCCGTCCCACAATCTCATAGCCGATCGCGCGAAAGAGCGTTCCGCGCAGCGCAGAGAAACCATTTAACGGGTCTTTGCAGATCAACGAAAACCCATGCTTTCAAGCAGTGAAAGCATGGGTTCTTTAGCAGGCTGCACATCCCCGGCGATCCATGAAAAGATTGCGGAGATTTGCGAAGCATGTATGGTTATACAACACAGGTCCAGCCAAATGGATCTGGTCTGGTTCCCCACTGGATACCGGTCAGCTCGTCGTAGAGCTTCTGCGACAGCGCGCCGATCCGGTTCTGGTTGACTTCATATACTTCGTCGTTCCACGCCAATTCCCCGATGGGTGAAATGACCGCCGCAGTACCGACGCACCACGCCTCCTCCAGCGTCCCGTTTTTTGCCGCGTCAAACAGCTCGTCCACGCTGAGCAGCCGTTCCTCAACCGGAACGTTCCAGCTCTTCAGCAGCTCAATACAGGACTTTCTGGTCACGCCCCGCAGGATTGAGCCGGTCAACATCGGCGTGACGACGGTACCGTTGATCTTGAACATGACGTTCATGCCGCCGCCCTCTTCGACGTATTTGCGCTCCACACCGTCCAGCCACAGCACCTGCGAATAGCCCTTCTCGATTGCCCGGTCGCCCGCGCGGTTGGCCGCGGCATAGTTTCCGCCGCATTTGGCCTCGCCCGTTCCGCCGCGCACCGCGCGAACGTCCTCCGTCTCGACCATGATCGGCACAGGCTTCAGGCCGTCTGAGAAGTAGCTCCCCGATGGGGACAGAATGATGGCAAACGTCGCCTCATGCACGCCGTGCAGCGCCAGCGTAGGATCTGTGGAATACAGGAACGGGCGGATATAGAGCGACGTGCCGGGATCGGACGGAATCCAATCCGTATCCACCTTTACCAGCTCCCGGATCGCCTGAAGCCCGTCTTCTTCATCGATGCGCGGCAGCCCCAATCGGTCGCAGGAGCGGTTCAGTCTTGCGACATTCTCCCACGGCCGGAACAGCTGCACCTGCCCATCCGGACGGCGATATGCCTTCAACCCCTCAAAAACCTCCGTCCCGTAATGCAGCACGCTTGCCGCCGGAGAAATGCTGATTGGGCCAAAGGGCACGATGCGCGCGTCGCGCCATCCCGCCTGATCGGTATAGTCCATCAGAAACATATGGTCAGTGAAAACAGTGCCAAACCCCAGTTGGTCAGAGGGCGGCATCATCCCATGCTTTTGGCTTCTTTCAATGCGGATATTCATATCCATACCTCCTGTCAGATTTCCTTCAAATGCTCCATGTTTTTGCAGATGCCCTCGCAGCAGCTGTGGAAAGTCGCCAGCTCCTCGGCGGTCAGCGGCAGTTCAATCACCTGCTCCACACCATTCGCCCCGATCACGCAGGGCACACCGGCAAACAGCCCCGTCTCACCATACTCACCGCAAAGCTCCGCGCTGGCCGGCATGATGGTTTTTTCATCGTGCAGCACGATGTGCGCCATCCGCGCTGCGGTTGTCGCAATGCCGTATTCCGTGCAGAACTTCCCGGAGAATGTGACCCATCCGCCGCCGATGGACTCCTTCTGGAGTGCCATCCGATCAAAGCGGAACCGTTCATCTCGCTCCGCCCAGACGTCCAGCGGCATCCCGCGGAAGCTCACGCAGGACCATGGCGCAAACTGCTGGTTTCCGTGCTCTCCCAGCATGTAGCAGGTGATAGACTTGTGGTCGATCCCGGTCTGCCGCGCAAGCGCGCTCAGCAGGCGCGACGTATCCAGTCCCGTGCCGGTGCCGAACACACGCCCCCGCGGCAATCCAAGCTCCAGTGCCAGCTCTCGGGTCACGATGTCGCAAGGATTCGTGATATTGATAAGCACCCCGTCAAAGCCGCTCTCCCGGATCTTATGCGCGTATCCGCGCACCGCCGGGATTGTATAGTCCATTTCTGTCAGCCGGTCGTGGCTCCCGCGCAGCAGCTCGATCCTGCCCACACAGTTGACGATCACATCACACACGCCAAGCTCCTGAAACCCACCAGCGCGCACCGTGACCCGATGCGGCAAATAGGCCGCTGCGTCACGCAGATCCTGCACCTCGCTGGAAAGTTTTTTCTCATTCTGGTCGACCAGAATCAGCTCGTCTGCAATGCCCTGCACGGCCAGCGCATATGCGACATGCGCGCCCACATGGCCCAGACCGATCACGCCGAGAATTCTTTTCTTGCTCATATTCAATTCATCCTTGTATTATAAAGTAGTAGTTTATAGCCCCTACCCAAGGGGCGAGTGCTGCACTGTAAGGGATGCTGTGGATTGGTTAATTCCTCCTACCGCAAGACGGTTCGTGAAAGGCTCCAACCACAGCCCTTTACAGTATTGTTAATCAGTTAGATACCGCCGACGGTTTATGTAGAACAAGGTTACAAGAGTAAAGCGTCCTGTGGACCCAGCATCAAACAAACACACCGGAGGTATTTCATCATGATTTGTGTGGGAATTGACGTTGCCAAGGACAAGCATGACTGCTTCATCCTCAGCTCGGAAGGTGAAGCTCTGGCAGATGTATTCACCATCCAAAACAATGCGGAGGGCTTTGACACACTGCTGCAAACGATTCGCCGCTGCACCCGTCCAGAAGATAAAATAAAAGTAGGGCTTGAGGCTACCGGACACTACAGCTACAACATCCTCGGATTTCTGCTTGACAAAGGCCTGCCAACCTACGTCATCAATCCGCTGCACACCAACCTCTACCGAAAAAGTCTGAGTCTTCGGGAAACCAAGACCGACCGTGTTGATGCGCGAACCATTGCAGCTAGCAGTACCTCCTCAAATGATGCGCCCGTCTGGCAGAATGGCACGCCGCAGTCCATACATTGGCCGGACTGCCGGCAGCGGTTCCGTTCAGACAGCGGCAGTTCGACCGGCGCATAGTCGCCTGTGCGTGCCGCCACATCGCGGCTCGGACAGTCAACGCGCGTATAATCCAGAAATCCAGTCGGTTTTCCCATGGTTTTATTCCTCCCGCTTCAAAAACGCTTCAAGCTCCGCCTCGTCCCGCGTCATACCGGCTGCCTCATAGCGGCCAATCAGCTGCAACATATGACTGTAGTCATAAGGAATGATCTTCTTGAAATCCGCGAGCCGCTCGTCAAAGTGTTCGAGGATCGCGCGGCCCTTTTTCGAGCCGCTAAACGCGACATGACGCCGCAGAAGTTCGCGGAGACGGGAAATGTCCTGCTTCTGCACGACCGTCTCAACGGAGACAAGCTCCTTGTTGACACGCAGATAGAGCTTATGCTCCGGATCCAGCACATAGGCGACGCCGCCCGCATACCGGCGGCAAAATTTCGTCCAGTCTGGCCCAGCACGACGACTGTGCCGTCCGTCATATACTCGCAGCCGTGGTCGTCGGCACCTTCCACGACGACGTCCGCACCGGAATTGCGCACGCAGAATTGCTCGCCCGCAATGCCGGAAATAAAAGCGCTGCCGCTTGTCGCGCCGCAGAGCGCAACATTGCCGATGATGACGTTTTCGGCAGCCTCGAACGTGCTGGCGCGATCCGCGAAGACGACCAGTCTGCCGCCGGAAAGCCCCTTGCCGAAATAGTCGTTGCTGTCTCCCTCAAGCGTGAGCGTCACGCCCTTCGGCAAAAATGCGCCGAACGACTGTCCAGCGCCGCCGCGGCAGTGGATCTGGTAGGTATCATCCTCCAGCGCGCTGCCCCAGCGTCGCGTGATCTCTGCACCGAAGAGCGTGCCGAATGCACGGTCAGAACAGGAAATATCGACGTTGCAGCACTTCGGAGCAGCCGTTTTCCCCTTTTTCGGCAGCAGCGGCAAAAGCACCTGCTTGTCCAGCGTCGCATCCAGCTTGAAATCAAAATGCTGCGCAGGGTCATAGTGGCAGTTTTCTTCGCTACAGCGGGCCAGGATGCCGGAGACGCCTACCATCGCAGCACGCTGCGTAATCTGATGCGGCAGGATACGCAGATACTCCGTATGGCCGACCAGTTCGTCAACCGTGCGCACACCGAGCTTTGCCATGATCATGCGCAGCTCCTGCGCAACAAACTCCATGAAATTGACCACATAGTCCGGCTTGCCGCAGAAGTTTTTCCGCAGCTCCGGACGCTGGGTCGCGATGCCCATCGGACAGGTAAAATAGTAAAACAGCGGCTGATGCTTTTCTGACAGGACGGCCAGCGTGATATCCGCACCCATGGAAGCTGTCGGTTCCGCGCCGTTCTTTGCCATGGGCAAAATGGCCGAGTGAATCTCGTCATAGGCATACGATCGTTCGGCTGGACATGGATACGACGTATGTACCGGAGACGGAATGTTCATACTCACGCCGGGCCAAATACAGCTTCCGGTCAAAATCCAGACCGCGCGCGGTCTTTACCGGGCGGCGGATAAAGCACTGTGTAATCGCCGGCATACCGCTCCGCGCTTTTTCGCTCAGAATCTCCGGGCAGACCTGCACATCCCGCCAAAACAGCAGGCCCAGCCCCTCGCGTGCCAGGATCATCTCCAGCAGCTTCCGGCTGCGCATACGCTTGAGCGGATCCTGCGGGAAAAAGATCATGGCAACGCCATAATCGCCCGCTTCCGGGAGCGTCTCTCCCGCCTGCTGCGCCGTTTTTTCAAAAAAGCATGCGGGATCTGCGTCATAATGCCAACACCATCACCGGTCGTTCCGTCGGCATCCTTGCCGGTGCGATGTTCAAGCTTTTCAACGATTCTCAGCGCGTCTTCTACCGCCCGGTGCGTTTTCTGCCCGCTGATATTGACTACCGCGCCGATGCCCCAGGCATCATGCTGCGTTTGTGCCTCCAAAGGCCGGTACTGGTGTGGCTGTATCATGCTTTTCTTCCCTCTCTTCCGCTGCAAGGCTCGCCCGCTTCCTGCTCCATATTCAGAGTGATCCAAGCTTCTTCAACAGCTTCTGCTTTATGACCGATTCGCTGAATCCGCGACAACCAAAGAAATCCGATCCCGTCTGAATATAAAACGCCTCACTCTCTCAAAATAGCAAAAAAGGCGCGCACAGCCCCAAAGCTGTACGACGCCTTTGCCGTTTTGCCGTTTCCATGTGAGCCGGGAGAAGCAACCCGAGCCGTTTGTTTGAGCGCATTATACGCGCGCAACAGACAAATGTCAAGCGTCTGCCGCGAAAAAATGACATTCGTTTTACTGATCTCTGCGTTCAGCAGAATTGATAAATAAGTTATCGATTTTTTGTTGACATCAACGAAGCAGCTCTGCTAATTCATGCGTCAGATGACTTACGCCTGTTCCAACAAATAGGCATCTCGTCACGCTGTGACTGCTGCTTGCCTGTCGATCCCGCCCGCCGCTGCCGCAGCAGGTTTATCAAACAGATTGGACGAACCTGCAAAATCACAGGAATTGGCGGGCGTAGGCCGAGTTTATTGAAAAAGGCGTGTTGGTTTTCGGGAAGACTACGTGCGAAAGGAGATGAGCAGGATGCAGGTGAAAAGCTTTTTATTGACCATGGGTGCTGGCATCGCTGTCGGCGCGCTGGGCGCGATGATGCTGCCGAAGAACAGCGAGGTCTATCAGTTCACGAACGACGCGGCCAGCACCATCAAGCAGGAAGCCGAGAAGGCCATCCAGTCCATGACCAACTGAGGAAAAATTCTCGCATTTCGTAAAAATAATGCTTGCTTTTTCTGCCGGCGTGTGCTATTATACTAGGGCGCTAAGGAAACGCGCTATGCGCCGGTAGCTCAGTTGGATAGAGTGACTGGCTACGAACCAGTAGGTCGGGGGTTCGAGTCCCTCCTGCCGTACCAAGCGCCTTCAATTTTTGGATTGAGGGCGCTTGTTGTTTTTATACGTTAAAAAGTACGCCGTGGACAACGGCACAGAGGTCCACGGCGTTTTTTATCAGGGTTTTGTTGCGGCGGCGCGGGGTTCTGCAGGCAAAGTATGGTGCAGAGAGCCCTGTAAAAGACGAAAGAATTCTGCTTCCGTGAGAAGGCAGAGGTTGGACTTCCCCTCAGCAAGAATGGCCCTGGCCTTTTCCTCCTTGTTGCTGACGGTGGCGGTTCCTCCTGGTCCATCGTATTGCCGTCCCACCACAAGAAAATCGGTTTTTCGGGAGACTGCGGTTTTGATGACCGCCCCCACGTTGACCGCCCGCTGCATGGCCTCCCGCCGGTCGATGGAGAGTTCCCCGGTGAAGACCACCGCCTTCTGATAGAGCGGGTGCTTCGGGTCGAAGAAGCTCACCTGGGGCCGGATTTCTTTGGGCCGGATGGGAGGACGGTACGCAGGCGAAACCCGTGGCTTACGCCGCTGGGACGGGGGCTGGGGGGCGACAGGAAGGGCCAGATCGGCCACCTCCTGAATGCGGATATGGGGCTGGGAGAAACAGAATTCCCCTAAGTTGAGACAGTGATTTGCCTGGATGCAGGCGATGGCGATCTGGGCGCAGGCCACAGCGTCGCATTCCGCGTTATGGTGGTGGGTGAGGGGAATGGCCAGGGCTTGGGCGCAGGCGGCCAGGTTCTTGAGGCCCTCGTGGATCATGGCCTGGGCCAGCAGGGTGGCGGTGGTGGTGCCGTCGCCGGCCACGTCGTTGGTCTTGGTGGAGACCTCCTTCACCAGCTGGGCGCCCATGTTCTCAAAGGGATCGTCCAGTTCGATCTCCTTGGCGATGGTCACGCCGTCATTGGTGATGAGGGGAGCGCCGTACTTCTTGTCCAGAACCACGTTCCGGCCCTTGGGACCCAGGGTGATCTTGACAGTATCGGCCAGAGAGTTGACGCCGGCTTCCAGGGCCTTCCGGGCCTCGTCGCCGCGCTTGATGAGCTTAGACATAGTAATCAAACCTCCTGTAATAGAGCTTCATGTTTCATAAATTAGGGATGGGGAGTTAGGAATTGGGAATTTTGGCGTCCGGCAGAGCCAAACGATTTGAAATTGGCCGTTGCAGGCGGCTCCACAATTTCCGATTCCTGATTGCAAGCGGGAGCGGGAGATTTATTCCACGATCGCCAGAATGTCGTTCTGACGGACAACCACGTACTCCACGTCCTCCAGGGTGACCTTGGTGCCGGCGTACTGGCTGGTGATGACCTTGTCGCCGGGCTTCACGGTCATGACAACGTCCTTGCCGTCCACGTTGCCGCCGGGACCCACGGAGATGACTTCCGCCACGGAGGGCTTCTCCTTGGCGCTGCCGGTGAGGATAATGCCGCCCTTGGTGGTCTCCTCGGTCTCCACCATCTTCAGAATGACACGGTCTGCGAGCGGAGTGAGTTTCATAATGGGGTTCCTCCTTATAGAAATAAAAATTTGAAAAACAAGTTCAGCGTTAGCACTCATATCATTCGAGTGCTAACGCTGCTATCATAGCGCAATGTTTTCCATTTGTAAAGGGGGTATCTATGAAGAATTTGTGAATTCCGAAAAAATCTCCCTCTCAGAAGGGGAGCGCATGGGAGCCGTCCTGCTGGACAGGAGAATTCAACTGTCATGACCAGCTTTCTGCCCAAACGGCTGCCTCAGGCGGACTGACGGCTTCACATCTCACTGTGCCGCATGAAACAGCTCTGCTTGGGGTTACGCATTCTTCACGGATACGATTTTCACCGGCGCAAATACTGTACAATTCACGGGAAAAAGTTTCCAAATATGAAGAAATTTTTGCTTTTTATCAAGTGTTCCGTATAATACGAGGTTTCTTTATATGCTGTTGTTGCGGGTTATCCCATACCTCCCTGAAAAATTTTTCAACACAGCATCCGGCCTCGGTCAATGGTCGAGATGAACGGCAAGCCGCCATGGACAGGAGCGGAGGCTGACGCGCCTTTAATGCAATATTTTTATGGCTTTTTCACTGTTCAATAGGAAGTAAGCTTCTTAAAATTTCTCTTGACATTTTCGCTGCCCTAATTTAATATGAAGTCAGCTTCCTAAGAAGTTAACTTCCTATTTGAGGAGTGAGGAGCGTGAAAACGATTATCAAGGATTTGCGAACTGCCGCAGGATTGACGCAGCAGCAGCTTGCGAACCGGGTTCGTGTGACAGTAAGAACGATCAATTCCATAGAAAGAGGCGAATACAATCCATCGCTTGTTCTGGCCTACAAGATCGCACAGGTATTTCATACGACCGTTGAAGAGTTGTGCTGCTTGAAAGAAAATGTAGAATGTGAGGAAAATCAGGATGAAGATCACAAATAAGAAAATGTTTATCCGGGGGATTTTATTATTACTGCTTGCCGTTGGTATTGGAATATCAAGATTTTGTATATTTACCGAGGCTACGCATGGTATTCCAAAGGCGGTTATCGGCATAGGTATCTGCTTACTTGCAGCTCTTTATCACATGGTAATGGCCCTGCATATTGACGGCGAGGACGAGGGAGCGGAGGAAAAATAACTATGCAATTATTTGGCGGAAAGGGTAAGATGCTGGGCCTGCTCTTGGTATTGGCTGCCTTCGGCAGCTTTTATCTGGGTGATATTACCGCGTTCACAACCTCGCAAAAAGCTATCGCAGGGGTTGCTCTCTTTATTATTGTTCTGCTGGTCGGTATTTCCCTTCTGAAACCTAAAAAAACGGAAGAGGATATGATTGCGGAGCAGGATGAGAGAAATCAGTATATCGAATTGAAATGCGCTGAAAAAGCATTTCGGGTCGCACTGTACGCTTCATTTATGACCATTATAGCCGGCATGATTGCCTTTGGCCTGACAAGGGAATATGCCTTTATCTGGTTGGTTATGGGGGGAATTGTGCCTTACGGAACATCAAGAATTGCCTATATCGTTTCTGCATTCCGATACGACAAGCCATAAATGGAAGCAGGAAAGCACTGAATGAAAAATTAAGAGGCCAGGACACCTCCTTCGGGTGTGTCCTGGCCTCTATTTATCAATTATTCTAGTTGACTATTATACCGTGCCGAGGCGCAGCGGTTGAATGATCGTAGGATGCCTATAATAGCAGAAAAGCTGTGGAATATCGACGCTTCCTTGGCTTTCGGTCAAATCCTGCCGTGGCATTGGGACTGCACCCCTTCGGCCCGAAGAAGTTCACCCGCTTCTCCGCGAGTACCAGCCGCACCTCCCGGCTCCGGAGGCTCTCCCCGTCCAGACAGGTGACGATGTCCGCCTCCCCGGGGCTGGCGGTGATCACCACCTGCCGGGACGTCACCATTCGGGCGATGTGGGGAAATTTCCAATACTCCCCGGCGGAGTAGGCCGGGAACAACCGGGCGAAGGTGCGCTTCGGCACGTTTTTCACCAGGATGGTCTCCAGCACTCCGTCGTCCATCCGGGCCTCCGGCACCGGCATGGAGCCGCCGCCGTAGTACCGGCCGTTGCACATGGACACCAGAGCGAAGTCATCCTCCAGGACCTCCCCGTCCAGCTCCACCCGCCACCGGCGGCCGATGGGCTTGAAGAGAAAATTCACCGCCACGGACAGCAGGTAACTCCCCCGGCCGGAGAGGCCCGGCACATTTCCGTACCGGTGGACGGTGTCGGCAATGCGGGCGTCAATGCCGCTGCAGGCGATGGTGAGGCACAGGCGGCCGTTGCAGTCGATGAGATCCAGGGGGAATTCCGGCCCGTCCCACAGATGTTCCGGGTCGGAGAATTTTGCAGCGTCCGGGCCGAAGTTCTTCAGAAAGTCGTTGCCTGTGCCGGCGGGGATTACCGTCATGGCGGCGTTGGGAAACCCGGCGATGCCGTTGACCACTTCGTGGACGGTGCCGTCTCCTCCGCAGACATAGATGCGCACCGGCTCCCCGGCCTCTGCCAAGGCGCGGGAGAGGACCTCCGCTCCGCCGGGGCGGTCCGTCAGCAGGCACCGGCAGTCCAGATTGTGGGCCGCGGCCAGACGGTCCGCCAGGGCGCGGATGCGGGCAGTCTGGTCCTGCTTCCCGGCATGGGGGTTGATCAAAAAGACATGGCGCATGACAGGCCCCCCTTGGCGAAATATGAGATAAGAGTGAAGAGATGAAAGATGAGGACTGTCAGCGGCGATCTCTCCTGTCTTTTAACCTTTGTCTGGCTCTGTCTTTGCGCCTCCGTGGTAGAAGAAGGCGTCGCATTTGAGCATGCCGTTGTAGAGCTTGCGTTTCTTCTCCGCGCTGCGGCCGAAGGCGCGCTCAAACTCTGTGTGGGAGGAGAGCACCAGCACGCGCCAGCCCGCCGGCAATGTCCGGGCAGCTTTGCCGAAGGAGCGGTACAGGGCCTCCGCCTCTCTCTTTTCCAGCAGCCGCTCACCGTAGGGCGGATTGGTCACCAGCTGGCCGTAGTCGCTGTCCCGGTGGAACTTTCCGGCATCCGCCACCTCGAAGCGCACGCAGTCGTCCACCCCCGCCAGCTCCGCGTTGTGGCGGCTCAACTCCACCGCACTGGGGTCGATGTCCCCGCCCCAGATGTCGTACTGGCCGTGGAATTCTTGATCCATGGCCTCTTCGGCCGCGTCCAGCCACAGCTTGGCGGGGAGGCTCTGCCACTTTTGGGCGGCAAAGCGCCGGTCCAGGCCTGGGGCCCGGTTTTTGGCGATCAGCGCCGCCTCGATGGGAATGGTGCCGCTGCCGCAGAAGGGGTCGCAGAACGGATCCCTCCCCCGGTAGCGGGAGAGCAGCACCAGGGCGGCGGCCAGCGTCTCCCGCAGGGGGGCGCCGTTGTTGTGGGCCCGGTAGCCCCGCTTGTAGAGTCCGTCGCCGGAGGTGTCCAGGTACACGGCTGCGGTGTCCTTGATGAGGGCGAACTGGATCTGATAGCGGTCCCCGGTCTCCGGCAGGGTCTCGCAGCCGTAGGCCTGGCCAAGCCGCTTGGCAGCGGCCTTTTTCACAATGGCCTGGCAGGCGGGGACGGAGTGGAGCTGGGAGGAGATGGAGTAGCCCTTCACCGGGAACTCCCCGTCCCGGGGGATGCAATCCTCCCAGGGGATGGCGGCCACGCCCTGAAACAGCGCCTCGAAATCCGGGGCCGGGAAGCTGGCCAGCTCCACCAGCACCCGGGCGCCGCAGCGCAGGTTGATGTTCAGCCGGGGGATGTCCGCCGGGCCGCCGTCGCAGTGGACCCGGCCGTTTTCGGCCCGGACGTTTTTCAGGTCCAGCCGCCGCAGCTCGTCGGCCACCAGGGCCTCCAGCCCGAAGAGGCAGGGAATGGTGTATTTCATGGGGGTTCCTCCTTGGCGGGGCATACAGATGCCCGTGGATTTTCATTGGAGCCGGTGGAAGAGAGGCTCTCAGGGGGCGGCGTGGCCCAGCGTTCTGCGCTCCACGCGAATGGTGTAGACCTCCGACCCGTCGGCGCTGCCATGGCATCCCGGTACCGTGGAAGTCGCCACATTCCAACCCATCTGGCGGCGCATGTCGTTGGCGAACTTTTTGATGTTCTGCTTGCTCAGCGTACAGCCGCAGCGGAAGACAACATTCACATTCGCATAGCGGGATGTTCCGTCATCCATCGGGCTGAGCGTCCACGCCAGATCGTGGACATGGGGGTCCGGCCGCTCCACGCCAAAAGCGTCTGCAAATGCATTCAGATCGTCAATCTCGAAGAGGTCGCTGCTGTATTCCCCGGGCCAGACGGCATAGAGCCGGATCTCTCCGGCAGCGGCCCGGCGGTAGGCCTCTGCGGCAGAGGAGAAATCGTGGCCCACCTGCGTGAGACTGCCCGCAGCATCCAGAGACAGGTAGCAGACCAGGCTGCCTCTGTATGGAAAGGGATTGGCCTTCGCACTTCTTGGCTGACGCATGGAACATCCTCCTTGCTGCCTCCGCCTCAGCGGGGCGTTTTTCCTATTATAATGCAGACTGCGGAAAATGTCGAGATGCCCGCCGGCTCTTGCCGCAACTGCCGCCGGCGGGCCGGGAGGTTTTGTAACCAAAATGAAATGGTATTTGCAAAATGGGCATGATACAATAACGATAAACGCCGCCGGAGCCGCACTTCCCGGACGGAAACCTGAAGTTGCACGGGATTTTGCCGGATGCAAAGCAGAGTTGGTGGAAACGGCGGGGCGGTTCTGCTAAAATGACAGACAGAGAGGAGAGGCGTATGGCATTTGGAGAGCGGTTGCAGGAGCTCCGCCGGGCCCGGGGCATGACCCAGGAGGACTTTGCGGCCCAGCTGAAGGTCTCCCGGCAGGCGGTGAGCAAGTGGGAGTCCTGCCGGGGATACCCGGAGCTTGAGAAGATCATCTATATCTGCAACCGCTACGGCGTCACCATGAATGACCTGTTCTGCGAGGAGGTCCCCCTGGGCGGCCAAGAGACGCCGGCGGCGCCGGAGCGGATGGAGTCCCGGACACTGAAAACGGCGCTGGGAGATTTTGTGAGCAACCTGTCCCCGGCCAACAAATGGGCCGGAGTGGGGGGGCTGGCGGCAGTGACCGCCCTGGTGGCCCTGTGTATGCTGTATTTGAAAGGAGGCGGAGACAGCGAAATGACGGCATTGTGGATTGCGGCCATCGTGGTCTTTGGCGTGGTGGAGGCGGTGACCGCCGGGCTGGTCTCCATCTGGTTCGTGCCCGGCGCCGTGGCGGGTCTGATCGCCGCCATGGCGGGGGCGGGGCTCCTGATCCAGCTGGTGCTGTTCCTGGCGGTGTCGGCGGCGGCCCTGGCGGCCACCCGGCCCCTGGTGAAAAAGCTCTCCGCCGGGCGGGCTGTGCCTACTAACGCGGACCGGGTGCTGGGCCGCACCGCCAGAGTCA
>ERZ773242.1727-NODE-1727-length-19855-cov-3.314495_pt1 | contig 19855 bp, 16 predicted proteins | sample MGYA00511077_ERZ773242 | MGnify/ENA primary metagenome ERZ773242 (study PRJEB29015, sample SAMEA2737754) | human gut metagenome | biome: human gut; feature: human-associated habitat; material: faeces | place: China | collected 2012 ... | reverse complement strand
AACCTTTTACTGGAAATAATTAATTGATAAAAAATGTATTTATATGGTGCCAGTGGACATGCTAAAGTGATTATTGATATTTTGCATGCTATTAATGAACCGATTGAAGCGCTGTTTGACGACAATGAAACAATTAATAATCTTTTTGATTATCCCGTTTTACATACGTCAGAAATAAAAGGACCATTGCTTATTAGCATTGGAAATAATAATATCCGTAAAAAGATAGCGGAGTCTGTATCAGTAACTATCGGTCAGGCCTTTCATCCTTCAGCAATTATTTCCGCTAAAACAAACATTGATAAAGGAACTGTAGTAATGCAAGGAGCAATTATACAATCCGATGTAAATATTGGAAAACATTGTATTATTAACACAGGGGCTTCTATAGATCATGAGAGTTTAATCGGGGACTATGTGCATATCTCTCCTCACTGCACACTTTGTGGAAATGTGGAAATAGGAGAGGGTGTGTTGATAGGTGCGGGGACAACTATTATTCCCGGGGTTAAAATAGGTTGTTGGAGTGTGATTGGAGCTGGTTCCGTTGTGGCAAAAGATATTCCGGATCATGTATTAGCGGTAGGGAATCGTTGTAAAGTAGTGAAGAATTTGTAATATGTAATTTATGAATAATAGAATCTGGCTTTCGCTTGCTCATATGTCTGGTCGTGAGCAGGACTTTATAAAAGAAGCATTTGATACGAATTGGGTAGTACCATTGGGACCCAATGTAGATGCCTTTGAGAAATCTTTAAGTGAATATTTAAATGAAGAACGTCACGTAGTGGCATTGAGTGCAGGTACGGCAGCACTTCATTTAGGTTTGATACTATTCGGAGTAAAACCTGGTGATGAAATAATTTGCCAAAGTTTTACTTTTGCAGCTTCTGCAAATCCCATTGTTTATTTGGGAGCAAAACCTGTATTTGTTGATAGTGAGAAAGATACATGGAATATGGATCCTGTACTTTTAAATGAGGCCATAAAAGATAGATTACGTAAAACCGGAAAACTTCCCAAGGTGATCATTCCTGTGCATCTTTACGGTATGCCTGCTAAAATTGATCAAATTATGGAAATTGCTAATTACTATAATATTCCTGTATTAGAAGATGCGGCTGAGGCTTTAGGGGCGGTTTTTGATGGGCAAAAATGTGGCACATTCGGAGAATTAGCTGCATTGTCATTTAATGGCAATAAAATGATTACAACTTCAGGTGGTGGTGCTTTAGTTTGTCGAACAGAAGAGGAAGCAAAACGTACGAAATTTTATGCGACTCAAGCACGTGATGCAGCTCCTCATTATCAGCATACTCATATTGGTTACAATTATCGTATGAGTAATATTTGTGCGGGTATTGGCCGTGGGCAAATGTTTGTACTTGATGAACACATTACTAGGAGAAGGGAAATACATGGATTATATACGAAATTATTGAAAAATGTTCCAGGAATTTCTGTACTGCAAAATTTTAATGATCATTTTAATTCTAACTTTTGGTTGACTTGCATTTTAGTAGATTCTGAGATTGCTGGTAAAACTCGTGAAGATATTCGTTTGAAATTGGATGCGGAGAATATTGAAACTCGTCCTCTATGGAAACCCATGCACCTGCAGCCAGTGTTTGCTGATGCACCGTTTTATGGGAACGGCACGAGTGAGTACCTTTTTAATATTGGTTTGTGTTTACCATCAAGTCCTACTTTGACAGATGAAGATATAATAAGGGTGGTAGAATGTATTAAATTGTCCTGATCATGGAATTCTATCATTATTGGAGAATAATGATAGAATAGATTTGTTTTTCTAATGAAGATATCTCTTATCACAGTCACTTTTAATAGCCAAAAAACACTTCGTTCCACGATTCGTTCGGTACTTTCACAAACTTACCCAAATATTGAATATATTATTGTGGACGGTGTGTCAAGCGATGAAACTTTGTCTATGATAAAGGAATACGAACCTCGATTTAATGGACGTTTATGCTGGATTAGTGAGAAGGATAGAGGACTTTATGATGCGATGAATAAGGGAGTCTTAATGGCAACAGGGGAAGTTATCGGATTTATTAATTCGGATGATTTATTTGCTGAGAATACTGCTGTAGAAAAAATAATGAGATGTTTTCTTCAAAATCCTGATGCAGATTGTGTATACGCAGATCTATACTACGTTGCTAAAAATAATGTGAATCGAATTATACGACATTGGATAACGGGGAAGCAACGACCTTTTAGTAAAGGATGGCATCCTGCTCATCCCACTTTTTATGTGAAAAGAGAAGTTTATATGAAGTATGGTTTGTTTGATCTCAGTTACAAATTAGCCGCAGACTTTGAGTTGATGTTACGTTTTGTTGAGAAGGATGCTATTTTTATGGTTTATTTGGAAGATTCACTTGTTAAAATGAGGCTGGGAGGAGTTACAAGTAATAGCTTAAAAAATATCTGCAAAGCTAATTTTGAGTGTATGCATGCTTTTAAGAAGAATGGTATTAGAATGGGGGGATTTTATCCATTTTATAGGTTGATTCCTAAATTGAGACAATATTTTCAATAATTGAATTCACTGTTTTATTCAAATAATGAAACTCCTATTTACGGGCGCATTTGGGTTTGTGGGAACGAATGTGCTTCCTTTGTTGAAGAACAGATACATTGTAAGCACTTTAGGATTATCTTCTCAGAATGATTATTGTGTTGATTTAGCTAAAGAAATTCCATGCCTTAAAGAGGCGTATGATATTGTTCTTCATGCAGCGGGGAAAGCCCATTGCATTCCTAAGACAGAAGAAGAGAAACAGGCTTTTTTTGATATAAACTTTCAAGGTAGTAAAAATATATGTATGGCTTTAGAGAAAAGTGGTATTCCGAAAGCCTTTATTTTCATTAGTACGGTAGCAGTATATGGCTGTGAGTTCGGTAATGATATTACGGAAGAGCATCCATTGAATGGAATGACTCCATATGCGGAAAGCAAAAAAAAAGCAGAATTGTATTTGAAAGATTGGTGTCGTGAGCATAATGTAGTTTTGAGTATTATTCGTCCATCTTTGATAGTTGGACCTAATCCACCGGGGACTTTAGGCTATATGATAAAAGGTATTCGTACGAGAAGATATCTGAGTATTTCGAATGGAAAATGTAAAAAAAGCCTGTTAATGGTACAAGATATTGCAAATTTAGTGCCTCTTTTGATAGCTAAAGGAGGAATTTATAATGTTTGTGATACTTATAAGCCTACTTTCAAAGAATTAGAAATCATAATTAGCCGATTACTTGGGAAGCCTTTACCGTTTTCAATCCCCTATTGGGTTGCTAAATGTATGGCATTTATAGGAGATTGTTTTGGCAGTAATGTTTTACTAAATACCTTGACATTGCATAAAATTACTAAATCACTTACTTTTAATAATGAAAAAGCGAGACGGGAATTAGGATGGGAGCCAATGAATGTATTAGATCATTTCAAGATATAATGATTTTGAATTAATTTCTGTTTGTCGAATTGATAAAGTATAATGTATTATCCTATTATTTTAATACTGTTATTTTTTACTGAATTATTATATATTTATTTTGCGTATAAATATAATATCGTAGATAAACCAGATAAACGCAGTTCGCATAAACATGTTGCGCTTAGAGGTGGAGGAATTATTTTTTATTTTGGGACTTTGTTCTTTTTTATTGCTCATCCAATACAATATCCTTGGTTTCTGCTGGGGCTAACACTTATAACTTTTATCAGTTTTTGGGATGATATACGTCCAATCTCTCAAGCGATACGATTAATCTTTCATTTTGCTGCGATGTTTCTGCTGTGTATGCAATGGGATATTTTTACATTGCCGCTATGGGGCATTTTAGCGATATTGATTATTGGTGTGGGCATTATTAATGCTTATAATTTTATGGATGGAATTAATGGTATAACATGTGGTTTCTCGCTTGTTACCCTTGTTTCTTTGGCTTATATCAATGAGTTTGTAGTTAAGTTTGTCGAGCAGACTTTTATATTGACTGTACTATGTTCAGTAATTGTATTTTGCTTATTTAATTTCCGTCAGAAAGCGAAATGTTTTGTAGGGGATGTGGGCTCTGTAGGTATTGCTTTTATTATTGTTTTTATGATAGGGTTGTTGATCGTAAAAACAAATGATTTTACCTGGCTTGTTTTCCTGTCCGTTTATGGAATTGATAGTGTATTGACTATTATTCATAGAATAATTATTCATGAAGATATTCGCTTTCCTCATCGCTGTCATTTATACCAGATTATGGCTAACGAATTGGGAATACCTCATGTAAAAGTAGCATTTGTTTATATGGGGATGCAAAGTGTTATCAACATTGGCTATTTGGAATTTCGAGAATTTGGATATTGGTATCTTTTGATAAGTATATTTACGTTGAGCATTATATATGTAATCTTTATGAAGAAATACTTTAAGCTGCATTTAAATGTATAATAATATAGATATATTTATACTTTATATAAGTAAATAAAATTTTATTATTATTTGCTTATGTAAAGAAAATAAATTTTCTAAATTCAAAAAGAAAACTCTTTTTTTTGTATTTTATTCTAAGAAAAATTGGAATATCGGTAATAAATAGGGAAAATGATAATAACTTCTATCATATTAATACGATTTTAGAGAGCAATTACAGTATCAACTCCACTACATCAAATTGCACTATATATCAAATTAATATGCTTTAATCAATATCATGATAGATTTGATGTACTATTATGTCTTTAATATAATGTATATGTAATCACGTTATACAAAAAATAATTTCCAATTCCAGAAATGAATATCGAAAATATTTGTTTCTGATTTTATTTTGTAATAATGAATTTTATTATAACTTTGCGATCTGTTGTGTAATATGTAATTATTTAATCAATATAGGTTCGTTTATGAAAATAAGAGAAAATTATAAGGTCAGAAGCATCGCTGGAGAAAATCTTGTAGTAAGTCAAGGGCAGGCGGGTTGTGATATGACTCAAGTGATCTCATTAAATCAAACAGCTTTTTTACTTTGGAAAGAATTAGTAGGAAAAGAGTTTGAAATAGGAGATGCAGCAAAAGTATTAACAGACAATTATGGAATTTTACGGGAGCAGGCTTTGAAAGATGCTCAAAAATGGGTTGATAAATTAATTCAGGCTAAGGTCATTGATGCTTAAACTTGTTTTTAAGTTATTGTCTCATAAAGATCGCTGCATGGCTGGATGGGTTGCACTTTCAGTATTGGCCCGTTCGATATTGGATTTTTTTGGCATAGCAGCTTTGATTCCTGTTTTAATAATGGTTTTAGGCAAAGATTCTAATCCAACAAAAGCACTCCAACTCTGTGTGGCAGTATTTGTATTTGTCCTTTTAAAAAATGCTTTGGTCATGAGGCTTGCCCGTTTCCAAAACCATTTTTTACTGGATATATACAAACTATTTAGTCGACAAATGTTCTGTAATTATTATAACAGAGGATTTTTATTCTTAAAAGGCAAGAGTAGCGTACAATTGGCGCATGAGGTTAATTTTATATGTTATACATTCAGCCTTTGTGTACTTTCTCCTTTATTCAAAATAGTAGGAGAAGCTTTATTACTATTAATGATGATAGCCGCATTAATCATATGGGCACCATTGTCTGGTATATTGTTATGTGTTGGTTTTTTACCTATCGTTATTTTGTATGTGAGAATTGTTAAAAAGCGCTTGCGTTCTTATGGGACTGAAGAACTTGAAGCTCGACGTAATCAGTCTCGTACAGTTGTAGAAGCCTTTAGAGGCTATCCTGAATTGGAGATAAGCGAAGCTTTTCAATCTCTACTTACTTCTTTTGACTTAGGTTTGAATGTGATTGCCAAAAACCGCTTAAGGATGGAAATCACCCAATTATTCCCATCGTTCTTATCTGAAATATCGATTATCATAGGATTGGCATTACTTATCGGATTGAGTGGTGGAGATCTGGGAGTTATGAGTGGCGTATTTGCTATTGCTGCTTATCGAATGATCCCTTCCGTTAGGGGAATATTGAATAGTTGGTCAACCTTGCAAAATGCATCTCATAGTATTACTACAATAGCTGAGGGATTGGAAAAACAAGAAGAAAGAACGATGAATCAGGAATCTGATTTTCAATTTAAACATGCTATAAAAATAAAAAACCTGACATTTATCTTTCCAGATGGAGGTGTAATACTGAAGAATTTAAATTTCAACATTGCTCGTGGTGAAAAGATTGGAATAAGAGGGTCAAGCGGGTCTGGTAAATCGACTTTGTTTAATCTTCTGTTAGGCTTTTTGCAACCCACCTTTGGGGAAATATGGATTGATGAGAGGGCGTTGACTTCAGTTAATCGTCGGCAGTGGCACAAGTTGGTAGGTTATGTTCCTCAGGAAATATTTATTATTCAAGGTTCTTTAGCCGAAAATATAGCTTTAGGACAAAAAGAAATAGACAGGAATAAAATAATGCGCGTTTTAAGCCAAGTGAAGCTGAAAGAGTGGGCTGAAATGCTGCCACAAGGAATAAATACTTATTTGGGTGAGTATGGGAGCAGGCTTTCCGGTGGACAAAAACAAAGAATAGGTATTGCACGCGCGCTTTATAAAGACGCTGAAGTACTATTCTTTGATGAAGCTACTTCTGCTTTGGATAATGAGACCGAACATGAAATAAATTTAGCATTGGAAGAATTATCAGTTAGATATAAAGAGTTGACAATGATTGTTATAGCCCACCGTGAAAGTTCGTTGACTTTTTGTGACAGAATAATAGAATTATAAATATACAAATAAACAAATGGAAAAAGATTATAAGATAGCGGAACACCGCATAAGGATAGAAGGGGATGAGCTAATATCTGCAGTAAAAAGAATAGAAGGATTTGCACCTTTTGAAGTGCCGGTGGAAGATGCTCCGTTGGTTATTTTTAGTATTACTACGGAGGAAGCTCCAGTAATGACAAAGCCTCAATACAATAGCAAGATTGATGAAATATCAAATGTATTCGGGCGATATGAACGTGGATATATGTTCACTACTACCCCATTAGGGGAATCTGCATTGCAAATTTGGCAAGAAGACGGTAGCAATCGGATCTATTTTCAGGGTTCAGTTTTTTCCACACGCTTATTGAGATTTACCCTTTGGATTGCTTTTGGAATGGCTACTGTACCTCACGAAACTATAGCTATCCACACTAGCACCATTCAATATAGAAACAGTTGTGTGCTATTTCTCGGAGAAAGTGGGACAGGAAAAAGTACTCATACACGTTTGTGGAAAGAAAATATTGTAGATTCAATTCTTTTAAATGATGATAGTCCCATCTTGCGTATAATAGATAATGAACCACGTATATTCGGTAGCCCGTGGAGTGGAAAAACCCCCTGTTATAAAAACGAAGACTATCCATTAGTGGCATGTGTACGATTGTCTCAAGCTCCTTACAATAAAATAAAAAAATTAAGTATACTGGAATCTTATGGGGCATTACATCCTTCTTGTCCTCCAGACTTTGCATATGATGATAATTTATACGATCATATAAGTTTAACTCTAGATAAAGTATTAAGCTATGTGCCGGTTTATCACTTGGCTTGCTTGCCTAATGCCGAAGCGGCCAAATTATCTTGCAAAACAATTTTCGGAGAATGAGAAAAATAACTGTACCAAACAGTTTCTTTACAGAGGCTGCTGAAGTTTTAAAAAATGGACAATCTGTGAAGATACATGTTGATGGGCAAAGTATGTATCCTTTTATCAAAGGAGGGTTCGATCAGATAGAAATTGTTCCTTATAATCCAACAGAAGAATTACGTTTATGGTGTTGCCCTTTCTTCCGTTGGAGAGAGGATTATATGATCCATCGTTTTATTGGTAAGGAAGGCGATAGATATAAAATGATGGGAGATGGTAATATATATCGTATTGAAGAAGTGAGGCAAAATGAGATTATTGGCGTTTTGCGTTATATATATCATCCGGACGGTTCAGTACAAGATTGTATGAACCCAAGATGGCTGAAATGGGGAGAAAGATGGTATCGCATGCGGAGTTTACGTCGGTTCCTGCTTCCTGTATTTAGGATAGTCTCTTTTTAATCTGCATTTTAGTGAAATCCAAAAACATCATTAGTGGACGCCATCGTGCTTCCGCAGGAGCTAGATCGCCAAATTGGCGAGTTCGTGTCCAAGTACTAGAGAAGGTATTCCATTTGCCGCTCCAATATCCTTTGGGTCTCTTTTTCCTATTGGGATCATATTTGCCGAAATTACCACTTTGAAAAATATGTTCTAGCAGCAGACTTCCCCGTTTCATATCATGTTCATCTAATTGAAAAGGAAGTTCTTTCTCAGGAAAGCCCAACCATGTTACGGCAAGAATTCCAAAAGCTTTCGCGGCTTTGAGCATCCCTGTACCTTGTAAGAGGACATTGATAGTATGAGGATCCAATTTTTCTTGTTGTGCATGTAATAGACAGACCCAATCACATACTTGACGTAATCCGACTCCCTCGTTTAAATAATGTAGAACGGAATGGATCAGAATATAAACGACATTAAAGTCAACAGGAGGTACCAATACTTTATACCCATTGATATTTGTTTCACATGCTCCGTGTGGAAACCATTGTGTTATTGCTTCTTGAAAAAAGCGATTAGCTCTAGGTTCATTCAAACTAGAAATTATCCGGTGGTTTTCTACATGAATTCCATGCCAGATGATGTGAGTATGCCTATTACATTCTTCAAGTTGATCATTTCCTTCTACGCGCAAAAGAGTATTTGCTATATTATATTGATTGCCTCTGATATACACATCAATATCACCACATTGACGATGCTCAGGATTCCTATAATTTTGTGCAACTCCTTGTCCCTTAAGCAATATCGGAATGATTCCATTGTTTTTATAAAGAGAAAATATATTTTTCAGCTTCTCATTTAGAGTCAAATTTTCCTGTTCTATTTGTTCTATGATACTGCACCATTGTAGATACAGTTTACGGTCAGGACGTATATTCCTAGGAAGTGTCTGAATACCGTCAAATACTATTCCCAGCAACGCTTGTTTGTTAGCCAATGTGAAAATTGATCTCCAATCGGTATCAGTAGTAAAAAGGGAGGCATCAGCTGCTTCACCCCATAAACCAGCTCTTAAAAGAGAGAAAAATTGTTCTTGTTCAATGGTGAGACTCATTGTACTTCATTATTAATTGAAATATTATATATATGAAAGGTATTAATCGTAATCTGTTAAAAAAACAAGATGAAACAAAGCTTAGGCTAAATTTCAACCTTAAGCAAGTAAGAGATGAAAAGAGATTAACACAAATCATGCTTGTGACTACTATTAACCAAAAGCGAATCCGGATATACACCAAACTGCGGATCGAACCAGAATATTGGGATCACCGGAATCACCGTTGTTACCTGTTCGATCACTTAAATTTGCGTGAAAAACGGCGTTTAAAACATATCAATAAGCAAATAGAAGACATTGTTTTTTCTTTGATAGAGGCCGATGAAAGGCTTGCTATGCGAGGGGAATATTTATCTGCTCCCACTATTCGGGAAGTTGTGAAAGAAAATCAGTACCATGGACAACTAATAAAAGATCCAATCACCTGTTTGAAGGGATTGATTGATGATTATGAAAAAAGCGTCAATCGTAAAGGACATCGTGGTATTGAAAGTACCAAAACAACTTATCTGACAGCTCTAAATCGGTTAATAGAGTTCAACAAACAAAGAAATACTCCAATCACTTCATTTGATGATTTCAATAAAAAGTTTTTCATTGATTTTACAAATTATCTTTATGGCTATGCGTTTGGCAAAAGTACTAAAAAAGCTCACTATACTCAAAATACAGTTATCAATACACTCAAAGTACTAAAAAACTTATTGCATAGGGCATATGACAATGAAATGACTACTAATAATTATTTTTTGAAAGTACAGACCACTCTGCCTTCTGATTCAAGTGAACAAATATATTTGCGTGAAAAGGAAATCCACAAATTCGCTGCTGTATTCACTGAAAACGACTTAGAGCGTGAGGTACGGGATATGTTTGTAATAGCTTGTTATACCGCTTTAAGGATCAGTGATATACAGCAGCTGAATCATGCCATTATTAAAGAAGGTGTGCTTTCATTGTATCAGACAAAAACGAAAGAATTAGTTAATATTCCTATTTTCAAAGAGGTAGCACCAATTATTGCACATTATCAACAAATTGGTTTTCCTGTTATTAATAGTGTTAAAGCTAACAAAATAGTGAAAGTGCTTGCAGCACGATGTAATATTGACGAAATTATTTGTTACAAAGAATCCAGAGGTGGAGAAACTCATATTAGAAATACTCCAAAATACAATATGGTAAGTTTCCATACTGCTCGTAGAAGTTGTGTCACTAATTTATATAAAAGGGGGTATCCCATCAACTATGTTATGACACTTTCCGGACACCGCTCTATCCAAGCCTTTCAGAGATATCTGAAAGCATCAAGTAAAGAGCTAATGTCCGACTTTGTCCATTTGTTGAAAAAAGACAAAGCTATCTGAAAGCATCAAGAGTATCCGGTATTAGCTGACTATTGAGATGAAAGTGTAATAATTCAGTTTAATACTAGATTGTGAGAGGCTGTTTCCCATGGGAAACAGCCTTTTCTTTTTTATATTTTGAACCTAAATCCACATTACTTTCTCTTTTCTTTTTTTCTTATTTTTTGATTAAGAAAAGAACTTATTTTGTATCTGGTGTCAAAGATCGGTGTCATTCATTTTAATTTTTATTTCACGATTCCATTTTGATTCTTAAGAAAACAACCTATTTATCTTCTTTTTGATGTTTTGGAGGAGTGTCAAAGAATAGTGCCATTTCAATAAGCTTTTTTGAATCCTTGTTAATGATAGATTCTTATGGTGCTTGTTATCAATTATTTATTATATTATCACCGATTTCATGAATAGGGTCTTATATGCCAATCTTTTATTAAAGTAAAAATATAACTATCATATATTCAGCAATATATGGATGAAAAGAATTTAGAAAATTTATTTCTTACTTTGCCCCCCGTATGGAGGATGGAATCCCGTGTTCCCCTCCCGCTAGGAACGTCATTATTTAACCAATTTATATTATTAACTTTTTAAATTATTGTAAGTATGGAAATGGAAATGAATTACGTGGCTCCAGAGGTGGAAATCGTGGAGGTAGAAGTGGAAAGAGGATTTACTTCTAGTGGATTTGGAGAACCAGACGACCTGGGATAACCATACTTTGCACAGTCGCATGTTGTGTGTTGTTAGGAAATTTTGCACAAATAACGACCGGAAGAAGTATGAAAACAGTAAATAGATTAATTATAAACTTAACAAGGAATGAGAACGAAACATTATTTCACAGCACTAGCTCTGCCGCTAGTGTTTGCTGCATGTTCTAACGACGATTTAGACGTTAACAACACTCCAGAGCTAAATGGTCCAAAATTGGCTGAGAACTTTTCTTTTACAGCCGATATTATTGGGCAAGATGCAGATACCCGTATTGGTTTTGAAGATGGAATTAATAAAGCATTCAGCTGGCTACCCCAGTATGCAAATGAAGACAATGGTGCGAAGACAGCCGATGAATTGATTGGTGTCTGCCTCATCGGCGGTGTCGATGAAATTAGCAATCCCTCCGGGAAGGTTTTCACCAATTATCCTTTCAAACTCAAAGGATGGATGAATCCAGAAGGAGGTATAGAAAGTGTTGATGTGCCAGCCTCAGTGGGTGCAGGCAATACCACTTTGGCCGCTTGGAGAAATGCTCAATCAGATCAATGGTTAAAAGATCCTGAAGGCATGACCAAAGGTAACTTTGTAACCTGTACTACCCCTTCAACAACTTTGATGGCCGGTGACTATGTGATTTACTATCCACATGATGCAGAATTTAATTCAATCAAACAGTTGCCAATAGCTAATTACAACTCAGTACAAACAGCTGCAACAGTAACTAAAGATGGTGATTATGCCCATATCCCATCCACCGTTTTTGCCGTTTCTGAAAAGACGACATTGGCACCCGGCACAGAGACTTCTTCTTTCAAATTATATTTTATGAACTATTTGTTGGGATTCAAAATGTATAAAGGTGAAGGAGAACTTACTAAATCAATCAAACGCATCATTGTAGAAGTCAAAGATGGAACGCAATTCCCGACAGAAGGTACGGTTAATGCCTTAAACCATAGTTTTGTCGCATCGACAGAAAATACGACAGAAAGTTTGGTGCTTACTTTGGGAACAGGTAGTGGAGTATCTATCGCTGATGGAACAGAAGTTGCTCCTTATCTGACCGCAATGACAATGTTACCTGTCAACTTGAGTGGCAAAACAATTGTCATCAAAGTGGTTCCTACGGATGGAACAAAAGTTGCTATCTACGAAAAGAACGGTACTAATTTCGTAGCGAGCAAATACGGCCAATTCTCCCTGCCTATTGTAGATGCAGACTTTAACAAAGACATGGATCGTATGGTATTTACTGCTGATGAATTCAAAGCAGAGGCTGCCAAGGGCGGTGTAATCAAATTGATGGATGATGTAACAATAACCGAGATGCCTTCCGATGTTGCCCACTCCTTAGTTGTGAACGGCACCAAGAAGCTTACAATTAACACAGTAGCTCTTGCTCCTACGGCAGACTGGACTTTCAATTGCCCGGTTGAGATTGCAGCCGGTCTGACTACTGCCGATAATCACGCAATTACTTTCAATGGTAAAGTTGAAGTGATCGGTGGTAACATCACTGTAACTACGGGTACGTTGAATATCAACGGCAAAGGCTCTTCGATTGCTGCGACAGCCGGTGATATCTCCATCGGAGATACCCTGAACGTAAATGATGAAATTACGATTGGAAAATCTATCACTTTGGCTGCTAATAAAGCTGCTGCCAATCTGAATGCCGATGGCATCGTAATGGCAGGCGCAACGTCTGGCACCGCCACCGGTGCATTGAATATCAATGCCAATGTAATCAACAATAAGCTGCTGAATGTTGCAAACATGAAATTGACTATCGCCGCAGGAAAAACATTAACTGTTGATGCCGGTAGAGTTCCTGCCGCCAGTACTGCCACATTAGAAGGCATTGCTGCCAATACAGTCGTCCTGAATGGTACGTTAGATGTTGTAAAGGGTGAAGTTACTTCTACAAACCTTGAAGTACCGGGGAAATTGATCATCGGCACTGGTTCTAAATTTACGAATTCGACTACCGACTCAACTCTGAAACTGATCGGCACAGGCGAGATTGTCAATAATGGTACTTTCACGAACGAAGGAACGGTTATGGTGAATGACGCCACAGCCACATTCAATAATGTCGGAGATTTCGAAAATGGACGCAGTGTAGTTTTACTGGGTCAGCTGAATAATGCAGCTACCGATAAGTTCGTAAATACTGCTAGCGGCTCTGTCAGTGGCAAAGCAAACTTCAATGGTACTTATACCATCGAGGTAGAAGTAATGACCTCATCAGAATTCGCTTTGGCAAATTCAGACACAAAATGTGGCTTGATTCGTTTGACAGGTGCAACAACATCCACTGCCGCAATTTCGACAGAAAAGGCTATTGAGTTGGGTACAGGTTCTTCATTGGATGCATCTGCCGGCCCCATCACCTTTGGCGATCTGACAGTTACCGGAAACAACGTGACAACCACGGGAAATGTAAACGTAACCAATGACGTGACGATCAATAAGAGTGCCAAGCTGACAGTATCCGGAGGCGTATTGGCTGTGACCGGTAAAGTCATCAATAATGGTACATTTGCAATCTCTTCCGGTAGAGCCACATGTTCGGGCATTGCCGGTACCGGTACTTGGACCAACTATCCTGAATGGTAATTAATTCCCCCAAAGGATAAATCCGTTTTCATAAGCCCTGCAATGTGCAAAGCCTTGCAGGGCTTTTATATCTATTCCCATCACGGTGATGAACATCAGTCTTTATCGCAATGACAATTAATGATCGTCAAAATGGCCATCCATACTTCAATAACAGGTTGCGGGCAACCCGCGAGGCACTTTGCCGGGCTTGAATCTTCCCCCATTCACCATCCGTCCCGGCGGTTACCCATGTTCGATGCCTTGAAGGGCTTTGCCATCCTTCTGGTAGTTTATACCCATGTGCTTCAATATTCCGGCATAGGCGAATATTTCAGCAATCCTGCATTCAAATTTTCATATTCCTTCCATATGCCCCTTTTCATGACCATAAGTGGATATTTCGCCGCCTCTTCCATTCAATTGCCATTCTTCACACTACTCAAGAGGAAGAGTATGCGGCTTTTGTTGCCGTGCGTTTCTGCGGTCGTAGTTGTTCTACTTCTTAACCTGTGGCTGAAATACATACCCCGGTCGGCCTATGTCTCTTACTTTATAGGAAACCTCTGGTATCTGAAAGCTCTGTTCATTTGCTATGTGGTCGCATGGAGCAGCCTGCGCATTGCGCACAGTTTGACTGCCGCCATTGCCGGAAGTATCTTATTGAGCTCTTTTCTGCCAGGGCCTTTCTATTGGCCGTTTGTGCTGCCGTTCTTTTGGCTCGGCTACATTTGGCAGCGTCATCCCGAATGGCTAAATGTCCACAAAAGGCTAATTGGCATAAGCGCTTTTGCTGTTTTTTGTATCCTTTGGGTTTTCTGGGATGGCGAACTGACGGTTTACCGTTCAGCGTTAAAGCTCATAGACTACAAACATCTGGCATGGAAGGGTGAGAATCTGGGGCCTCATTTGCTGCGTTTGGCCATCGGGACGGCAGGAACTCTCACCACTCTGGCCGTTTTCAGCTTTTTCTACCAACGCGGTTCACGTCTTTCCCATATAGAATATTTGGGAAAGTACACTTTGGAAATTTACACATTGCACTTTATGCTCATCCATACGGGAATGTTCCGGTTTATAGAAATTCCCTACCACAAAGGCATTTATGAATTACTCTATTGTCCGGCAGTCTCCGTCCCTGTTTTTGCAATTTGCATAATCGCTGTCCGCCTCATGGCACGTAATCGTTGGCTGAACGGTGTTTTCCTGGGAAATTGGGAAATACGGGCAAGGAAAGTGCGGGAATAATGTTTTACATTCGGGCATGAATGAAACTGGCGGTATTTCCCGACACCGAGGAACGCCTTGGAGGACACCGATGAAGAGGTTCTTCCTCACCGATGAACAACCCCTTCCTCACCGAGGAAAAAACGAGTTGAGAGCGCATTGATAATCAATCGTTTAAATCACCTCATTCCGGTATGCCTGCACAATTTTCGGGAATAGCAGGCCGCAGGATTACCCCCGTGCTATGGTTGAAATATTTGACACGTAGCCTTGGGCGGCAGACCAGACTTTTCTTGCCTACAATTTAGCTTTTATTGGCTGGACATTCGAGCTTCTTGCCCTTTCTTTTCTTTGATTCCATCTTTCAGGAAGTTCTTTTTGCTCTGACGCGGTTGGGAAGATGGGTTGTTTTATCCGATATCGAGGACAGGATGCATAGATAATGCGGGGGACCATACCGGGGATTATGCCAAGGATTATATCGGGGATGCAAGGCAGTGCGTGTGGTATCATATTAAAAGAAGAACCGCAGCCTCCATTTCAAATAGGAGAACTGCGGTTCTTTTAGTTTAACTGTTCATTGGATTATCTAAATTGCCATGAACGGGTTTGGTATAAAAGGCTTTCCTCCGGGAAAGCTTTTCGGCTGTTATGACCAACCTTCACCGATAGTATTATTACCTTGGCCTTTCATTGTGCCATCACCTGCGGTAGGCCAGCTAACCTTACCACCGCTTACTGTGATAGAACCTTCATTGGTGAAAGTTCCACCCTCCTTAACACCGAATTCTGCATCTTCGGCTCCAACCAATTTGCCATCGGCATCGATCTCGACAGTATTAAAATACATCTTGGTAGGAGCAAGGACGGAAGGAATGCTAACTCCTGCAGTCAGTGTCAATGTACCGGAAATCTTAGCAGTAGCGTTATTGGCTGAGGCTGCTTCATTTACCTGAACATTATTAGAGACTGTAAACGAGCTTCCTTTTTCAAGAGTGAGCTTGTCGATCTTTACCGTTACGGCTACTACGGAAGTTGTACTTAGCTCAGAAGCGTTGACAACGATAACTGAGGCTATCGCACTGTTTAATGCCTCTGAGACATCCAACTTCGCACCGTCCAAGGTAATACCGGCACTGATATCTGAAACAGGCTCGGCAATTACACCGGTGGCTGCACTTTGAGCCATTTTCCATGCACCTCCTTGCAGTGTTATGTGGTTGATTCCCAAACTTGCTGCATTTGCAACATCATACCCGGCTTTGGTAGTGACAACAACGGTAGTGCGTCCATAGCCTACATTAGTAATGTTGTAGGCTTTAGCAGACAAGGCTGAGAATTTAGCTACATCAGCAACTTTGATAAGGGCATTGTTGGTTATTGTTGAGCTATTGTCAGATTTGCTGTCGGCACCGATTTCAATTGTTCCATTATTGGTCATAATAACTGTCTGAAGGCCATTGTTTTGAATCAGGGCATCGGCTGCATTCGTTATCGTACCAGCTACAGAGAATGTACCATTATTGACAATCGTACCCTCGTTTGTAAACGCTGTGATACCGGCTCCTGTCAATACACCGTCTGTCTCAGCTATTGTAATTGTTGCAGAGGGCTTATTAGCCACGGTTGCAGAAGCGGCAATAGCCAATGTCTTGTTAATATTGATTTCAGCGGCAACGTCATTCTCATCACCATTATCAAGATCGTTGAACGTAGTGGCTTCATCCACATTTATTGTCCCAAGATTTACAACCTTTTCCGTCAGTATGACAGTTTCACTGATATTCATCGTCCCATAATTATGGATTTCAATTGCAGGGACAGCATCAACGGTTACCGTTTTCCCGGCTTTCACACCTAAAGCACCGACTGAACTGTCAAAGGTAAGTAATCTTTCTGCCTTGTTAATTTCACTTATGCTGAAGTCCTTGTTCATGATCAATTCAGGGTTGCTCAAGTTACTGTTGGCCGAAATCGTTACAGGGAAGTTTGGCAAAGACGATACTTCGATTCCGTCTTTTTGCAATTCAAACTCGATCGTTTTTCCTAAATAAGCACCTGCATGTTTCTGTATATAGCTGATTGCATTTGCCCAATCTGTATCCGATGAAATAGCGAACGCTTCACGCTGCTTCATGTTTCCTTGGTCTCCGAATCGCATCTCCTGTAGGTTCATAGGCACGGCACTTCCACTGGCAAAAGCTACCTCGAAGGTATTTTGGTAATATCCTTCACTTGTTTCGATTTCCAATACATACGCCACCTTCTTTCCACTACATGGCACAGCCAAACAAACGGCATATTCAGTGCCATTGGTTACTGTCAACCCTTTGTTCTCCTTGCTATCATCCAAAGTCAAGGTCAGAGTCTCGACAGTTTTATTTTGGTCTACATAAATGCCGACTGCGCCATCGTCTGCATTTACAGTATTGAGCAATGTAGCCTTTGCTGTTGCGACTGCGTCTGCATCGGTAATATCTGCCTTCGCTACATTCGACAATGCTGCAAACTTAACGACACCTCCGTTTACAATCGTCCCGCTGCTTTTCTTCAGTGTTATCTTTTCAATCTTTGTGCCCTCAGGTGCATTCGTTGTCTTGAATTTGACGATCAGCGGGGATGCCAGTTTAACAAATGAGATAGGCAACTCCAAGGAATTGTCGTACACGATCCCATTAGCCGTCAGGTCGAAAATAGGAGAAATACCTGTCAGGTACTTGGCCATTTGTGAATAAGCACTCACCTTCCCGTCTCCTTTCACATAGGATTGTTCCGCTGGTATTTCCAGAGTCATTGTTTCCCGATCCGTACTTTTATTAAACTGATAATAGAAATAGTATTTACCCTTCATCACTTGGGATTGTGTGGTAAACTGAGCGCCCTCTTCCGTTGTGCCTTCTGTTGTGAAAGGTACGTTGTTCCATACTTTATTATCACCGTTCAGAGTTCCCATCTGGCTTCCATCGGCCATTGCAGCGCCAATCACGTCACTGCTTGTCCATGTATAAGAAATCTTATTGCCGGAAGCCCCCGCATCCATACGGGTATCCAGATCATTCCATACCAAATTTTCGGCAGCCAGTTTCAGATCTATGGTTTCCCGATTCATTAATTGTGGTGCCTGGCTTGTCAAATCTTCAGCCGTACAAGCTGCAAAAACAGCAGGCAGACACATCGCTGTAAATAAATGTTTTGTTTTCATACTATACTTTTGATTATACATTAGCGAACTATTCACAAATTTGTTTTTAACCTACAGGAGGTGTAAAAGGATCATCACCAGGACTGTTAACAAATCCTCTTTCTACCTCTACCTCCACGATTTCCACCTCTGGAGCCACGTAATTCATTTCCATTTCCATACTTACAATAATTTAAAAAGTTAATAATATAAATTGGTTAAATAATGACGCTTTTTGGGGAGGGGAACGCGGGATTCCATCCTCCATACGGGGGGCAAAGTAAGAAATAAATTTTCTAAGTAGATTTGGAGGGCGGGGGGCTGGGAATTATATGCTTACAATGGGAATCTTTAGCTTTCCGAGTAAAGTAGAATTTATGAGAGCAAAGAGCATTGGTTATTACATGTCCTATCTTAACCGCATAGTGTCTAAATAAGATTCGTATGGACACACAATTTTATCTGTTACCTCTAGGTAACTGATTGAAGAACCCTGCTTTATTTGAAGAAAGGTTGGCGGGGTAGATAACGGAACTTGCCGTATCCATGATATGATTTTCTATATTGCCATGTCTCGATTGGACATGGCAATACAGATCGATAACATTTCAGGCGGTTTCTGCCTGAAATGTGATTCTTATCCTAATCGCAGGGAACAAAAACGATCAATGTTTATAATTTTTCTATCGCCTCGGCGGAAAGGCCGGTTATCTGCACGACCTGGTCCACGGGAAGTCCTGAGCCCAACAGTTTCTTGGCGATTTCTATCTTTTCCATTTGTTTGCCTTTTTCCATTCCCTCTTCCATCCCTTTTTCCATCCCCTCCTTCCTAGCCGTCACGATTGCGTTGTTGATGTCCCTGTACGCCTTCACGCTGTCCTCGTACAGGCTCAATTCCTGGGGAGAAAACCTGGCAATCTCCGCGGCCTGAAACATATGCTCGAAGACACGCTCCTGCAAGGCGGCCGGACGTTCAAGAAGGCGGGAGAGGTTCTTGATTACGAACATCCATTTGTCGAACATGCTTTCCAGTTCATGCTCGCCCTTCATGAACTTGGGCATTTCAAGGTAGATGAAAGTCAGCTTGTCATAAAAGATGCTCTTGCGCTCGACATCCATCAGCATCACCTTGTGGTGGTAACAATCCGGGGAATATCTGTCCTCATCAAATACGAAGTTAAGAATGCCGACAGTATAGACCGCCGTCAGTTCAAAGTCCCAGTCACCGCGCTTGGCCTGTTCGCGGATGGGGAAAGTGGAATAGAAGACGCTGCGGTCTTTGAAGAACTGCTGGTAAACGTTCTGCATCTCGACGATGAACTTTTCACCCTTGTCGTTCTCGCAGTAGACATCGAATATGGCCCTGCGCTCGCCACCGTAGGAACCCAGATGCTCATTGTTAAGATAAGTCAGGTCGCAGACATGCTGCTCGTCACCGAACAGTGCATTGAGGAAGCTGATCAGCAATTCCTTGTTCATGTCCGTGCCGACCAGCTTCTTGGCGGGCAGAGTCATATTCCGCACGGCGGGG
>ERZ773242.1717-NODE-1717-length-19961-cov-21.335326_pt1 | contig 19961 bp, 13 predicted proteins | sample MGYA00511077_ERZ773242 | MGnify/ENA primary metagenome ERZ773242 (study PRJEB29015, sample SAMEA2737754) | human gut metagenome | biome: human gut; feature: human-associated habitat; material: faeces | place: China | collected 2012 ... | reverse complement strand
AGCCGCCGGAGCGGTGCTTGAGCCGTTAGGCGGGAATTGTGCGGTATTGCCTTTACGGAAAAGAGCTTCCTGCCATGGCGATAAAACGCGTTTTTCAAAAAGAGCCTGTTCTAAGCATTGCTGCCTGTCTGGCTTTGGTTTCATCCTGCTTCGTTCTTCCGGATGCAGAATATCTTGGTTATATTGATTTTCGCACGCTTGCGATCCTGTTCTCACTCATGACCGTCATGGCCGGGCTGCGGGGGCAGGGCGTTTTCGATCGGCTTGGGCGCGCGCTGCTGTCCCATACCCGCACAACGCTTCAGCTGACCGCTGTTCTGGTGGGGCTGTGCTTTTTCTCAAGCATGGTGATCACTAATGATGTATCGCTGCTTACCTTTGTTCCGTTCACATTTGTTGTTGTAAACAGCTTGGATGCTGCCGTTCGGGATAAGCTGCTGCTTCCCATCGTCTGCATGCAGACGATAGCCGCAAACCTCGGCAGTATGCTAACACCTCTTGGTAATCCGCAAAACCTGTACCTGTATGGAAAAAGCGGAATGGATATGGGTTCTTTTGTTTTGCTGATGCTCCCCTACTCCATCCTGTCGCTGGCACTTCTTGCGCTATGGGCGGTGGGGCTGTGCCGCCGTGGCGCAAAGATCTCCATGGCTCATTCTGCGGCTGCTGCAAGCCCGAACAAGGCACTATTATCGCTGTACAGTATTTTATTCGTGCTCTGTCTGTTGGTGGTACTGCGTGTTCTGCCCTATGGTATCGCGTTTGCTGCGGTTCTGGCCTGTGTGTTTTTGGCAGACCGGAACACATTATGCCGTGTGGACTATTCGCTGATCCTTACCTTTGTTACGCTCTTTATCTTTATTGGCAATCTGGGGCGTTTTGCCGCCTTTTCCGGATGGCTGCAGCATATTCTTACCGGCCACGAGGTATGGGTTTCTGTGCTTGCCTCACAGGTAACCAGCAATGTGCCTGCGGCGATCCTGCTTTCGGGATTTACAGAGAATATCCGCTCCCTGATCATCGGCACAAATCTTGGCGGCCTTGGCACGCTGATTGCCTCAATGGCCAGCCTGATCTCGTATCGCGAAATTGCAAGGGAGTTGCCGTTACAAAAAGGCCGGTATTTTGCGTTGTTCACAGTTTCCAACATCCTGTTTGTGACGGTTCTTATGGGCGCGTGGGCGTTAGCTGGATAAAAACATCACCACACAATTCTAAACACAGCCGCAGCGGCTCTTAGAATTGTGTGGTGATTCTTTTATAAGCAATTTAGATTACGGAATAGCTGTTTGATCTAACTAATCAGTGCACAAAACTTCGCAAATTTTCTACGATGTCTCCTGCGATACATATGTCATGTAGTATGCCGCGCCCACAAAACTTTATATCCCATTATGCTGCATCTTTCATGGGTCATATTCTCTGCTCAATAGCCACTGAAGTCCTGCCGCTGTTCGCTGTACCACATCTTTAAAGTGATTGCCGGGATTTAATTGGAAGGTCGTATCTATTCCCTGCTCGTGGTAATATCTTTCGATGGATTCGGTATTCTGCTGAACACATCTTAGAAGCGAATTCTGGGTGCGGCACTCCCGGTCGCCCAGCGAAAAGAAGATATCGGCAGGTTTTTTCACGGGTGTACGGGAAACGACATACTCTTTAATTCCCGGAAACCACAGCGAGCCGGAGACACTCGCAACTCGCGAAAAGGCATCCGTCTGATAAATAGAATACAGTGCAAACAGTCCGGCCAGTGAATATCCCGCAATTCCCCGCCAGGCGGGGGTCCCCTGCAACAGACTTTCTGCTTTCGGTATAATTTGGTTTATCAGAAGGCGCAGGTACTCATCGGCTCCGCTGGTATATGATGCACCATTTTTGAATATGGGCGGAATATCCCATGGCACCATATCATGATTCCATTCCAGCTTACTGACTGCAACCAGCGAAAAATCCTGACAGCCGATGTCTGTCAAATACTGAAAGATCTGCGCTCCCTCGCGCCCATAGGTATTCAGATAAATCACCGGCTTGTTTGGCGCGGCACTTTCGAATACATCTACTCTTTTTTGCTCTACCGAAAAAGAATTCATTCTGCCGCCTCCCCACCATTGGCGAATGCTCCGCAAGCTGCGCGGGTCAGAATCTCCTGCACCTGTGCCGAGCTACTTATATTCACCACTGGTACCACCATACTTTTGTGCCTATATCGTATTCGAAATCAGCACAAAAGTCAACTTTTGCTTTATATACACTGCTTACACAGGAGGAGATTTTCCGCTTGGCCGTCTCGCTTGTTATGTTCAGAAGATGCAGCTGGATGATCAGCCTGTGACTGGCACAGCAGCACGCCGAGTGCCTTCCTCACACAAGCAGTATTGCGCAGTTTCAGCCGCTTGCTTTTGGCGGTCTTGCAAAAAACAACAACACGCCCGGACAGCTGCACAAGTGCAAACTGTCCGGGCGTGTTTTACGCTTTCTGAGCGGGCAAACGCATCATCACTGCGCTCAGGTGATTCCTGTAGAAGATAAGAGATGTCGTCTTAATCGCTGGTTGGGAAAATGACCTTGTTGACGAAAAAGAAGATTACCATGGAAACACCGCCGTTCAATACCGTTGTACCAATATTGTAAATAAAATCCGGCACATATCGCGCAGCTGTTGCGACCCAAATGCAGTTTATAGAATTTACAATACAGGTTATTACGCAAAATGCAACCGCATACCAAACGATCTGCCAGGTAAGATTCCCCTTGCTGCGGAAAACGACATTTCTTTGTATTGGGAAATTGATTACCTCACCCAATATCATGGCTATCATATAAGCGCAAAAATAAGGCAAACCACCATGTTCTGCGTCATAGCCCAAAATGTTCCATTTGAAGGTTGCTCCCAGCATGGTCACTTCGATTCCCGGCCAGCCAAAATCCACCTTGGGCATATTTGCAAAAGCAGCAGGCAGGAACTGCAGCAATATGTACTTAAACACCGTAATGAGGTTGCATACAATTACAAACAACCCACCCTCACGGATCCACTGCATTATATCCTGATTGGCTGTTTTTGCTGTATTCCTTTTATCTTTCATAAGACATCTTATTGCTCAGTATCCTCGTCCTCTTTTTTTGCCTTGCGGTATTTGCGGATTGCGCAGATTTCCCAAGCGACAAGGATGATTGCAACAACTGCATCCACTGCGTAGGTCGTCTTTACCCACTTCGGCACAGATACCGCACGCGTCACAGCGAAGGAGTTTGCCAATGCATACAGCGTGCCGTGTGCCGCATTGCGCATAGCCGTTACCGTACCGACAGAGTTCAAATCACGGTAGAACTCATTCGTAATGTTAAACGCCAGCATCTTCGTGCCGCCGGTACGAATTGCCAGATTACCGTCCATATACCATGCGCTGACGACTGCGTCTGTAATGACAGCGCCATGGAAGCCCCATTCATCACGCAGAATGTTCGTCAAAAGAGCCTTACAGCCACCGGCCCAGACAGGACCGACCGCATTCATAGAGGTCATAACGCCCATGCCGCCTGCCTTGATCGGCTGTTCAAACGCCTTGAGGTAAATTTCGCGGGCAGACTGTTCATTCAGCCATGTGCAGATGTTATTCTGACGATAGTTGTCCTGATCGTTGAAGGCAAAATGCTTCACATAGCAAATCAGACCATTTTCGGTTGCGCCGGACACCTCTGCAGCTGCGGTCAGCCCGGAGAGAACGCCGCACTCGGAATAGTATTCAAAGTTACGCCCGCCGAATGCGCTGCGGTGGATATTCATTGCAGGTGCATACCAGCCTGTACAGTTGATTTCAGCACATTCCTTTGCAATCTGTTCACCGCGCGCCTTGGCCAGCGGCTGGTTCCAGGTGCATGCCAGCATCACAGTACCAGGATAGCTCGGACCTGCGGCAGGATTGTAGTTGCTGTGCACACCTGTCGGGCCGTCACAGTCCTCCGTTGCGGACAGGCCGATGGATTCAACACCAACGGTATGGTAACCACCGTCTGCCGTAAGGCTGAACAAGTCATTGACCGTGAGTTCATCGAGAAGCTGCTCCCACTTGGGGTCATCGTAAGCAACGCCGGTCAGATCAGCAAGTTTCAACCTGTTATTCGCCCCGGTGGTCGGCATCACAGCATTGGGGTCATCGTATTTTGCTGCATCAAAGGTTGCTGCACTTGCATAGTCTGCCAATGCTTGTGCACTCAGGCTATGGTTTGCAGGCGCAGCGGTAGCCTCTGCATAGTTGGCAAAGCCATCGGCACGGCTGAGATAGGTCACATCTCCCTGCGCAAAGGTGAGCTGGTTTGTAGCAGCCACCTGATCTGTGGAGCGAGCGCCATCATGTGCATCGTCATAGATGACGTCCTTGTCCACCTTGGCAACATAGGTATCCAGGATCGTATGAGAATCCGAGCAGAGATTGATCTTATAGTCGCCTGCCTCGAGTACATACGCACCATTCGCACTCTTGATGCCGTTCGAATCATAGGAGGCCATATCCTCATAACGGAAGGTGATCTTCAGGGTCTGTGCTTCGCCGGGCTGCAGGATTTCCGTCTTGGCGTACTGCACAAGATTTGCTGCTGCCTTTTCGATGCCACCGTTATAATACGGCGGCTCATAGAAAATTTCTGCAACATATTTTCCTGCTGTATCGCCGGTATTTTTAACTGCTACATCCAGCGTGATTTTCTCGCCATCATCCTCGACAGCTGCAATCGACGAATCAAAGGTAGTGTAGCTCAAGCCATAGCCGAACGGATACTGAACCACCTTATCATAATCAATAAGGCCCTCTGCAGCAGCTGTTTCATAGAATTTGTAGCCAACATAGATGCCCTCGCAGTAGTTGACAAACATGGCACGGTTGTCCTGGCTCCCCGTAACCTCTGCATAGTTATCATACGCAAAGCCGCCGAAGTTGTTGACCGTGGGTGTTGCGAGCAGATCGTAGACATAGGTATCCGCCAGATGTCCGGACGGATTCACTTCACCGTTCAGGATCTTTCCGAGGGAATCAAAGCCAAGCTCGCCGGGCGCACCGCACAGAACGGCTGCCTTAATGCTGTCATACTGATCCAGCCAGCCAAGCTCCATAGCATTGGAGGAGTTGACCACAACGATAACATTCTTGAACTCTTTACAAACGCGATCTACCATTGCAATCTCGCGGTTACTTAATTCCAGGTAACTCTTGCCGGCATCGAGGTCTTCTGCCTGCGTTGTAAAATCATAGAACTGTGCGAGCCCGCCGTACTGTGCATTGTATTCATCCGGGCCGGTGATGCTCTGCGGGACATCAAAGCCCTCGCCGCCGGTACGGCTGACAACAACCACCGCTGTATCCGAGTAAGCGACCGCATCCTCAAAAATGTTAGCGTTCTCGTACTCTGCAATGGTAGGCTCCGGAACGGTGAAATCGCCACGCTTGCTGCCGATCTCACGCAGACGGATCGTACCGACAGGACGCTCTGTACGGAAATTCTCATAGAATTTCACAAGCTCCTCATTGACTTCAAAGCCCGCATGCTTAAGGCCGTCAATCAGAGAAACCGCATTGCTTGTATCACTGTCACCGGAGCCGGTGCCGCCATACAACGGGCGAACGCTCGACCAGCCAAACAAGTTGAGCTTTGTACCGGCGCTCAACGGCAGCGCCTTGTCATCATTCTTCAGCAGAACGATGCCCTCGGATGCAATCTGGTCTGCAATCGCACGGCCGGATGCCATTGTTTCGTCCGAGACCTTGACATCCTCAGCAAAAACACTGTTCACCACCGAGTATTCTACGCCGAGAATAACCCAGTTGACGGAAAGCATGATAGCCAGCAAAATTGCAATCGGGGCCTGTGCACGCACCAGCGCGCGCTTCGGCTGCTTCAGCTTTCCGGCTGCGACCACTACGATGAGCGCCGCGATCAGTACAACAACAATAAAGATAATAGCCGGGCTACAAGCAATAATGCCGTTCTTCAAATCCTCGGTCGTAACTGCCAGGGAGCCGCCAAACATCAAATCGTACAGCTTTTTCCCTATTACCGCAAATGCTGCAATGATAACTGCAGCAATCAGCCACGGCACAAACCTCTTCTTATTTTTCATTTCGTTTCTCCTTCAAAAGTAAATGGGTATGCGGTTCAATGCGTATTTATTGTAATTCAAACCAGTGGAAATTCATTTTCCCACTACCCGTAAAACGGAAATACAATGGATAGGTTCCATCAGGGATCGTAAGGGACACCTTCTCCCCCACCTGACTGCCGTTTTTTATGAAAATATCGGCACACAGCGTGGAAAAATCCGGTGCGGTCGACACCTGAAGGCGTCCGTTTGCAGAGCCGGTACAATGTACCTTTATCTCAGCAGCATCTTTAAAGGCAAAGTACTTGAATCCTGCCACTGCACCATCGCGCATATTGGCAATGTACTGATTGCCGCTGTCCTCTCTGTCCGGCCCGTCCTGCGTGAAATAGGGGTGATTGCGCAGCCGCCATTTCGGGAAAAGTCCGTCATAGCGTCCGGTACCATCCTTCCCCCAGAGGTTGCAGGCAATACGCGCCTCATAACGGCCTTTTCCCTTTAAGGGTCCATCGTTTAGGCCGCAGCTTGTGACCTCTGCCTGCAGAAACGCTCCGTTTTCGTTACGCCGAAGCTTCTCGGCACAAGCCTGCCGGGAATACGAATGACGGTTGGTTTGCCTATGATAGAAAACATACCATTTGTCCTCTAGCTTGAGCAGCCCGCCATGTGTATTGCCCAAATAGTTAGCTGCGTGCTTTTCGGACAGGTTGCTGTCCAGGAAGATATCCCCCTGACTAACCAGAGTGCCGCCGTAAGAGAAATCTCTGTCAGGGCTTTGGCTGGTAGCGTAGCATAGCTCATGGTTATGACGAGAGGAGTATACGAAGATATAGGTTTTCCCTTCCTTGCGTATCGAGCTTGCTTCAAAAAACTCATGTCCTTGAAAAGCTCCCGGCCCTTTTTTAGGGAAAATCACGCGCGGCTCCGTTTTTATCGTCACCATATCTTTTTCAAGTTCCAGAACTGTACCGCCGTCACATCTAAGCTTGTGTCCACCTGTCAGAATAGCAGGCACTGCATTATAAAAGCCAGAATACAGCCACACGCGCCCGTCATCATCTACCAAAACGCCGGGATCAAACGGAAGCTGATCTCCCCTTCTTCGTCCCCAGAGTGTGCCGTCCGCATAGTGAATATGACCCAAAAATTTATATTCTCCCGCAGGTGTATCGCAGACCGCCACGCTCATAATGCCTAAAAAGTCAAACGCATAGTAGAGGTAGTACCGGCCGTCCGGGCCCTGGCAGACATCCGGTGCAAAAAGCAGATGGTATCCCAATGGATTTTTGGGGTCCTGTTTTTTGCGGTAGATAACTCCCTCGTACCGCCATTCGGAAAGATCTTCCACCGGCGCCGACCAGCAAACATAGTCATTCACACAGAAGATCGGTGCGTTGAAGCGGTCATGTGAGCCATAGACATACACTCTACCATTGAACACATGCGGTTCCCCATCCGGAATATATTCCCACGATGGCAAATATGGGTTCACTGCTTGTCTGTTCACAGTTTTCACCTCCTTCCTTTCTGCTGTTACGTTTTAAGTGTAGCACAACTCCTTCTTTTTTCGGGGGATTTTGGCATAACCCGTCTCCACAGTGGCACAACTTGCATTCTTGAACACTTTTTTCGGACATATATGTTTCCTTTTGTGCATTCCACAAAAAAGCGGTGCAGATCAACTCTGCACCGCTCCCACATGCTTAAAACTATTTTTGTCTGCGCGCTGGCCGGCCGTATTTCCAAGGCAACACCGCATAATTCCCGCCTTACGGCTTAAGCACCGCTCCAGCGGCTGCGGCACGGCAGAAATTTTTATACCATGTAACCGCACAGCCGTTCTGTATAGGATCAGGCTTTTTCCGGCAATGGAAGGAGAACGCTCAGATGGAACCAGTTATCTGAACAATCTGCAGAAACCGATCCGCCATACTTCTCTGCTGTATATCGGATGCTTTTTATCCCGTAGCCATGCATATCCTTATCATGCTTCGTTGTGCGATACTCTCCGTCCACAACAGAAAGTTGCGCTGTACAGTAGTTTTCCACCCGGATAATCAAAAACACATTCTGCGTATAGACAGCCACCCGGATAAGGCGCTGCTGCGGGTCAGCCAGCTTTTCCACACCCTCTATTGCATTGTCAAGCGCATTGCCGAATATGCTGCAGATGTCCATCGTTTCAATAAAATCCAACCTTGCACCGTCCGCAACGATCGTCAACGTGATCTGATGCTGACTGCAATACAGCTGCTTATCTGACAGGATCGTATCCAGCACATCATTTCCGGTATGCTGATTCACACCCAGGCTCTGCATTCCTTTTTCCAGTTGCGAAAGGTATTCCTCTCTTCTGGCCGCATCTGACTCCATCCGAATGACCTGTATCTGATGCTTTAAGTCGTGGTATTTGCGGTTGATTGCTTCACTGTTATCACGACTGATGCGGTATTGCTCATACTGCCGCTTTAAAAGTGTCTGGATTGCCGTTAATTCGTGTTGGGTCTGCATGTCCTGCCACCTATCCTGCATGGAAAGCAGCACAGCCACGCCCGCGAAATCCACCAGCGTTCGTATCCAGAATATTTCCGTGGTCATACGCCCGCTGAACGGCGTATTGGTCGTCACATAGCTGATATTGCTGATTAAAAATGTGCAGATCGCTATAACGGCCGCCGATATGCTTTCACGCCTTGTCATATGCAGTGGCGCTTTATCTCTCAGCCTTTTCTGCTCAAGTCGCAGAAAAACGCCAAAGCCGCCGCCATAAAAAGCCAGCAAGAACAGTCCCTGTATCCACCAACTGCCCGGCATCTTTGATGCGCCGAATGAATAGAGCTGCCACTCCAGCGATGCAACAAACTCTGCCAGCGTGAACGCCAGCGCCCACCAAAAACCCGTATCACAAAAGTTCAAGCGGCAGCACAACCAGATTGTAGCGTACATCAAAACCAAAGCCACGATCATGCCGGGAATCCAAAGGCTTAGCGGAACAATGCCGATCAACCACTGCACCAAACCGAATAAGGGCAGCGCTGCTGCCAGGATCCCGGCCGTTTTTACTGCATCATAACGCTGGGGCAGCAGCCTTACAAACAGCACACATGCCAACCACTCCGCCAGCGCAGTATATAATTTCGGAATATCCTGTATCACGCCTGTTATTCGCCTCCCATATATGCAGCAAGGGCTTCCATAAAGCTTTTCTTCCGTGCGCGGCTGATTTGCAGATTCTGCCCTTTTACGGTTACGACCAGCTGATTCACACGCTCCACATGCGCCAGATTTACCAAATAGCAGTTGTTGCACTTATAGTAATGCCTCTGCGCGAGCTTTTCCTCGGCGCTTTTCAGTGATCCTCTCTCTGCATACTCACCGATCTCGGTATGGTAGATAATTGTATGCCCGCGGCTTTCAATATACAGTATCTGGTCTGCATCCAGCCGGATCATCTTGCTCTCCTGTATCAGATGTATATAGAACTTGGATTTTCCATGTACTTTTTTAACCGCATTATGCAGCACCTGGGAGAAGGCAAAGTATTGAATGGGCTTCAATACATAGTCTAATGCCTCGACCTTATATCCCTGCACAGCAAATTGCGCAGAATTTGTAATAAATATAATGATGACATTTTTATCCATATCCCGTATGCGCATGGCCGCCTGCATACCGTCCATATGCTTCATTTGGATATCCATCAGGATTATGTCATACTCGGATTTATATTTTTCGACAATTTCCAATCCGTCTGAAAATTCAGATACACTGACCGTTTCCGAAAAATCGCTTTGATACTGATCAATGTACTTTCTGAGTTGACTGCGATACCCTGTATCATCCTCTACGATTGCGATGCGTATCATGGTAAATCCCCGTTTCGTGATCCGATGCAGCTTACCCGCCAAATATGGCAATCGCCTTGCATCAACTGATATTGTGCGTTTCTGTCTTGCCTTACCGTATATTTCCTATGCCGATTGTTCAGATTATACTCTTTTTCCCTTCCTTTTGTAAAGCTACAGAACGGTGCAGACATATTGCTCTTTTTTCCTGCAGGCAGGTTTATTTGCCTTATTGCAGCCCACCCCGCCAATACCTTTTCTGAATTAACGCTCAGGTTGTTTGGGGTCGTTCCACCACAAAACGGGGGCCTTCCTCCCCTGTTTTCCCGTTTGGCACAAAGCCGCATTTTTCCAATGCCCGGCAAAAAGGGTGATGATGACAACCTGCTGCAGGGCATCGACAGCGACGCAGTGACGCTGGAGCAGGTAAAAATCAATGCCTCCCGCGTGGTCAGAACGGTCCGGGCGCTGACACAAGAATAAAACACAAAAACCTCTGCCAGACTGGATGTTTGCCTGGCAGAGGTTTTTTAATAAGTATTTAGGCAACACCGCACAATTCCCGCCTTACGGCTTAAGCACCGCTTCGGCGGCTGCCGCACCTCGCTCGCCGTATCGGCACTTAGAATTATGCGGTATTGCCTTTACTTTTCACGGTACTCCATTGGGGTTTGGCCAGTGACCTCCTGAAAAATCCGGCTGAAATAGTTGCGTGTGCTAAAAGAAAGTGCAGCGGCAATGTCCTGCACGGTCTGGTTGGTGCTTTTCAGCAAAACCTTGGCGCGCTCAATCTTGGCAAATTTTATGTAATCTGTCACGCTCAAGCCCGTTTCTTCCTTGAATTTGTGGGTCATATAATATTCCGTATAGCCCACCAGCGCTGCAATATCTGCAGCGCGTATTTTTTTATCGAGATTCATCTCAATATAGTCCACGCACTTTTGCACCTGCTGGCTGAGATGCGGGTTGGTGCGGCATTTATGCACGCGCCGGACAAAGTCGTCATACATCATAAGGCCGAGCGGTTCAAGATCTTCCAATGTTTTTGCATTTTCAGCGGATTGGATGTAGCTGTCCCCCAGCGCGTAGGCTTCCTCCGGCGAAAGCCCGCCCTCGATGGCGGCACGGCATACCAGCGAGGTAAACACGATGATGCTGGTCTTGCTCTGGCGCAAAGCGTCATCGCTGCGCACCGGCACACCCGCGCTGATTCCCATACTGGCGGAAAGGGCCTGCCTGTAGTTCAAGTCACCGGTGCGCACCATCTGCAGAAGTCCCTGCTCTGCCATCCAGACCCTGTGGCGATCGTGAGCGGGCTGCTGCACTGTATTGCGCACCTGCGCCAAAAACTCGCTGTTGATGTCGCTGATCGCAAGGTGGTTGCCGGTCAGACAATAGTGCATCATCAGCGCGTAGCGGTGCAAGACCGTGCATTGCAGCACAGGGACGGTTTTCAACACCTCGTACAGCTGCATGGTCCATGCCACGCTCGTTTCCAGACGGTTATAGTATTGCAGCCCCTGCTCAATCCCGCGCAGCGAAACATCCTGATAAAACACCGGCCCGATGACCCAGGCGCGTTTCAGCACACTGCCGTCCTTTTCAAAGGCAGCTGCCCATGTCATGCCAATGGCCGTGCCGAGCGTGACCGGCGTTGTGTGCCGGCTGCCGTAGTCCAGCATTTTTTTCTTGCAGCCGAATATCTCAAATGCGCCGGAGAGGAACCCCGCCTCCGGGCAGTTGCTCTGCAGCAGACTGCCATCGGCATTATAGCACCATGTATAAATGTTGCCGCCGCACTGGATCAGCTCAGAAAACAGCTCCATATTTTGAAAAACATCCATCGAACCACCCTCATTTTATACCAGTATACCAAAAAAAGTGGCTGCCGTACAGACAACCACTGATGTTTTTATGCGTTGGCGTATCCGCCCAGCGCCGCAAGGCTGGGCTTCGGGGTGCGCCCCATCGTTTCGCGGTTTACGGCAATCAGGCCAAAGTTCATAGCATAGCCCTTCTGCCACTCAAAGTTATCCATCAGGCTCCAGTGGAAGTATCCCTTGACCGGAATACCATCAGCGATGCAGTTTTGCACACCAGCCAATGCGGCCTCAATAAACGCCACGCGGCGGGTATCATCGGCGGTGGCAATGCCGTTTTCGGTCACGATCAGATCACCGTGGAAATCCTGCGCCACCTTGCGGATTACATTTTCCAGTGCCTGCGGATAAAACTCGTAGTCCATCTGGGTCAGCTCGGCCCCCTGCGGTGCGGGCAACTGCCCATGCGCACCGTACAGCGTGCGAGTGTAGTTCTGCACGCCGAGGAAGTCATCCTCCTTAATATAAGGAAGATAGTGGGTGAACTCTTCCTCCCACGCAGCGGCGGCAAAGGCTTCACCGCCCGGCTGGGCCTGCAGGTCATGCAGCGAGAGGGTCAGACCGACCTTAACCTCAGGACAGATTGTCTTGATGGCCTCCCGCGCGGCGGCGTGAGCGCGTAGAACCAGCAGATCGCCCTCCGGCGTGCGCTCGCTGACGAAAATTTTCGGCTGCGGCGTACCGAACACGGCGGCGTTTTCAGCGGCAGCGTACTTCATATTCTCCATCATCTTCTGGAAGTTCATGCCCACCTGCACGCTGCCCTCGGCGGATTTGCCTGCATTGGCAGCAGCCTTGGCGGCCTGCTCTGCCATCAGGCGGAACCGCTTGGAGATAGCCGCCAGCTGCAGACCCATATTCGCCTCATTGATGGTGCAGACGATGTGAAGCTCACTGCCCAACTGCTCCATCACATAGCTGACATAGCGCTTGAAATATTCGACCGTGCTTTCAGCCTCCCAGCCGCCCTTGGCAATCAGCCACTTGGGGCTGGTGAAGTGCAGCAGCGTCACAACGGGTTCCACGCCGTTCGCCTTGCAGCAGGCAATGACCTTGCGGTAATGCTCGATCTCGGCAGGGTCAAACTTGCCCTCCTCCGGCTCGATGCGCGCCCACTCGATGGAGAAGCGGTAGGCGTTCAGGCCCGCATCGGCCAGCAGTTTAATGTCCTCCTCATACTTATTATAATGGTCGCAGGCAATGCCGCTCGGCTCGGTAAAGCTGGTGTGGGGCAGCTGTTCCTGCGCCCAGTAGTCGGAATGGATATTGTTACCCTCGACCTGATGGGCGGCAGTGGCCGCGCCGACAAAGAAACCTTTTTCAAATTTCTGCATAATTTTCTCCTTACCTGTGCTGTCTAAAGCAAATCAAGAAACTTCTGTACCTGTATCATAACATAACAAGCGCAAGCCGCGAGGGCATTATTTAGCAAAGCAGGACAATATTCCGTGTTATTTGAAATAATGCGTGAATTTTTGTTTCTCATCTGCTGATTTTTATCCCCTGCTGCCGTTTTGCTTCTGGTATAGTGGTGTCAGTGAGAAAAATCACTGCGGAATTTTTAGGAGGAAAACAAAATGTTCAAAAAGAAACCCACTGCTTCAGAAGTTGACGGCGTACAATACCGCCGCGCCAAATTATGGCAAATCATCTGCTATGCCTGCAACGGTCTTGTCGGTATGAGCGTCTATTCCCTCATCGGCATGGCGAGTTATTCCGCCAGCATCGGCTACGGTATCACGACCGCTGCCGTTGGCATTATTCTGACCTGCTCCCGTATTCTGGACGGCATCACCGATCCCCTGCTTGCCTTTGTCTATGACCGCGTCAACACCAAGTTCGGCAAGCTGCGCATTTTGCTGGTTGCGGGCTATCTGATTGAGGCACTCGCCCTCTACGGAATGTTCACCGGCTTCTCGTCCAAGGGGCTGGGGCTGCCGGTATTCGCCCTGCTGTACATTGTCTACATCATCGGCTACACCATCACCAACATGACTGCGCAGACCATTCCCGCCATCATGACGAATGATCCGCGCCAGCGCCCGACCATCGGCGTATGGACAACCGCCTTCAACTACCTGGTGCCGATGGCAATGTCGATGATTTTCAATGTTGTGCTGCTGCCCAAATGCGGCGGCACCTACAACCAGGCCTTCCTGTCCGCTGCCTGCAATATGACGCTGCTTGCCGCGGGTATCGGCACCGCTTTGGTCTGTCTGGGCGTTTCTGCCTACGATAAGCCGGAAACCTTTGTCGGCACCAAAAAGTCCGAACCGCTGAAAATGTCCGACATTGTCGAGGTTCTCAAGCACAACAGACCCTTGCAGTGCTACATTGCCTCCAACGCTTCTGACAAGCTCGCCCAGCAGGTGGCCAGCCAAGCCATCATCAACACGCTGTTCAACGGTATTTTGATCGGCAATATGGGTCTGGCCACCATTCTGACCGTCATCAGCATGGTTCCCTCCATCTTCTTTGCGGCGTTCGGTGCCAAGTATGTCGGCAAGCACGGCAGCAAAAACGGCATCGTCACTTGGACCTATGTCAGTATGACCATCACCGCCGCGCTGGTTCTGTTCTTTATCTTTGGCGACCCCACGCAGATCGGCGTTATGGGCAGCCCCTCCATGATTCTCTATGTGGTGCTGACCCTTTTGCAGAACGGTTCCAATATGTGCATCACCACCTCCAACACCTCGTATATGGCGGATGCCATTGACTTTGAGCTGGACCGCAGCGGGCGTTATGTTCCTGCTGTTGTCTCCGGCACCTACAGCCTGGTCGATAAGCTCATCACCTCTTTTGCCGCCGTCATCGCAACCGGCGCTGTGGCACTGCTGGGCTACACCACCACGATGCCTCAGCCCACCGACCCTTGCACAAGCGCGATTTTCTGGATGACGCTGAGCCTAAAGTTCGGTCTGCCCCTCATCGGCTGGGTCATTACGCTGGTTGCCATGCGCGAATGCCCACTGACCAAGGAGGAAATGGTCAACGTCCAAAAGCGCATTGCCGAGAAAAAGGCTGCTGCGCAGTCTGAGTTCTATAAAAAACAGCTTCAGTAAGCCCATTAACCAAAGCCGAAAGGGTTTGCAGCCTTTTCGGTTCTTTGAAGTTAAAACCACCCATAAGGAGTCATTCTATGAGCAAAGCAATTCTGTTGAACACCGGTTGGACTTTTACCAAGGAAGGTCATGACGAGCCGGTCACCCTTCCCCACACTTGGAACGCTGTAGACGGTCAGGACGGCGGCAACGACTACTACCGCGGCACCTGCAGCTACACCCGTAAACTGGAGAAACCGGAGCTGTCCGATGGCGACCGCGCGGTTTTGCAGTTTGACGGCGTTGCTATGACTGCAGTTGTCAGCCTGAACGGGGAGAAAGTGGCCGAGCACAAGGGCGGCTACTCCACCTTCCGTGTGGACATCACCAATGCCCTGCACGATGGTGCAAATGAGTTGATTGTTTCTGTTGACAACAGCGACAACGACACCGTCTACCCCCAGAAGGCCGACTTCACCTTCTACGGCGGCATTTACCGCGATGTAACGCTGCATGTTGTGCCCGCTGCACACTTTGCCCTTGCCGAAAACGGCGCTGTGCCCGTCAAGGTCACGCCTGCTGTGACTGACCTTGACGAGCGCCGCTGTGAGGTGACTGTTGAGGCGTTCGTTGTCGGCGCGCAGAGCGTCAACTTCACGCTTGACGGCCAGCAGACGAGCGCCGCCGTCAAGGACGGCACCGCCAGAGCCGTGTTCACGCTGGAGCACGCCCGCCTGTGGGACGGTCTTGATGACCCGTATCTCTACACCGTAATTGCGCGGCTGGACAATGGCGAGACCGAGACCGCCCGCTTCGGCTGCCGCAAGTTTGAGATTGACCCGCAGAAGGGCTTCATTTTGAACGGCCACCCCTATCCCCTGCGCGGTGTCTCCCGCCATCAGGACCGCAAGGGTGCGGGTGTAGCCATCACCAAAGAGATGATGGAAGAGGATATGGCGCTGATTCTGGAGATGGGCGCCAACACCATCCGCCTTGCCCACTACCAGCACGCGCAGGCATTCTATGACCTGTGCGACGAAAAGGGTCTTGTCATCTGGGCCGAGATCCCCTACATCACGATGCATATGCACAACGGGCGCGCCAACACGCTGACCCAGATGGAAGAACTGATTGTTCAGAACTACAACCATCCCTGTATTGCCGTTTGGGGGCTGTCCAACGAAATTACTGCCGCATCGCCTGTCAATGGGGAGCTGCTGGAAAACCACCGCGCCCTGAATGATTTGGCGCACAAGCTTGACCCGACCCGCCCGACCACGATGGCGAATGTCTTTATGCTGGAGATTACCAGCCCGATTCTGGAAATCCCCGATGTGAACAGCTACAACCTGTATTTTGGCTGGTATCTGGGTGAACTGGACCAGAACGACGACTTTTTTGATACCTACCACGCCAAATATCCCGACCGCTGCATCGGTTTTTCGGAGTACGGCGCGGACGCAAACCCCGCCTACCAGAGCGCCCACCCCGAAAAGGGCGACTATACCGAAACCTACCAGTGCGTCTACCATGAGCACATGGCAAAAATGATTGCCGACCGCCCGTGGCTGTGGGCGACCCATGTCTGGAATATGTTCGACTTTGCTGCCGATGGCCGCGATGAGGGAGGCAAAAACGGCGAGAACCAGAAAGGACTTGTCACCTTTGACCGCAAAATCAAGAAGGACGCCTTCTACCTGTACAAGGCCTACTGGAGCAAGCAGCCCTTTGTACATACCTGCGGCAGCCGCTATGTGGACCGTACGGAGGATGTGACCGAGGTCAGAGTATACTCCAACCTGCCGGAGGTTTCTCTATACAAGGACGGGCACCTTGTCGAAACAAAAAAAGGCGACAAAGTGTTTGTTTTCAATGTGCCCATCACCGGCAAGCACAGCATTGAGGCCCGCGCGGGGGCGTATTCCAGCGTGATTCTGGTCAACAAGGCTACAGAGCCGAACCCCGCCTACGCGATGTCCAACCGTCAGGTCGTGAACAACTGGTTTGACGGCGAGCTGGACGAAACCTGCTGGAGCGTCAAGGACAATATGGCCGCTGCCATGGCGGACGCCAAGGTGGGGCCTGTCTTGAAGGCCATCACCGACAAGGCGGCTGCCGCCCGCGGTGATGTAGCTGCCGCCGTCAAGGATAACCCGGCGCTGGTTGCCATGATGGAGCGCGCCATGCAGCGCATGACCGTGGAGGGAATGCTCAAGCAGGCCGGCGCAGATGCCGAGAGCATCAAGCAGCTGAACCGCGTTTTGCAGGGCATCAAAAAGGATGTATAATACGATGAAAACCTACTGCAACCCCTTGGATCTGGGCTACCGCTACCAGCACATGAAGGAGGGTGAGCGCGCCGCGGGCTTCCGCGAAGGCGCCGACCCGACGCTGGTGTACTTCAAGGGCAAATACTACCTGTTTGTTTCTATGTCGGCAGGGTTCTGGTACTCGGACGATCTGCTGCACTGGGACTTCCACGCCGACCCCGATCTGCTGATTTACGACTACGCACCCGATGTGCGCCAAGTCGGCGACTACCTGTATTTTTCTGCCAGCCGCAAGGGGCGCAACTGTCCTATTCTGCGCACCGCCGACCCACTGATCGAGCCGTTTACCGAGGTCAGCGCCCCGTTCGCCTTTTGGGATCCCGATATGTTCTGCGATGATGACGGGCGTGTATATTTTTACTGGGGCTGCTCCAACACCTCGCCCATCTGGGGCGTGGAGCTTGACCCCGATACCATGACGCCCATCGGAGAAAAGAAAGAACTGATTTTCGGGCGCGAAGAAGAACTGGGCTATGAGCGCCCCGGTAACAACGGGATTGTGGATAAAGAGGCAAGCGTGCTTTACAAAGCCATGAAGCCTTTCTATAACGAGGCAACCGGCAAGCTGGAGCTGCCGCCCCAGATGACGCAGATGCCGGGGCTGAACGCCGAGGCGCTGACCGCTATGTTCAACGCCGTCGGCAAGCCCTACATTGAGGGCGCGTTTATGACAAAGCACAACGGTACGTATTATCTGCAATACGCCTGCCCCGGCACCCAGTACAACACCTACGCCGATGGTGTGTACACCTCCAAGTCCCCGCTGGGACCGTTCACGCTGCAAGCGTCCAACCCGTTTTCCTCCAAGCCGGGCGGGTTTATGACCGGCGCAGGCCACGGCAGCACGATTGCCGACAAATACGGCAACTACTGGCACGCGTCCACGATGCGCATTTCGGTCAACCACGACTTTGAGCGTCGCGTGGGGCTGTTTCCTGCCGGGTTTGACAAGGACGGCGTGCTGTTCTGCAACCAGAATTTTGCCGACTACCCGCACGAAATTCCGGCAGGCAAATTCGACGCCGCCAGCCAGCAGCCCAAGTGGATGCTGTTAAGCTACCGCAAGGCCGTGACGGCATCCTCCACCGCTGAGGGCAGCGACCCGGTGAATGCCGTGGACGAGGACTGCCGCCGCTGGTGGAGCGCGGGCAGCGACCAGCCCGGTGAATGGCTGTGTGTGGATTTAGGCCGTGATTATGATGTCCGCGCGATTCAGGTCAACATGGCCGATGAAAAACTCGTCGTGGACTTCCCTGCCGACAGCTACGGCGATGACCGCAAAACGCGGCATATCGAGACGCGCCTGCAGATTTCTTGCTATACCGTGGAAACCAGTCTTGACGGCGAGACCTGGACGCTGCGCGAGGATGTCGCCCGCGAATGCTCCAGCGGCTATTATGAGTATGCCGGCGGCATCCGTGCGCGGTATATCCGCGTGACGGGCGGTGCCCTCCCCTACGGCCAGACGCTGCGTGTAAGCGGGCTGCGGGTGTTCGGCAACGTCGAGGGTGACCGCCCTGCCCAAGCCGACGCCAAAGCCGTGCGCGTGGATGCGCTGGACGGCAAAATCAGCTGGCAGCACATCGAGAACGCGCAGGGCTGCAATGTGCGCTACGGCATTGCACCGGATAAGCTGTACCAGAGCTGGCTTGTCTATGATGCCGATGAGGTCACGCTTTCCACGCTGATGGCCGGGCAGACCTATTATGTCTGCGTGGACAGCTTCAACGAAAACGGCATCACAACGGGAAAAATCATCAAGATGGAGGGCTGAACCATGCCCACAAAGGCAGTCCAGCAATTTATGCTGGGAACCGTTTTAAGCAATGAAAACGAGGCACGGCAGACGCTTGCCGCCATGAAAGCCGCAGGCTATGACGGCATTGAGCTGTGCGGGTTTATGATCCACCCCATCGGCTTTATGGTGCGGCTGCTGACCAAGGCGGCGGGTATGCCCGTGGGCAAGGGCGGCAATCTCGACTGGCACGCTTTGGTCAAAGAAGCGGGGCTGCAGGTCGTCAGCCTGCACACCGATTTGGGCAGTCTGGAGCGCGATGCCAAAGCGGTGGCGGACGAAGCCAAAAGCTTTGACACTAAATATGTCGTTATTACCGGAATGTATCGCTTTGATTACGGCGATGAAGCCACGATGCACGACCTTGCCGCACGGCTGAACAAGGCGGGTGAGGCGCTGAAGGCCGAGGGCGTGGAGCTTTTGTACCACAACCACAACTGTGAGCTGCGTCATGTCAACGCCGAAAAGCGTGCCTACGACATTTTGCTGGAGGAAACCGACCCGCAGTTCGTCAACTTTGAGTTTGACAGCTACTGGTTTACCGAGGGCGGCGCCAACGCCCTTGCGTGGATGCAGCGTCTGGGGACCCGCATGAAGCTGTGGCATATCAACGACCGCGGCACCCGCATTTCGGGCAGCGCCGTGACGCCGATTCTGAAAACCGACAGCATGGAGCTGGGTACCGGCAATATGGATCTCGACAGCCTGATGGCACAGGCGCTTACTATCGGCGTAGATGCCGTGATTTTGGAAAGCCACCGCAACTGGGTGGATAACTCCCCCATAAAGAGTTTGCAACTCAGCGCCGAATATCTCAAACAGCATGGCTAAACCGCAATCCCCTGCCCGAAAGGACAGGGGATTTGCTTTTCCTGCGTTGAAACTCGGTTTTTTGTGTGATATACTTAGGGCAGAAAATTTGAATTTGACGAGGTATTGATAGAATGGTAGAAGTAAAATTTTATGACAA
>ERZ773242.1715-NODE-1715-length-19967-cov-5.175824_pt1 | contig 19967 bp, 24 predicted proteins | sample MGYA00511077_ERZ773242 | MGnify/ENA primary metagenome ERZ773242 (study PRJEB29015, sample SAMEA2737754) | human gut metagenome | biome: human gut; feature: human-associated habitat; material: faeces | place: China | collected 2012 ... | reverse complement strand
ACAGAGAGCAAAACATGGAGGAAACGATGATGGACAGAAAAATGGTGAATTTCATTAAGGAGCAGTATCCCCCCGGCACCCGCATTCGACTGAACGCTATGGACGATCCCTACGCGCCCATTCTCCCCGGCACGGAGGGCGAGGTAGACTTCGTGGACGATGCTGGACAGCTCCACATGAAATGGGACAATGGCAGGACGCTGGCGCTCATTCCCGGCGAGGACAGCTTCACGGTGCTGCCGCCCAAGCTGACTACACTCAAGCTGTATATGCCCCTGACCGCCGATCTCTACGAACGGAACGAGTACGGTGATCTCGATGACAGCAGCACACTGCTGGAGGGCAGTGAGCTGCGGGGTTATCAGGATCAGATCACGGCGGCACTGCTGAAAAACCGGATGCCGGAGGAAACCGAGCGAGGTCTCATGCATTGGTATGATGAAGCCGACAGCATTTGAAAAGCTGTAATGCCACTTGCTTTTTTATTTTACGGGTTCGTCCCCTGTGAACAGGCAAAGCGCCTGCCCCGCGGAAATGGATCGACGCAGGACAGGCGCAAAATCTTATGTGTGCGGAAGCTGTTATTCCGCTTCCACGCCGCGGAGCCGGGCCAGTGCAGGAGCGGTTTTGAACCGGAAGCGCCGGTCCAGCAGATCGCCGAACACCGCCACCACAAAGCTGCAGAGATAGGAGGGCACAAACTGCCGCCGGAGCACCATCAGGCTCAGCACCAGCACGCCCTGAAAGATATACGTCCATGTGCCCAGGGTCAGCACCGGACGCGGCAGTCATATGCCCGCGGCCGGCGCGGCAGATATGATTATAGCCCCTCCAAAACCGACAGAAAAGGCCGGATTTACATTTTGTCGCCATGCAGCAGTCTACACCCCCGGGCCCCAGGAGATTCGTTGAAAATTCACTAAGGATCACAAGCCGCTGCGGGCGTGTGGGAAGCTCTTCGCGCTTGCGCGCGTCTCCGCCCTATGCTATGCCAATTTGTTATATAACCGCTTCCCCTTCCGGATAGAAATCGCGTGCCGGAAAGGCTGCGCCCGCAGGGTCTGGATATGGCGGCATTTTTCAAAAATCTGCGAACCGGCGGGACGCTGCGCAATTTCGACGGAAAAGCCACAGGCGCGCTTCTGGATATTTACGGAAACCCCGTCGCCGGGAAACGGCTGTCAGACTTCCTGTACCGTACAGAGCTGGATCAATTCAAAATCGATCACGGTAAGCGCGAGAGCGAGAAGCGGCAGCTGGAGCGGTTTCTTGCGCTGTATGAACGGCTGAATAACTACAGCCACCTGTGGCTGAACCGTGGGTGGCCGCCGATCGAATTGCACCTCGAAACTATGTCCGCTTCACCGCCCGATCTCTCCCTTGGGCGGAATTGACAAGCCCGCGGCGGGTGTCTATAATATAAGGATATTCTGATACACAAAGGAGGACCGCTTCATGAAAATCGGTCTGATTTACGCCATGACCGGCGAGATTGAGAGCCTGCTGACCAAGGAGAATGCCGAACCGCTGCAGACGGTGGCGGGTGTGTCGTTTTACCGGATCCGCCCCGATGTGATCGCCTGCATCGGCGGCGTGGGCAAGGTCAACGCCGCGATGGCGGCGCAGCTGCTCATCTCGCTCTACAAGCCCGACCTTGTGATCAACGCGGGCGTTGCGGGCTGCTTTGAAAACGTCCCCATCGGGACGCTCGTCCTCGCGGAGGGCTTTCTGCAGCACGATGTGGACACCTCCCCCCTCGGCGACCCCGTCGGGCTCGTCTCCACCGTCAACCGCGTCATTTTCCCGACGAGTGAGCTTGAAAAGGCGCGCGCCGCGATGGACAAGGTGGGTCTCCCCTACCGCACGGGGCTTGTCGCAACGGGCGATATCTTCGTCAACCACTGCGACCGCGCCCACTGGATCCACGATACCTTCCACCCGCTGCTGTGCGAGATGGAGGGCGGCGCCGTGGCGCAGGTGTGCTGGCGCAACGAGGTGCCGTTCATGTCGCTCAAGTCCGTGTCGGACTGTGTCATGGAGGACCACGACTTCTTCTTCAATTTCCCCACGGCCATGAAGGACCTCAACCGCGTCGTCATGGCGTTCGTGGATGCACTGGAGGGCTGACTGAATATGGAACGTATTGCGAGCTTCACGGTGGATCACACCGTGCTGGTGCCAGGGCTGTACCTGTCCCGGCGGGACGGGACGACCGTCACCTTTGACCTGCGCTTTAAAAAGCCGAACACCGGCGACCTGCTCTCAAACGCGGAGCTGCACTCGGTCGAGCACATCATCGCAACGCTGCTGCGCAACAGCCCGCAGAAGGACGCCGTGATCTACTTCGGGCCGATGGGCTGCCAGACGGGGTTTTACTTCCTCTTCGACGGTGAAAAGCTCAGCAATGCCAATGCCATCCGCCTGCTGCAGCGCGTGTTCACCGCCGCGGCGAAGTTTGACGGTCCCATGCCCGGTGCCTCCGAACGCGAGTGCGGCAACTACCGGAATCTCGACGTCGAGCTCGCGCGGCGCTGCTGCGCGTACTACGCGGACGTGATCGCCGACTGGAGCGAGGAAAAGCTCGTCTACCCCGAAAAATAAGCAGAAAGCGGCGTTTTCCGCCCGGAAAGTGATTGACAAACGCCGCAGCAGCTGATATACTTGATAAGCCGCTTTGAATGGGTATCAAGTTCCGGCTCCGACCGGACGCCCCCGACAGCGAGTCCGTAATAAAGGAAAGGCAGGTGCAACAAGCATGCAGGCAATTATCGTGACCGGTGGTAAGCAGTACAACGTCTCTGAGGGCGACACCCTGTTTATCGAGAAGCTGGACGTCAACGCGGGTGATTCCGTGGTGTTCGACCAGGTCCTGGCCATCGTCGACGGCGAGAACACTAAGTTCGGCACTCCCGTGGTGGAGGGTGCGAAGGTGGACGCCAAGGTCGTCAAGAACGGCAAGGGCAAGAAGATCCGTATCTTCAAGTACACCCCCAAGAAGGGCTATCGCAAACGGCAGGGTCATCGTCAGCCCTACACCAAGGTGGAAATCGGCAAGATCTCCTTCTGAGGGCGATGACAACCGTAACATTTCTCACCGAACAGGCGCGCATCACCGGATTTGATGTGCAGGGTCACAGCGGCTGGGGCGAAGCGGGCGAGGATATCGTCTGCGCCGCCATTACCAGCGCCGTCCGTCTGGTGGATTCCACCGTGAACGACGTGATGGGGCTGTGCGCCTCGGTGAAGGTCCACGAGCAGGACGCGTCCATCTCCTTTCGGCTGCCCGGCGGTTTGGCCCCGGCGGCGGAGAGTACCTGTCAGAATCTACTGACGGGTCTGATGGTCTATCTCGCCCAGCTCCACGACGAATATCCGGAAAATATCGAAGTGATGGAGGCGTAACGCCCTCCTGTTCCCGATCATCTTATCAGAAAGGATGGTACTGAACAATGCTGAACATTGGTCTGCAGTTCTTTGCCCATAAAAAAGGTATGGGCTCCACCAAGAACGGCCGTGATTCCGAGTCCAAGCGCCTTGGCCCCAAGCGTGCTGACGGTCAGTTCGTTCTGGCCGGCAACATTCTGGTTCGCCAGCGCGGCACCCACATCCACCCCGGCACCAACGTGGGCAAAGGCACGGATGATACCCTGTTCGCCAAGGCCGACGGCGTCGTCCGCTTTGAGCGTCTGGGCAAGGATCGTAAGCAGGTTTCTGTTTACCCCGCCGAGTAAAATTTATCAAAAAAAGAGCATCGGTCTTTGACCGATGCTCTTTTTTTGATTCGCGCACAAAGGCCTGCACCCTTTGCGCGCTAGGAGAATTCACTCCGCTCCGCGCCTCACCCCGCCACAAGCGGCGGGGCTGCGACACTGCGCTACGCGCAAAGTGTTTTTCACGACGTACACGCCGCCGTGAAAAACAGATAAAATCTTATTCGCGGGGCTGCGGCACCGCGAACTCCGTGAGACTTTTTCGCATGGGAAAGGCGAAGCCTTTTCCATGCGACTTATTTCCACACCTTCAGCTGTCTGCGGTACATGATGTAGCCGAGCGCCCCCGCGGCCGTCTCCGCGACGGGAAAGGCGAGCCATGTGTAGTTCAGACCGATGAGCGAGAGCAGCCAGAACACCGGCAGCAAGCCGAAAATCTGCCGCGTCAGCGTGACGGCAAGGCTCCTGCCGCCGCAGCCGATCGCCTGAAAGAACGTCGGCATGATGAGCGAGAATGCTGCCGACGGAAAACTCGCCCCGATGGTCGGGAAGGCGATTCGCCCGATGGCGAGCACCTCCGCGCTGCGTGAAAAGATCCCGATCAGTGCCCCCGGCAGCAGGATGAAGCACGCCGCGCCCATCGCGGGCAGGCCGCCCACGCCGAAGATCAGAAGCAGGTCGAGCACGACGTTGATGACCGCACCCGTCACCTGCGCGAGCATCGGCAGCTTCATGTTGCAGCCCGCCTGATGCACCTTCGACCAGATACCCTCGAGGAAGGTGCCGAGACTGCCGATGCAGACGATGCGGCCATAGGTCACGCCGTAGGCGATTGCCTCCGGCGAGCTGGCCGAAAGGCGCACAAACGGCCGCATGACCAGCGTCGAGAGCACCGCGAACACCGCCCACGACAGCGCGGCCAGCACCATGACCGTCCCCGCCTGTTCGGAGCGATATTATAGCGTGTGCGCGCCGTCAACCGCCGCTTTCCGGAAAGGCCAGCCCCTGCTGGAAGCTCTGCTCTCCCGTGGATACGACGTCCCCCGCGATGACGATGCCGTCGGCGACGAAGATGTTCGCCTGCACGCCGCGCTCCACGCCCGGATAGTTGAGGATGTTATAGGTATACCGCTCCGCCTCGCACCCGGCGTAGTCGCCGAACGGGAGCCCCTGACTCTGCTGCAGCTTCAGATAGTCGCGCCACTCGGCGGACAGATCCTCCGGCAGCTGCAGGTGCAGCGTCTCAACCGGCTCGGGCGCAATCTGCCAGCCGAAGCCCGCGAGATAGGCCGCGCGCTCCTCCGCCGTCGCGGCCGGGACCGCCTCCGCGGGCTGCGCCTTTCCGTGCAGGCAGCCCGAGAGCAGGAGCGTCAGAGCCAGCACCGCCGCAATCGCCGCCCCCAGCAGCGCCAGCCTCCGCCAGCGCACATGCACAACAAACATTTTCCATCCCTCCCCCATATCCGTATTCCCTTTGCGTAAAAAATATGTTATGATACGAGCAAATCACCATCGGGAGGACGGCACATGGAGCGGCTCGACAAGATCATCAGCGCAACGGGCAAGAAATCACGGCGGGAGGTGCGCGAGATGGTGCGGCAGGGCCGCGTTCTCGTGGACGGCAAGCCCGCCCCCGCCGCCGACATGAAGGTCGACCCGCAGACCGCCGTGATCCTGCTCGATGGCGAGCCGCTGGGCTATGAAAAGTTCACCTATGTCATGCTCCACAAGCCCGCGGGCGTCCTGACCGCGACGGAGGACCGGCGGCAGGAGACGGTGCTCGACCTGCTCCCGCCGGAGCTGCGCCGCCGTGCCCTGTCCCCGGTCGGGCGGCTCGACAAGGATACGGAGGGGCTGCTCCTGCTCACGAACGACGGCCAGCTGGCGCACCGCCTGCTCAGCCCGAAGTCGCACGTCGACAAGGTCTACTATGCCCGCGTGGACGGTGCGCTCGAGCCGGGCGACATCGCGGCCTTTGCCGCGGGCATGACGCTCGGGGACGGGCTTGAGTGCCTGCCCGCGGGGCTGGAGATTCTCTCCCCAACGGAGGCGCTCGTCACGCTGCGTGAGGGGAAGTTCCACCAGGTCAAGCGCATGCTCGCCGCGCGCGGAAAGCCCGTGCTCTACCTCAAGCGGCTCTCCATGGGGCGGCTGCGCCTCGACCCCGCGCTGGCCCCCGGCGCATGGCGGATGCTGACCGAAGAGGAGCGTTCGGCGCTGAATCTTTCGCTTAGCGAAACATTACTCGACAGAACCACAAAAAACGAAGAAAGAATTTTGTAGAAAAGATAAAAAAATGCTTGCATTTCCGTGATTATGACGATATAATGAGGAGGACAAGCCGACAGTTTGCACAAAATCCCCTATGGTTGAAATAGGGCGCAGGAGGGACGATCATGTCAGGAAGAATTTTCCAAAACGTCGTTTTACAGTTTAAGGAAACCACCGACCGCGTCATCGGAGTCATTGATAACGAAGGAACCGTGATCGCCTGCAGCGAGCTGACGGGCATCGGCAAGAAGTGGCCCCGCTATGTGGAGGCCATCGAAGCCGCTGAGAACAGCTGCGTCGCGATCGAGGGCAAGACCTTCAAGGCCATGCCCGGCTGGGGCAACCACTTTGACTATGCTGTCTTCGCCAGCGGCGACGACAGCGTCGGGCGAACGGTCTGCGCCATGGCCACCGTGGCACTCAACTCCGCCAAGACGTATTATGAAGAGAAGCACGACAAGGGCTCCTTCATCAAGAACATCATCTCAGACAACATCCTCATCAGCGACATCTACATGCGCGCGAAGGATCTGCACGTCGCGGCCGAGGTGCCGCGCGGCGTGTTCGTTGTCCGTCCGATCGACGACAAGGCCGAGGCCGTGCCCGTCGACGTCATTCAGGGGCTCTTCCCCGACCGTCAGAATGACTTTGTTCTCAGCGTCGGCGAGGAGGACGTCGCTCTGATCCACCAGATGCCCGAGGGCACGACCGGCAAGGATCTTGAGAAGGTCGCGACCCAGATCGTCGACGCGCTGCGCGTCGACGGCGAGAACCGCGTCTTCGTCGGCATCGGCACGCTGGCTCTGCACCTGCGCAGCCTTGCCAAGAGCTATAAAGAGGCGCAGATCGCCATCGAGGTCGGCAAGGTATTCGACACCGAGCGCTACATCATCAACTACGAGAACCTCGGCATCGGCCGCCTGATCTATCAGCTGCCGACGACCCTGTGCGAGATGTTCCTGCAGGAGGTCTTCAAGAAGAACCCGATCGACGCACTCGATCAGGAGACGCTGTTCACAATCTACAAGTTCTTTGAGAACAACCTGAACGTGTCCGAGACGGCCCGCAAGCTCTTCGTCCACCGCAACACGCTGGTGTACCGCCTGGAGAAAATCAAGAAGCTGACTGGTCTCGACCTGCGTGAGTTCGACGACGCCATCACCTTCAAGGTCGCCCTCATGGTCAAGAAGTACCTGACGAGCCGCGGCATCGAGACCTAAGTTCATCAAAAAGGCCTGCGGCCTTTTTTGATGAAGAAGGTTCGCTGCGTTTCGCGCCTTGCTACGCCGTTGGCGTGGCTGCGGCACTCCACTACGCGCAGAGTGTTTTTTGCGGCGTACACGCCGCCGCAAAAAACGGATTTCATTTGATTCGCAGCTTGCGAGCCGCGAACTCTGTGAGACATTTTGGCGATAAAAAGACTGGATTCCATAGGAATCCAGTCTTTTTTTATTTTTCTGTCAGTTGTTGTGCGCGGCGGAGAAGGGTTTCCCGGTCGTTCTCCAGCTTTCCGGACATGACCTCGCTGAGCAGGCGGCGCAGCATTTTGCCGACGGCCGGGCCGGTCAGGCCGAGCGCCGTCATGTCGCGCCCGTTCGCCGCGAGCTGCGCCAGTGAGAAGCACGGATTCTCCGCGAGGATCTCCTGCATGAGCCGCTCCACATCGTCCAGCCCCCTATAGCGCCCGGAATAGGCCGGGGCCTGCGCGAGGTTATCCGCCCGCTTGACCGCGAGCAGCTGCGCCAATACCTCCGGGCCGAGCTTCCCGAGCGCGCGGGTCACCGACCGGCGCGTGCAGACAAGATCCCGGTCGTGTATGCGCACGAGCAGCTCGATCCGCTCGGCGCTCCGCCGGTCGAAGCGCAGGCGGCGTAGGATGCCCCGCACCATCTGCGCGGATTTTTCCGCGTGGTCGTAGAAATGCCCCACGCCCGCCGCGTCACGTGTGAAGCACGCGGGCTTTCCGATATCGTGCAGGAGCATCGCCCAGCGCAGCACCGGCTCCGGCGGCACCGCCGCCGCGCTGCGCACCAGATGCTCCCAGACGGTATAGCAGTGGTGTGGATTGTGCTGTTCAAAGCCCACGGAGGGGAGAATTTCCGGCAGAAACACGCCGATCACCTCCGGATACGCCAGCAGCACCGCAGCGGCCCCGTCCCCACAGAGGAGCTTCGTCATCTCCTCGCGCAGCCGCTCCGCCGCGATCCGCCGCAGCCCCGGCGCGCTGCGCCGCAGGCCCCGCGCCGTCTCCTCCCCGATGGAAAAGCCAAAACACGCGGCAAAGCGCAGCGCCCGCATCACGCGCAGCGCATCTTCGCCGAAGCGGCGGTCCGGCTCGCCCACGCAGCGGATCACCCCGCGCGCCAGATCCTCCCGCCCGTCGAACACGTCCACGAGTGTTCCGCGCCGGTCGAGCGCCATGGCGTTGACGGTGAAATCCCTCCGTGCGAGGTCATCCTCGATCCGGGTCGAGAATGTCACGCTGCGCGGGTGCCGCCCGTCGTCATATGGCCCGTCGGCGCGGAAGGTCGTCACCTCGATCGACTGGTGATTCTCCCGCACGGTGACGGTGCCGTGCGGCAGGCCCGTGGGAATGCACCTGCCCGGAAAGAGCGCCATGACCTCCTCCGGCCGGGCAGACGTCGTCACGTCCCAGTCGTGCGGCACGGCCCCGCGCAGCAGGTCGCGCACGCACCCGCCCACGGCGTAGGCCGCGTGTCCCGCGTCCTCCAGCCGCGCCAGCACGGCGTCCGCCTCTCGTGAAAGCATGCCGTATCCCTCCTCATTTCACCGTTTTTCCCGCCAAATCGGGAAAAGAATTTGCGCAAACTCTGTTGCGCGGAAACTCTCTCCGTATTATAATGTAGGGTGATTCAAAATGCAAGAACGGCGCACCGCGCCGATTGGGAGGAATATAGAATGATGCATCCCACTGTGGATATCAAGACGTTTTTCAAGCCCGGTACCCGTGTCCATCTGGCCGGTATCGGCGGCGTGTCCATGTGCCCGCTGGCCGAGGTGCTGGCCGGGATGGGCCTGCAGGTGCAGGGCTCCGACATGAGCGAGAGCGACACCGTCCGCCAGCTGCGCGCGCAGGGGATCCCCGTCGCCGTCGGGCACTCCGCAGAAAACCTGAAGGACTGCGCCCTCGTCATCCGCACCGCCGCCATCCACGACGACAATCCCGAGATCGCGGGCGCGATCGCGCGTGGCATCCCGGTCTATGAGCGCGCGCAGGCGTGGGGCGCGATCATGCAGCACTATCAGAACGCCGTCTGCATCTCCGGCACCCACGGCAAGACCACGACGACCTCTATGGCCACGCACATCTTCATGGCCGCGCAGGCCGACCCCACCGTCATGATCGGCGGAACGCTGCCGCTGCTGCACTCTGGCTACCGCGTCGGTCGCGGCGACACGATCATCCTCGAGTCGTGCGAGTACTGCAATTCGTTCCTGAACTTCTTCCCCACTGTGGCGGTCATCCTCAACGTGGAGGCGGATCACCTCGACTTCTTCAAGGATCTGGCGGACATTGAGCACTCGTTCCACGCCTTCGCCGACCTCGTGCCGCAGCGCGGCTATATCATCTCCAACGCGGACGACCCCGGCGCGCGCGAGGCTGTGAAGGGGCTTTCACACCCGGTGTTCACCTTCGGCATCGCCGACCCGGACGCCGACTGCACCGCCCACAATGTCGCCTTCCACGACGGCTGCCCCACGTTTGATGTCGTGATCCGCGGCGAGACGTATGCCCACGTCGAGCTGCACATCGCCGGGCGGCACAATATCCTCAACTCCCTCGCCGCGGCCTCGGCTGCCTATGTGCTGGGCATCCCCGGCAGCGCCGTGGAGGAGGGTCTCGCCACGTTCCACGGCGCGGGCCGCCGCTTTGAGCACAAGGGGACGTTCCACGGCGCGGACGTGTTCGATGACTACGCGCACCACCCCGCCGAGCTGCACGCCCTGCTCACCACGGCGCAGTCCATGGGCTATGAGCGCGTGATCTGCGCCTTCCAGCCGCACACCTACACGCGCACGAAGGCGCTCTTCGACGACTTTGTCCGCGAACTGCAGCTGCCGGATGTGACCATCCTCGCGGAGATCTACGCCGCGCGTGAGAAAAACGACATCGGCATCTCCTCGCAGGATCTCGCGGCAAAGATTCCCGGCGCGGTCTACTGCTCCACGCTCGACCAGGTCGCGGATCAGCTCGCGGAGCTGGCCCGTCCGGGCGACCTGATCCTCACCGTCGGCGCAGGCGACATCTTCCGCGCGGGCGAAAAACTGCTTGAAAGGAACTGACAGACATGCAAATCTCCCCCGTATATACCGGCGCGCCGACCGACGCGCGCGAGGACGTCGAACGCCGCGTCTATGACCTTCTCGCCGAGCTGAACATCCCCTTCACCCGCGTCGACCATGAGGAGGCGCACGACATGGACGCCTGCGTCGAGATCTCCCGCGTGCTCGGCGTCGACATCTGCAAGAACCTTCTGCTCACGCCGCGCAACCGCTCGACGTTCTATCTGCTGTGCCTGCCGGGGGACAAACCCTTCCTGACGAAGGATTTCTCCAAGCAGATCGGCTCGTCGCGCCTGAGCTTCGCCACGGCGGAGGATCTGCAGGCGCTGCTGGGCGTACAGCCGGGCTCCGCGTCCGTGCTCGGTCTGATGAACGACCCCGAGCACCGCGTGCAGCTCTGCTTCGACCGCCCGGTCATCGAGAGTGAGTGGTTCGGCTGCCACCCCTGCCGCAACACCTCCTCCCTGCGCCTGAAAACGCGCGATGTGCTGGACGTGTTTCTCAAGCACACCGGCCATACGGCCACGGTCGTCGACTTATAACTCATCAAAAAGGCCGGTGGCCTTTTTTGATGAGCCTGTGAGACTTTTTATCTGATTTGCCAGTTCCACGGCTTTTGCCGTGGAACTGGTTTATTTTTGTCCGGAATCATCAAAATCAGGGCAATTTGCGTGCATTTTGCTTTTTTGCTTTGCAGTGATGCATTTCGCTTTCTATTATGCACCAAAAATTTCATCTTATTATAAGTTGAATTTATGACGTTATTCCCATCTCATCGCAACGCAGAGGAAACAAGTTCGTTTGTAATCTCTTCATAGGAAATTTTTAGTGGATCTTTACCGCAATTTACATTTGATCTGTTTTTTGTGTTTCGTTAAGAATACGCTAAAAATTTCTTCATCAAATTCTCGATTTTTTGTTGCTTTTCCTATTCCGTCCATGTTACAATAGCCGTATGTGAAAAAAAATCACGCAAATTCCGCGAATTTTGCAAGAATTCCTGCATTTTTAAAGGAGGCCATTCTATGCTGCTGTTTCTCGTGCTTTTCGCGCTCTGGCTGCTCCTGAACGGGCAGGTCACGCTGGAGCTGATTCTGATCGGCGCAGCTGTCAGCGGCGCGGTCTGGCTCTTCTGTTACCGCACGCTCGGCTATCGGCCGCAGCGTGAGCGGGTGCTCCTGCGCCGTCTGCCGCGCTATGCGCATTACGCCGCGGCACTCGCGGCGGAGATCTTCAAGGCAAACCTCACCGTCATGCGCGCGATCCTAAGCGGCCGGCCGTGCCGCCCTGCCATCCGGCGCGTGCACCTGCCGCTGCGGGAGGAGGGCTCGCGCATGCTGCTTGCGAACTCCATCACGCTCACGCCCGGTACCGTGACCGTCGCGGTGGAGGATGAGGATTTTCTGGTGCTCTGTCTCGACGCGGAGAGCGCCGATGCTCTGCCGGACTGGAATCTCACAACTATGCTGACGAAGATGGAGGAAGAGACATGCAGCTGATTGCGCAGTGTTATCACTATCTGTTCTGGGGCGCGCTGCTGCTGCTCGGGGCGGGGCTGATCGCGGTGCTGGTCTATATCATCCGCTCGCACCTGACGGTCGACCGCATCATCGGCATCAACCTCATCGGCACGCTCGTCGTCATCGCCATCTCGATTCTGACCTATCTGCTCGGCGAGGATTACCTCGCCGATATTGCCGTGGTGTATGTGGTTCTGAGTTTCATCGCCGTGGCGATGCTCTGCCGCATTTACATCAATCTCTATGACCGCAGAAAGGAGGAGACGCAGGATGATCGGTGAATGGATCCGCTTCGGGCTCTGCACCTTCTGTGTACTCGGGGGCCTGTTCGCGGTGTTCACGGCCATACTCGGCCTGTTCCGCTTTGATTTCGCGCTCAACCGGCTCCATGCCTCCGCCGTTGCGGACACGCTGGGGCTGGGGCTGATGGCGCTCGGCGCGGCCATCGCCGTCGGCTGGAGCGCCGTGTGCTGGAAGCTCGCGCTCGTGGTCGTGCTGCAGTGGTGCACCTCCCCGCTCTCGGGGCACATGCTGGCCCAGCTCGAATACCGGACGGACGCGGCTCTGCCCGCGCATCTCGAGCTGCCGCAGGAGACTGAGGAAGGGGGCGTGCGCGTATGATGACCGTTTTCCGGCTGGTGCTGCTGGTGGGACTTGTGCTCTGCGCCATCGCCACTGCCCTCGTCAAAAAGCCGATGCAGGCCGTCATTATCTACATGGCCTACAGCGTCATGATGTCCGTCGTGTGGATCCTGCTGCAGTCGCCCGACCTCGCCATCACCGAGGCCGCCGTCGGCGCGGGCATCACGAGCATTCTCTTTTTCCTGACGCTGCGGCGCATCAACCTCATCGACAAGGACGCCGAACAGTCCGGCGAGCAGCGAAAGGAGGATCCCGATGATCCGGCACCGACAGACTAAGTCCAACAACGAGCTGCAGAGCGAATTCCGCCGCCACCTGCGGTTCTGGCTCGCCGGTGAGCTGGATCTCACCGAGCAGATGCGCACGCCCCCCGCGCCCGAGGAGCAGCCGCCTGCGCGCTATCGCCCGCAGCGCAGCGAAGAGGCCGCGCGCCGCGGCATCATCCACTCGCAGAAGCTCTACCGCCTGCTTGCGGGCGCGCTGTGCATCGTTTTCGCGGGGCTGATGATGATGACCGTCGCGAACCTGCCGCCCTTCGGCGCGGAGGACAGCCCCACCGTCAACGACGTCGCGGGGCGCTATGTCGGGCGCGGCACGGAGGAGACGGGCGCGGTAAACACCGTGGCGGGCATGATCCTCGACTACCGCGCGTTCGATACGCTCGGCGAGAGCTTCGTTCTCTTCACCGCCGTCTGTACGGTGACAATCCTGCTGCACCAGCCCGCACACAAGACGCGCCTGCGCCGCGTACAGCCCGACCGCTGCCGCTATGACCGCGACCCGATCGTGCGCAAAATGGCGGCCTTTGTGATCCCGGTCATCCTCGTTTTCGGGGTGTATGTCCTGCTCAACGGGCACCTTTCCCCCGGCGGGGGCTTTTCCGGCGGGGCCATCCTCGCGGCGGCGTTCATTCTCTACGCCCTCGTTTGGGGCGACGAGCGCGCCTCGCAGCTCATGACGCCGCGCCTGATCCGGACGGTCGTCGTCTGCTCGCTGGGGTTTTACTGCCTTGCCAAGAGCTATTCGTTCTATACCGGCGCCAACCACCTGCACTCGGTCATCTCCCCCGGTACGCCGGGGCGGATTTTCTCGGCGGGGCTGATCCTGCCGCTGAACGTGGCGGTGGGGCTTGTCGTCTGCTGCACGATGTATTCGTTCTATATGTATTTCAGAAGAGGGGAGCTGTAACATGTCCGAACTGTTGACCGCGTTGGGAAACCTCACCGCCAACTACGAGGAGCTGGCGGCTGTGACGCTGTTTTCCATCGGCCTTTGCATGCTGCTCTTCGCGCGCAACCTCATCAAAAAGGTGATCGGGCTGGACATCATGGATACGGGCGTCTTTCTTCTGCTCGCCTCGCGCGGGTATATCAGCGGGCGCACCGTCCCCATCATCACGGACGGCGTGACCGATCCCGCCCGCTACATCAACCCCATCCCCGCCGGGCTTGTGCTCACGGGCATCGTCGTCTCGGTGAGCGTCTCGGCGGTGATGCTGGCGCTGACGGTGCGGATCTACCGCAAGTACCGGACGCTGAATATCGACCAGCTCTATATGATGATGGATCTGCGGCGGAAGGGGGAGGACGCATGAGCTTTGTCCAGAACTTCCCCTTCTTTTCGATCATCCTGTCGCTGGTGTGCGCGGTGATCTCCTTCGCCGCGGGCGAAAAGCGCGCCCGCCAGCTGACGGTCTTCCTGCTGACGGCGAGCGTCATCATGCAGGCGTCGCTGCTCGCCTACTGCGCGCGAAACCACACGAGCTACGCCTATATGATGGGGCACTACCCCGCCCCGTGGGGCAACGAGATCACCGCGGGCGTGCTCGAACCGCTGATGGCGCTGCTGTTCGCGGCGGTGATGCTGTGCAGCGTGGTCGGCGGCTTCACGCGCATCCTGCGCGACGTTGCGCCCCGGCGGCGCACGCTCTACTGGGTCGTGGTCGACCTCGCACACGTCTCTCTCATCGCCCTGTGCTACACGAACGACATCTTCACCGGGTATGTTTTCATCGAGATCTGCACCATCGCGTCCTGCGCGCTGCTGTGCGCGCGCGACCGGGGGCGCTGTCTCATCGCGTCGGTGCGGTATATGATCTTCTCGCTCATCGGCTCGGGTCTGTTTCTCATCGGCGTGATCTACACCTACTCCATCACCGGCCACCTGCTCTTTCCGAACCTGCACGCCGCCATCGGCGCACTCTGGCTCGAGGGGACGTACCGCTTCAGCATGACCGTCGCCATCGGGCTGATGGCCGTGGGGCTCGGCGTCAAGTCCGGTCTGTTTCCGTTCCACTTCTGGATGCCGGACACCTACGGACAGGCGACGCCCGCCTCCTCCGGCATTCTCTCCGGCGTCGTCTCGAAGGGGTACATCTTCCTGCTCATCAAGATCATCTATCAGGCCGTCGGTATCGAGGTCTTCGCGGCCTCGGGCATCCAGAACATCCTCCTGATCCTCGGCGTATGCGGCATGGTCGCCGGCTCCGTCTCCGCCATCGCCGCGCGGAGGCTGACGACAATGGTCGCCTTCTCCTCCGCCGCGCAGATCGGGTACATCTACATGGGGCTCGGACTCGGGACGCAGGCGGCGCTGCTGGCGGTGTTCTTCCAGATCTTCGCCCACGCGCTCACAAAGCCCATGCTCTTCCTGTCCTCGGCGGGGCTGATCGCGGCCTCGGGCGGGCGGCAGGATATCCGCGACATGCGCGGTGCCGGCCACCGCGACGAGGTCTCCGGCGTGCTGTTCACGATCGGGGCGCTGTCGATGGTGGGCATCCCCATCTTCGCCGGGTTCGTGCCGAAGCTGTACTTCGCGCTCGCGGCGTTCCACATGGGCTGGCGGACGTGGGTGGTGCTGCTCGCGCTCGCCGTGAGCACGGTGCTCAACGTTCTCTACTTCCTCTATGCGGCGATTCTCCTGTGGCTCCCGGAGCAGCAGGAGCGGCTCCCCGCCGGGGCCGGCGCGGGGCGGCTCTCGATGCAGGCCGCGGCCGCGCCCGCCGCGCTCGCTATTTTGAACCTGCTGGTCGGCCTGCAGCCCTCCGCCCTGACGCAGTTTCTGCAGCAGGGGATGGAGCTGTTCTGCAAGTAACGGGAAAGGAACGACATCTATGCTCTATCTGATTCTTCTCCTGCCCGTCGCGCTGGCCGTCTGCTGCTGCGTCCTCCGTCCGGACGGCGGGCGGGCGCGCAGCGCCGTGCTGCTCGCGGTGCAGGGCGCGGAGCTTCTTCTGGTGCTCCTCGCCGTCTGCCGCGGCGCGGAGCTTGTCTCGCCCGTCTGGCACATGAGCGAGGCGCTCACCTTCTCGCTGCGGCTCGACCGGCTCGCGGGCTTTTTCTGCCTGCTGACCGCCGCCTGCTGGCTGCTCACGATGGTCTACGCCCTGCGCTACATGACCCACGAGGAGCGCCAGCCCCGGTTTTACGTCTTTTTCTTCCTGACGGAGACGATGGTGCTCGGCACGGCGCTCGCCGCCGACTTCGTCACGCTCTATCTCTTCTTCGAGATGACGACACTTCTGTCGTTCCCGCTCGTGCTGCATGCGCAGAGCGACCGGGCGGTGCTCGGCGCGTCGAAGTATCTCTACTACTCCGTCGCGGGCGCGTTTCTCGCCCTGTTCGGGATCGTCGTGCTCGCGTCCTATGTCCCGCTCCGCTTTGTACAGGGCGGTTCGCTCACCTCGCCCGCGGACGGGCGGGTGCTGGCGGCTTCGTTCTGCGTGATTCTCGGGCTGGGAGCCAAGGCGGGTCTTTTCCCGCTGCATAACTGGCTGCCCTCGGCGCACCCGGTGGCTCCCGCCCCGGCGAGCGCGCTGCTCTCGGGCATCATCACAAAAATCGGCGTGATCGGCATCCTGCGGCTGATCTATTTCGTCATCGGCGCGGACGCGCTGCGCGGCACATGGGTGCAGGTGAGCGCAATCATCCTCGCGCTCATCACGGTGTTCGTCGGCTCGTACATGGGCACGACGGAAAACGTGCTCAAAAAGCGGCTGGCCTACTCCAGCGTCTCGCAGCTGTCATATGTGCTGCTCGGCGTGCTGCTCATGACGCCCGCGGGGCTGCTCGGCGCGCTGCTGCAGATGCTGTTTCACGCCGCGGCCAAGATCGGCGTCTTTCTCTGCGCGGGCTCGGCCATCTTCCTGACCGGGACGGAGACGCTCGACGGCTTCCCCGGTCTCGGGCGGCGGCTGCCCGCGACGATGGTGTGCTTCACGCTGCTGTCGCTGTCGCTCGTCGGTATCCCGCCCTTCGGCGGCTTTTTCAGCAAGTGGTATCTCATCTCCGCTGCGCTCGCGGACGTCCCCGGCGCGCTGGGGTTTGTGATCGCGGGCGTGCTGCTGTTTTCGGCGCTGCTGACGGCGGGGTATCTCTTCCCACCCGTCGTGCGCAGCTTCTTCCCGGGGCGAGCCTTCCCCGGCGCGGCGCGCGTGGCGGAGCCGCTCACGATGGTGCTGCCGCTCGCGGTGATGGCGGCGGTGTGTCTGCTGCTCGGGCTGTTCTCGAACGGGATCCTCGCGGTGCTGCGCGCGGTCGCGGGATCCATTCTGTAAGGAGGTGCGCATGAACGGACTGCTTCTGACGCTGCCGGTGGCCCTGCCCTTTACGGCGGGCCTGCTGAGCTATTTCATTCGCTTCCCCTCCAAACACGCCCAGAACCTCTGGTACGGCGGCATCATCTGTCTGACGACGGCGCTGGCGTGGCTGGCCATCCTGCTTGTCGGTGAGGAGCGCGTAACGCTCCTGCACTTCACGGACACGCTCACCATCGCGCTGCGCTGCGACGGGGCCGCGCGCCTGTTTGCGGCCCTCTCAGCCACGCTCTGGCCGTTCACGGCGCTCTATGCCTGCGACTACATGCGCCATGAAAAGCACCTCGCCATGTTCTGGTCGTTCTTCACGGCCTCCTTCGGCGTGACGCTCGGCATCGCCTTTTCGGCGAACATGCTGACGATGTATCTCTTTTACGAGCTGCTCACCCTCGCGACGCTCCCGCTCGTCATGCAGCCCATGACCGCCGCGGCCAAGGCCGCGGGCATCAAATACCTGCTCTACTCCATGTCCGGCGCGGCGCTGGCGTTCATCGGGCTCGTCTTTCTCATCCTGCACGACGCGCAGGAGTTCGTCCCCGGCGGGCATCTGACAGCGGCGAGCGGCGGGGATCTGTCGATGCTTCTGCCGGTGTTCGTGCTCGCGTTCGTGGGCTTCGGCGTCAAGGCGGCGCTCTGGCCGCTGCACGCGTGGCTGCCCGCGGCGGCCGTCGCGCCCACCCCCGTCACGGCGCTGCTGCACGCGGTGGCCGTCGTGAAGGCGGGCGCCTTCGCCTGCATCCGCCTTGTCTACTACAGCTGCGGCACGGAGCTGCTGCGCGGCACATGGGCGCAGACGGTCTGCATCGTCCTCGCGCTGGTCACGATTCTCTATGGCTCGTGCATGTCGCTCAAGCAGCGGCACTTCAAGCGCCGCCTTGCCTACTCCACGATCTCGAACCTGTCGTACATTCTCTTCGCCGCCGTGCTCATGACGGGCGATGCCCTCGCCGCGGCTTTCCTGCACCTCATCACGCACTCCGTCGTGAAGATCATGGCCTTCTTTGCCGCCGGCGCGGTGCTGCACTACGCGCACCGCGAGTACGTCGACGAGCTGGAGGGACTCGCCCGCCACATGCCGGTGACGTTTGCATGCGTCATCGCCGCGGCCTGCGGCCTGACGGGCATCCCGCCCTTCCAGGGCTTCGTCAGTAAGTGGTACATCGCCTCGGCGGCGGTCGCGGCCGGGGACGGTCTGGCTCTCGCGGGCTTCGCGGTGCTGCTTGTGTCGGCGCTGCTGACCGCGATCTACATGTTTCAGGTCGTCATCAAGGCGTACTTCCCCCGCCGGACGGCCATCCCGCCCGCGGCGGACTCCGTGCGTGAGGCGGGCTGGCAGATGACCGTGCCGATGGTAATTCTCGCCGCCGCTGGGCTGCTGCTGGGTCTGTTTCCGCAGTGGCTGCTGGACGTGATCGGAAGGGCGGTGACGCTGTGATGGAGCTTCTGGCGCTCGCCCTCGTATTTCTGCCCGCCCTCGCGGCGATCGGCATCGCCGTCTCCGGTCTGCGCAGCGAGCGCGCACTCGGCGCGGCGGCCATCGCCGTCACGGGCGTGATGCTCGCGCTCATGCTGGCGGCGGTTCGGTTCGGCGGCGACGGGGTCATCACCGTCCCGGTCATGAACCTCTCGTTCTGCTTCGACGGCTTCCGCAAGCTCTACGGCACGGTCGTCTGCTTCATGTGGCTTATCTCGGCACTCCTCTCGCCGCAGTATTTCCGCCATCACGACCACCTGCGGCGGTACTACTTCTTCTTCCTGCTCTGTCTCGGCTTCACGGCGGGCGTGTTTCTCTCCGCCGACCTCTACACGACGTTCCTCTTCTTCGAGCTGATGAGTCTCGGCTCCTACGTCTGGGTCGTGCAGGAGGAGACGGAGGGCGCTCTCGCCGCCGGAAAGACGTATCTGACCATCGCCGTGCTCGGCGGACTCGTGACGCTGATGGGGCTTCTGCTGCTTCACCACCTGACGGGGACGCTCGTGATCTCCGAGCTGCGCGCGGCGTGCGCGGCCGTCGAAAACCGCCGTGCGCTGTGGGCAGCGGCGCTGTGCGTGCTGTTCGGCTTCGGTGCCAAGGCGGGCGTGTTCCCGCTGCACATCTGGCTGCCGCAGGCGCACCCGGTCGCCCCCGCGCCGGTCTCGGCGCTGCTGTCAGGCGTGCTGACAAAGGCTGGCATCTTCGGCGTGCTCCTGCTCACGGCGCAGGTGCTCCCCGGCGACACGCGCTGGGGGCTCCTGATCCTTGCGCTCGGCGCGGTGACGATGGTGCTCGGCGCGGTGCTTGCGGTATTCTCGAACAACCTCAAGTACATCCTCGCCTGCTCCTCGCTCTCGCAGATCGGCTTTATCCTGCTGGGCGTGGCCATGATCTCCCTGCTCGGCGAGCACAATGCTCTCGCCGCGAACGGGACGGTTCTTTACATGCTGAACCACTCGCTCGTGAAGCTCACGCTCTTCCTCTTCGCGGGCGTCGTCTACGCAAACACCCACGCGCTCGACCTCAACGCCATCCGCGGCTTCGGGCGCGGCAAGCCCCTGCTGCACGCGGTGTTTCTCTGCGGCGCGGGGTCGCTCGCGGGCATTCCGGGCTTTTGCGGCTATCTCGGCAAGACCCTCCTGCACGAGGGCATTGTGGAGCTTGCCGCCGAAACCGGCAGCTGGGGCATCACGGCGGTGGAGTGGCTGTTTCTCTTCACGGGCGGGCTCACGACCGCGTATCTGCTGAAAATCTACGTCGCCGTCTTCTGGCAGAAGGCCCCGGTGGACGCGCACAGCCCCGCCCGCTGGGGGACGCCGCTCTCCGTGCTCGCGCTCGTGCTGGCCGCGGCGGCGCTCCCGGTGCTGGGCCTGCTTCCGCACGCGCTGGCGGAGAAGCTCTCCTCTGCGGCGCTTGCCTTCACCGGCGGGCACCCCTTCTCCCACACGATC
>ERZ773242.1707-NODE-1707-length-20031-cov-6.845214_pt1 | contig 20031 bp, 6 predicted proteins | sample MGYA00511077_ERZ773242 | MGnify/ENA primary metagenome ERZ773242 (study PRJEB29015, sample SAMEA2737754) | human gut metagenome | biome: human gut; feature: human-associated habitat; material: faeces | place: China | collected 2012 ... | reverse complement strand
AGTGCCATGCAAGCTACAAAACGATTGGTAAAGCCGTCAATATGAGTCCGAACACCGTGCGAAAATATGTGACAGAACTGGTAGAGCGAGGACTCATCAAGACGGAACGCACTACGATCATCACGCAGGATGGACGCAAGCAGAACGGAAGCCTTCTGTACACGCTCCTGCCCATTCAGTTCTCTATCCAGCAGTTTTATGAGCAAAAGCTTGCAAAGCTGGACACGGAATGTGAGCAGGAACGCATCCGAAAACGCTTGGAAGCGCTCCAACAGGCACGGCAGAAAACCACCTGTCCACCCGCGTGAGCCGCGTGTGGCGGCTGTGTCCGGTTTTCCGGACACAGCCGGGCGCGTACCCACCGGAAACCCAAAACCGGACGTTGCGCCACCGTGCGGGAGAACAGAAAATTCGACCAAAGCCCAGCGCATCGGGTTCGGTCGAAAGAGGAAATGCGGCAACCGTGGAAAACACCGAGACGGGCAAAATAGGGGGATTTTGGACGCTGCGGCGAGAAAGCAGGAGAAAGGCATTGACGCTTTTTTCGAGGTTCCCAGAACGGTTTGACGCTAAATTTGAGAAAAGTCGCCGCAAAGCCCCGTGTCACAACGGTTTGCGGCGGCGCTTTGATAGAAAATCGGTACGCTTTATACCGTTGTAGTCGGCGGAAGTCTCCGTAGCAGCTCAAATCTTGCTACGCCATAAACAAAGATAAGCGGCGGTTGAGAATTGATAACTTTCTGATAATAGTGTGGCTTCCCCATAGCTTTTCTCTGCCTTTTACGGTATTGTGTACCGTTACAAAGGAGGTCGATTTTATGCCAAAACGACGAGCAAACGGAGAAGGCAATATCCGAAAGCGCAAGGATGGACGATGGGAGGGCCGCTACACAGTCGGTCACGATCCGGAAACTGGCAAGGCCATCATCAAAAATGTTCTCGGCAAGACGCAAGCAGAAGTGAAAGAGAAACTGAAAAAGGCTATCGAGGAAAACGTCGGCATCGACTACGGGCGGGCCAAGACCTACACGGTGGGAACATGGCTGGAAGTGTGGATGGAGAACTACGCCAAGGTGAAATTGCGCCCGTCCACCTTCAAAACCTCACAAGGCTTTCTGAAAAACCACATCAAGCCGCAAATTGGCAGCATCCCGCTGGCAGACCTGACCTCTCTGGACTTGCAGCGGTTCTACAAGCATCTGCTGGACGGTGGCCGGGTAGACCGCGTCGAGGCCAAGAAAAAGCCGAAAGGTCTGGCGCCCAAGACGGTTCGCAACATCCACCAGCTGATCTGCTCGGCGTACAATCTCGCCATGGAGCAGAAGTTGGTAACCCGCAATCCGACACAGGGCTGCGCCTTGCCGAAAGCCGAACACAAAGAGATGAAAACCCTGACCGCCGAGCAACTCAGCGCCTTCTTCCAGGAGGCCAAGGACAGCGGCGTGTACGAACTCTACTACCTCGACCTCGCCACCGGACTTCGGCGGGGGGAACTGCTGGGATTGAAGTGGACGGATGTGGACTTCCAGCATGGCGTGCTGAAAATTCAGAGAGCCATCTCACGGCAAAACGGCAAGGTGGTCGAGGCCCCGCTGAAAACGAAAAACGCCTACCGCACACTGCCGTTGTCGGCAGACGCGATAAGCGTTCTAAAGGCACAGAAAAACAAGGTGGAAAGCAGCGAGTGGGTATTTCCATCGCCCACCGGATGCCCCATGTCCCCGGACAGCGTCCTGCATATGCTGCAAAGAGTGCTGAAACGGGCGGGACTGCCACGGATACGCTTTCATGACCTGCGCCACACCTTCGCAACGATGGCGCTGCAAAACGGCGTGGACGTGAAAACGGTGTCCTCGATGCTGGGCCACTACTCGGCGGGCTTTACGCTGGACACCTATGCCCACGTCACCACCGACGCACAGCTCAAGGCGGCGCAAACCATGGGGAGCATCCTCTCCCGTGCTGTCTGACGGTTTCCGCTATCCGCTCCCGTTGGGGTCAGCGTTTGGGTCAGAAAAAAGCAGCGGGAGAAAACAACAACTTATGCAAACAAAAAGACCCGAAGCCTTACGGTTTCGGGTCTTTTTGGCACGCCGTGAGGGATTCGAACCCCCGGCCTTCTGGTCCGTAGGTTGTCCCAAAGAAAAAGCGGAGCCATTTCGGCTCCGTTTTGCGCTGTTTAACGCTATTTGGTGGGTAGATTTTCCGTTGTTTCCGTCCGGAACTGCCTGTTCCTATCCCGTTCTGGGTCAAAAGTGGGTCAAAGATGATCTTGTGATTACAAACTGAAAGCATTTCTTGGCGAAGCATATAAGGGTACTGAAACCGAATGGAAATATGTTACGGATCAAATGGTGGAGCTAGAAGCAATACTCTCTAATACCACTATGTTTGGATTACTGTGTGTTATGATAATCTTGCTTTTGAGCGGATATGTCCATGTGCCCCAGTAGAGCATACGGAAAACTGTTTGCTTACTTATTGCTATATCATCCGCTATAAACAGTAAGATGAAATCCTTACTGATTCAGTCGGTCTAACAGGTATGCAAAATTTGAAATCTTCAATTTCTCTTCAAGGCACAAGACCTCGAATCTGGTTCCGAAGTAATCCATAAAATAGCCGGTCTCGCAAAAATCGTTTTGCAAATAGAAATGTTTTTAATATCAACGCTTTCCTCCTTGTATTACGCTTTCGTCTTGACAGAATATTTACACTTCGCTTGACTCTGCGTTTGGGGTACAGTATTAGTCATATTTATGTGGCAGCACAAAATTTGATATGCTATAAGCAAAGAAAAAACCGAGGCCCCCCGCATAGCAAGGGGCCCCGGGGGCTTATTTACTTTCGCGGTTTAGGTTTTCGCTTTTACCTTACTCCTCCCGCTTTTTGCGCTTGAGCACAAAGGCTGCTGCGACCGCCGCCACAGGCAGGGCGATGGCCCACACCAGCACGCCGGTGTCGCCGGTGGCCGGAGTGCCGCCGTTGTTGGTGCCGTTGCCGCTATTGTCGCCGCCGGAGGTGCCGCCGGTCTGAATGGTCACATCGCTCATGTCATAGAGCCGGGTCTGGCCGTTTACGAAGCGGTAGTAGGCCGCCAGGGCGTAGTAGCCCTGCTCGGTGGCCATGTCGTTCCGCTCGCCGCCAGCGGTGTGCCGGAAGCCGCCGCCGGTGACATAGAACCCGGCCAGAGCATCCAGAACGGTGTGGCCGTTCTTCACGAAGCGGCTATCCGCGGTGGGATCGATGCCCAGGGCGGTGAGAGCCACGATGACCTGGGCGCAGGACTCGCTGTTCACGGTGCCCCAGCTGCCAAAGCCGCCGTCAGTGCGCTGCAGGGCGGAAAGGGCCTCCAGAGCCTTATCCACAGCAGCCTTCACGGTTTCGTTGGTCTTGTAGTAAGGTGCCAGGGCCTGGATGGCCATAGCGGTCATATCGGTGTCGGCGTTCTCGCCGCTGAGGTTCCAGCCGCCGTCGGGAAGCTGGGCATCCAGGATGACCTGAATCAGCTTCTCCCGGGTCACATCGCCCATAGTGGGGTAGTTGTGGCTATCCAGGGCAATGAGGGTGAAAATGGGGCCGTTAATGTCCTGGGTCTGCACATAATCCATGTTATCCAGACCCTTCAGCAGGTTGTGGCCGCCCACATTGGTGACATCCTTGCCGATGGCCGTCAGGGCCAGGATCACCCGGGCGTTGTCGCTGACTTTGGCCGGGTGCAAACGCTCATTGGCGTCAGCCTTGGCCTTCACATACTCCACCGCATTGTCATAGTACCCGGCGGGTACGGTGCGGCCGCTGCGGGCCAGGCCGATGACCATCCACTCGCCGCCGGTGGAGTTCACCGTGGGGGTACCCAAGGTGGCCATGAAGTCGCCGGTGGTCTTATAGATGGTGTCCAGATTTGCCATGAGGTCCGCGTGCTTGAGCTGGTTGAGCTTGATAATCGCGGCGGCGAGAGCGTTCACCTTGTCAGCGTCCACCAGGGCCTTGTCCTCGTCGGAGAGGGCATCGTAGGCGGACTTGGCGGCGGTGATGGCGGCCTCGCTATTCAGGGTGACATCGGCGCCGATGGCGTCAATAAGGTCCTCCACGGTCTCGATGTCGCCCTTTAAAACGGTGATAGTCAGGTCGCTGATCTCCATCTGATAGAATTTCGCATAGACATCCAGCCATTCGTATCCACCGCTTCTGTGGGTAACATCCAGATAGCCGCCATGAATTCTGTAGGTGCCCGCCGGGGTGGTCTTGGGCACGGTAAAGGTGATGCTCTTGAGCGCCACCTCGGGGCCGACGGGGGTAGTGCCCTCGCCCTCCCAGGAGTCGCCGCCCTTGGACCACTTGGAGAAAATGTACTCCGCACCGGGAATATTGGTGGAGTAGTTCAGCAGGCAGTACTGCAGCTTATAGTCCTGGGCCAGCTGCTCGATGGGCAGCGTGGGGATGGAGATGGTAAGCTTGTCCCCAGCCTTGACCTGCCCGCCGTTCTCGGCCACGGTCTCATACTTGGGCTCCAGTTTGAAGTCGGGGTTGTTCTCCACTTGCAGCGTAATATCCGCCAGCATGCCGAAGCCATAGCGGGTGGAATCGGCGATGCCGCCGGTGTTGCCCTGATCGCCCTCGCTGTCGGGTTTAGAGCCGTAGCCCCGGCTATCGGAGCTGCCCTTGGTGAGGGTGATCGTGCCGGATTCCGTCAGATAGGCCGCAACGCGGGGCTGATAAGATACCTGTTTTTTCACACCATTTTCATCAGTACGGTAAATATCGTGCTGGTTGTCTGTATTTACTACGCTCTGCAGAGGCATATCCGTATAGAACACCGTCGTGGTCGCAGGGTTATAAATACGGAGGATCTTGTGGATATTGGTAGGCCGCCCGATGATCCAGATACCCGCCGTATCGCCGGTGCGCAGAGCCTCGCCGGGGCGGGAGATGTTCTCCTGCACATAGCGGGTGACCTTGCCCTTGAGGGAGTAGACCTGCGTGACGGTCTGTCCCTGGTAATCCGCCGTGACCTCGATGCCGTTGTAGCCGTCCTTGATGAGGATGGTCACATTGCCGCTTTCATCGGGGGTGTAGTCGGTCTTGACGGGGGTGCCGTCGGTGTTGTACTGGAGATAATTATAGACGCTGACCTTGGCGTTGGTGCCGCTTACCTTAAAGGTGAAGGGCGCGCCCTGGGTGCCGTAGTCGTAGGTCCAGTTGTCGTATTTGCTGGTGTTGCTCAGAGAGGTGAAGTTCGTCAGATTCTTGTTCAGATCCTGAATAGCCGTCTCCTCGGGGCTATTGACATGGACGGGGATCTCCGGGATCTGACCATAGAAATTGCCCGCCTTGTCCGTAAAGGTAACGGTGAAGGTGGTGGTGCCTGCCTTCTTGGGCACCAGGTAATACTTCATGGCCGGAGTATTGCCAAAACTGCTCAGGCCGCCGTCCTCATAGACGCCCTCCACTTCCTTGATCTCGAAGATGCTGTCGTCCTTGATGTCGAACTTCAGAATACCGGGCAGCGTATAGGGCAGACCCCTTTCAGTTGAGTAAGACGGATACAAAGAGGTTGGGCGATTCGTCCAGATCTCCCGGAACACGGCGGGATAATAGGTGTCCTCGTGGCCCAGGTCCAGATTATAGTGGTTGGCCGACATCATAAAGTCGTCGTAATACTCCGTGGGCTTGCCGATGGAGCTGCCGTCCAGAATGGACTGCTCGTTGACGGTGCGGTACGCAGCCTCGTAGGCCGTCATGACTGCGGCGTTTTCCGTAGAGTTAACGGCCGCAAATTCCGCACGCTGTGCGTCGGACAGCTCCAGATACTCCACCTGGGCCTTCTGCACGGCGTCGTAATACTGGGCATAGTTTTCTGCGGTCACTTTCCCGGCAAAGGTGTTCACCAGGTCGATCCATGCCTGAACGCCGCCCTCATGGCGCTTTTTCAGCTCCTCCACCCGGGCCACGGAATCCTGCAGCTTTTTCACCGTCTCCGCAGACAGCTGCTTCTTTTCCTCGTCGGTAAATCTGTCATAGGCGCGCTGATAGCTCATGACGATCTTGTAGTGCTCGGAATACGTCAGATTATCGGTGCTCGGCAGAGCGCTGATAAAACCGGTCAGCTCCGCCGGGGTGGTCTTGACCACAATCACCGTAACAGTGGTGTGGATCTCGATTTTGGGATCCTTACTGCTGGTGCCAACGAATTCGATTACCGTTTTATCCTTTGCCAAGGGAACAGGTTTTTTGGCAAACGCCTGCATGACAGGTACAAGCATCTTCCGCTCGGCAATATGAACCTCACCGTCCACTAAAATCTTCGATTTTAATGTTTTCAGGCCCGAATTGCCCATTACGTTCATAAAATACGAAACACCGAAGTGGCCCACCGCAGGGGAAACATACACGGTATAATTCCAGCAGCCCTTGGCATAGCCGGTCTCGCCTGTGGGATTGCCGTTTTCATCTGTCTGGAACAGAGTACCCTCGGGATAGCCGTAGAATACATTTTCCTTGTCGAAATCGGGGGTACCACTGAAAATAAATTTCCCCCAGTAGTAGTCGCCCGGCTTGGTGAGGGTCAGCTTGTAATTCTCCGTGCAGCCCTGGGCGGTGACGGCGATGTAGAAATAGGCCGAGCCGCTGCCGGTAAACTGATTCGCCGGGGTGGAAGCCACGCCGTTTTCAAAGTCCGCCAGGACCTTGCCGTCGCTGCTCTTGAGCTGGGCGGTGGCCCCTGCGGGCAGGTCGGAGAGCGTCACGGTGAAGCCGCCGTCGTTATACTGCTTGAGATGGGTATAGTTTGCCAGCTTGCCGGTGAAGGCGGCGGTTTCCTTGTCAAAGGTCAGGGCCACTTTGGTACCGGCGGAGCCGTCCTGATGGATGGAGGTGAGGGATACATTGCCGCCGGAGAGGAGGTTGCCCGCCGCCTGGAGGGCGATGGTGTAGGTCTCCGGGGTGGCATCGCCGTCATTGCCCACCTTCAGGGTGATGACGGTGCCCACCTGAACGGGAATGGCATCCTTGCGGCCATACTCCGTGCTGCCCACATAGATGCGGACGCGATTCTGCTTGTTGCTGGCGGTGGGGGTGACGGTGAGGGCGGTGACGCCCTCGGGCAGAATCATGGTATAGTCATGCACACCGGAGGAAAAGGCGGGGTTCAGCTCGCCTGCGCTGAGGGCGATGGCCTTCAGGGTTTTGTTGCTATCCCCAAAAGCACCGCCGATGTCCGCACCCAGATTGCAGGTGTGCTGCACGGCGATCTCGTCCCCGGCCTTCAGCTTGCCATTGGCCACGGTGTAGGCGGCGAAGCCCTCACTGGTGAACCAGTCGTTGAGGGTGCCCATCCAGCCGGAGCCCTCGGCGGCGGCCTTCTCCTCGATGCCGTTGATTTCGCTGATGTAGCCGGTGTCCGCGCCGGTCTGGGAATAGCCCCCGGCCGTCAGTGCGTCCACGATGCAGCTCATCATGGAGGAGTCATCCTGAAGTGTGACCCACTCGTCCACCAGCATCCCCTCCCAGGGTGCGCCGTCGGCCTCGGCCCAGGTGGTGTTTTCCACCGTCACATGGACCTGACCTGTGTGGTCGTCCGCCGCCAGCACGCTCACGGGAAGCAGTGACAGCGCCATGATAAGCGCCAGCAGCAGAGAAATGATTCTTTTTTTCATTTCTTCTTCCTTTCGTTCTTTTTATTTATGTAAATGCCGAAGCAATCACACACTTTTTGTCATTGCGAGGGCGCACCGCGCCCGTGGCGATCCGTAATACCCTATATCTCACGTCCCCTGTTTCCTCCCCCCGGGCCGCACTCTTTGCAGCACGGCCCGGGGGGAGGGAACATGAAAGGAACGACAAATAGCGAAAAAAATTTCTGGAAAGCGGGACGGGAAAGGTCTGCCGTCCTCCCCCGCCCCGGCGGCTTGAAATGGCTATCATGCTTTCCATGGAAAGCATGATAGCCATGGTGCCTGGCAGCAAAAAATCACCCGGCCGCCAAAAAGCAGCCGGGTGAAGCAAATTCTATACGACAGCTTCGGCTCCGGAGATGGCGATGCCCGGGAGCAACGCCTTGCGTATCTGACTTAGCCGAATAAATCGGCATCACAGTGACCGTCTCGCGGGGCCTCTCACCCCATTCCGCCGCCGGGATAAACCCGGCTCACGCTGTCCCGTTGTTTGGTTTGAGTGCATTATAGCACAGGATATGACATATTGCAATGGAGAAACCTCCATCATTCGCCCCGACTTGATATCTCCCGGTACATATCTTACATTGTCCCTATGTACGATGTCTTGGAGCAGCGTTACCAGCGGCAAATGGCCGAGCTAGAGCGTCAGCAAGTGCAGCAGAAGCTGGCGGCACAGGTCGCAGAAGCCCCGTGTTTGCACCTGTGAGCCGATGTGTAGACTCCTTCGGGGAAGGGTAGCATCCTTGTCGCAGAGAGGGATTTCAAGCCGGTTTTGGGCGAATTTGAGCAAGATTCCAGTGCGCCGAAAAAGGAGCAGGAGAAAGGCATTGGCGCTTTTCGCGCCAATGCCTATTCACAGCAGCCCGCAGTGCGAGCTGCCGCAAGGGTTTGCGGGTTTTGGAAATTGACGCTTTTTTCGAGGTTCCCAGAACGGTTTGACGCTAAATTTGAGAAAAGTCGCCGCAAAGCCCCGTGTCACAACGGTTTGCGGCGGCGCTTTGATAGAAAATCGGTACGCTTTATACCGTTGTAGTCGGCGGAAGTCTCCGTAGCAGCTCAAATCTTGCTACGCCATAAACAAAGATAAGCGGCGGTTGAGAATTGATAACTTTCTGATAATAGTGTGGCTTCCCCATAGCTTTTCTCTGCCTTTTACGGTATTGTGTACCGTTACAAAGGAGGTCGATTTTATGCCAAAACGACGAGCAAACGGAGAAGGCAATATCCGAAAGCGCAAGGATGGACGATGGGAGGGCCGCTACACAGTCGGTCACGATCCGGAAACTGGCAAGGCCATCATCAAAAATGTTCTCGGCAAGACGCAAGCAGAAGTGAAAGAGAAACTGAAAAAGGCTATCGAGGAAAACGTCGGCATCGACTACGGGCGGGCCAAGACCTACACGGTGGGAACATGGCTGGAAGTGTGGATGGAGAACTACGCCAAGGTGAAATTGCGCCCGTCCACCTTCAAAACCTCACAAGGCTTTCTGAAAAACCACATCAAGCCGCAAATTGGCAGCATCCCGCTGGCAGACCTGACCTCTCTGGACTTGCAGCGGTTCTACAAGCATCTGCTGGACGGTGGCCGGGTAGACCGCGTCGAGGCCAAGAAAAAGCCGAAAGGTCTGGCGCCCAAGACGGTTCGCAACATCCACCAGCTGATCTGCTCGGCGTACAATCTCGCCATGGAGCAGAAGTTGGTAACCCGCAATCCGACACAGGGCTGCGCCTTGCCGAAAGCCGAACACAAAGAGATGAAAACCCTGACCGCCGAGCAACTCAGCGCCTTCTTCCAGGAGGCCAAGGACAGCGGCGTGTACGAACTCTACTACCTCGACCTCGCCACCGGACTTCGGCGGGGGGAACTGCTGGGATTGAAGTGGACGGATGTGGACTTCCAGCATGGCGTGCTGAAAATTCAGAGAGCCATCTCACGGCAAAACGGCAAGGTGGTCGAGGCCCCGCTGAAAACGAAAAACGCCTACCGCACACTGCCGTTGTCGGCAGACGCGATAAGCGTTCTAAAGGCACAGAAAAACAAGGTGGAAAGCAGCGAGTGGGTATTTCCATCGCCCACCGGATGCCCCATGTCCCCGGACAGCGTCCTGCATATGCTGCAAAGAGTGCTGAAACGGGCGGGACTGCCACGGATACGCTTTCATGACCTGCGCCACACCTTCGCAACGATGGCGCTGCAAAACGGCGTGGACGTGAAAACGGTGTCCTCGATGCTGGGCCACTACTCGGCGGGCTTTACGCTGGACACCTATGCCCACGTCACCACCGACGCACAGCTCAAGGCGGCGCAAACCATGGGGAGCATCCTCTCCCGTGCTGTCTGACGGTTTCCGCTATCCGCTCCCGTTGGGGTCAGCGTTTGGGTCAGAAAAAAGCAGCGGGAGAAAACAACAACTTATGCAAACAAAAAGACCCGAAGCCTTACGGTTTCGGGTCTTTTTGGCACGCCGTGAGGGATTCGAACCCCCGGCCTTCTGGTCCGTAGGTTGTCCCAAAGAAAAAGCGGAGCCATTTCGGCTCCGTTTTGCGCTGTTTAACGCTATTTGGTGGGTAGATTTTCCGTTGTTTCCGTCCGGAACTGCCTGTTCCTATCCCGTTCTGGGTCAAAAGTGGGTCAAAGATGATCTTGTGATTACAAACTGAAAGCATTTCTTGGCGAAGCATATAAGGGTACTGAAACCGAATGGAAATATGTTACGGATCAAATGGTGGAGCTAGAAGCAATACTCTCTAATACCACTATGTTTGGATTACTGTGTGTTATGATAATCTTGCTTTTGAGCGGATATGTCCATGTGCCCCAGTAGAGCATACGGAAAACTGTTTGCTTACTTATTGCTATATCATCCGCTATAAACAGTAAGATGAAATCCTTACTGATTCAGTCGGTCTAACAGGTATGCAAAATTTGAAATCTTCAATTTCTCTTCAAGGCACAAGACCTCGAATCTGGTTCCGAAGTAATCCATAAAATAGCCGGTCTCGCAAAAATCGTTTTGCAAATAGAAATGTTTTTAATATCAACGCTTTCCTCCTTGTATTACGCTTTCGTCTTGACAGAATATTTACACTTCGCTTGACTCTGCGTTTGGGGTACAGTATTAGTCATATTTATGTGGCAGCACAAAATTTGATATGCTATAAGCAAAGAAAAAACCGAGGCCCCCCGCATAGCAAGGGGCCCCGGGGGCTTATTTACTTTCGCGGTTTAGGTTTTCGCTTTTACCTTACTCCTCCCGCTTTTTGCGCTTGAGCACAAAGGCTGCTGCGACCGCCGCCACAGGCAGGGCGATGGCCCACACCAGCACGCCGGTGTCGCCGGTGGCCGGAGTGCCGCCGTTGTTGGTGCCGTTGCCGCTATTGTCGCCGCCGGAGGTGCCGCCGGTCTGAATGGTCACATCGCTCATGTCATAGAGCCGGGTCTGGCCGTTTACGAAGCGGTAGTAGGCCGCCAGGGCGTAGTAGCCCTGCTCGGTGGCCATGTCGTTCCGCTCGCCGCCAGCGGTGTGCCGGAAGCCGCCGCCGGTGACATAGAACCCGGCCAGAGCATCCAGAACGGTGTGGCCGTTCTTCACGAAGCGGCTATCCGCGGTGGGATCGATGCCCAGGGCGGTGAGAGCCACGATGACCTGGGCGCAGGACTCGCTGTTCACGGTGCCCCAGCTGCCAAAGCCGCCGTCAGTGCGCTGCAGGGCGGAAAGGGCCTCCAGAGCCTTATCCACAGCAGCCTTCACGGTTTCGTTGGTCTTGTAGTAAGGTGCCAGGGCCTGGATGGCCATAGCGGTCATATCGGTGTCGGCGTTCTCGCCGCTGAGGTTCCAGCCGCCGTCGGGAAGCTGGGCATCCAGGATGACCTGAATCAGCTTCTCCCGGGTCACATCGCCCATAGTGGGGTAGTTGTGGCTATCCAGGGCAATGAGGGTGAAAATGGGGCCGTTAATGTCCTGGGTCTGCACATAATCCATGTTATCCAGACCCTTCAGCAGGTTGTGGCCGCCCACATTGGTGACATCCTTGCCGATGGCCGTCAGGGCCAGGATCACCCGGGCGTTGTCGCTGACTTTGGCCGGGTGCAAACGCTCATTGGCGTCAGCCTTGGCCTTCACATACTCCACCGCATTGTCATAGTACCCGGCGGGTACGGTGCGGCCGCTGCGGGCCAGGCCGATGACCATCCACTCGCCGCCGGTGGAGTTCACCGTGGGGGTACCCAAGGTGGCCATGAAGTCGCCGGTGGTCTTATAGATGGTGTCCAGATTTGCCATGAGGTCCGCGTGCTTGAGCTGGTTGAGCTTGATAATCGCGGCGGCGAGAGCGTTCACCTTGTCAGCGTCCACCAGGGCCTTGTCCTCGTCGGAGAGGGCATCGTAGGCGGACTTGGCGGCGGTGATGGCGGCCTCGCTATTCAGGGTGACATCGGCGCCGATGGCGTCAATAAGGTCCTCCACGGTCTCGATGTCGCCCTTTAAAACGGTGATAGTCAGGTCGCTGATCTCCATCTGATAGAATTTCGCATAGACATCCAGCCATTCGTATCCACCGCTTCTGTGGGTAACATCCAGATAGCCGCCATGAATTCTGTAGGTGCCCGCCGGGGTGGTCTTGGGCACGGTAAAGGTGATGCTCTTGAGCGCCACCTCGGGGCCGACGGGGGTAGTGCCCTCGCCCTCCCAGGAGTCGCCGCCCTTGGACCACTTGGAGAAAATGTACTCCGCACCGGGAATATTGGTGGAGTAGTTCAGCAGGCAGTACTGCAGCTTATAGTCCTGGGCCAGCTGCTCGATGGGCAGCGTGGGGATGGAGATGGTAAGCTTGTCCCCAGCCTTGACCTGCCCGCCGTTCTCGGCCACGGTCTCATACTTGGGCTCCAGTTTGAAGTCGGGGTTGTTCTCCACTTGCAGCGTAATATCCGCCAGCATGCCGAAGCCATAGCGGGTGGAATCGGCGATGCCGCCGGTGTTGCCCTGATCGCCCTCGCTGTCGGGTTTAGAGCCGTAGCCCCGGCTATCGGAGCTGCCCTTGGTGAGGGTGATCGTGCCGGATTCCGTCAGATAGGCCGCAACGCGGGGCTGATAAGATACCTGTTTTTTCACACCATTTTCATCAGTACGGTAAATATCGTGCTGGTTGTCTGTATTTACTACGCTCTGCAGAGGCATATCCGTATAGAACACCGTCGTGGTCGCAGGGTTATAAATACGGAGGATCTTGTGGATATTGGTAGGCCGCCCGATGATCCAGATACCCGCCGTATCGCCGGTGCGCAGAGCCTCGCCGGGGCGGGAGATGTTCTCCTGCACATAGCGGGTGACCTTGCCCTTGAGGGAGTAGACCTGCGTGACGGTCTGTCCCTGGTAATCCGCCGTGACCTCGATGCCGTTGTAGCCGTCCTTGATGAGGATGGTCACATTGCCGCTTTCATCGGGGGTGTAGTCGGTCTTGACGGGGGTGCCGTCGGTGTTGTACTGGAGATAATTATAGACGCTGACCTTGGCGTTGGTGCCGCTTACCTTAAAGGTGAAGGGCGCGCCCTGGGTGCCGTAGTCGTAGGTCCAGTTGTCGTATTTGCTGGTGTTGCTCAGAGAGGTGAAGTTCGTCAGATTCTTGTTCAGATCCTGAATAGCCGTCTCCTCGGGGCTATTGACATGGACGGGGATCTCCGGGATCTGACCATAGAAATTGCCCGCCTTGTCCGTAAAGGTAACGGTGAAGGTGGTGGTGCCTGCCTTCTTGGGCACCAGGTAATACTTCATGGCCGGAGTATTGCCAAAACTGCTCAGGCCGCCGTCCTCATAGACGCCCTCCACTTCCTTGATCTCGAAGATGCTGTCGTCCTTGATGTCGAACTTCAGAATACCGGGCAGCGTATAGGGCAGACCCCTTTCAGTTGAGTAAGACGGATACAAAGAGGTTGGGCGATTCGTCCAGATCTCCCGGAACACGGCGGGATAATAGGTGTCCTCGTGGCCCAGGTCCAGATTATAGTGGTTGGCCGACATCATAAAGTCGTCGTAATACTCCGTGGGCTTGCCGATGGAGCTGCCGTCCAGAATGGACTGCTCGTTGACGGTGCGGTACGCAGCCTCGTAGGCCGTCATGACTGCGGCGTTTTCCGTAGAGTTAACGGCCGCAAATTCCGCACGCTGTGCGTCGGACAGCTCCAGATACTCCACCTGGGCCTTCTGCACGGCGTCGTAATACTGGGCATAGTTTTCTGCGGTCACTTTCCCGGCAAAGGTGTTCACCAGGTCGATCCATGCCTGAACGCCGCCCTCATGGCGCTTTTTCAGCTCCTCCACCCGGGCCACGGAATCCTGCAGCTTTTTCACCGTCTCCGCAGACAGCTGCTTCTTTTCCTCGTCGGTAAATCTGTCATAGGCGCGCTGATAGCTCATGACGATCTTGTAGTGCTCGGAATACGTCAGATTATCGGTGCTCGGCAGAGCGCTGATAAAATCGGTCAGCTCCGCCGGGGTGGTCTTGACCACAATCACCGTGATGGTAGTGTGGATCTCGATCTTGGGATTCTTTTTGTCGACACCGACGATGTCAATGACCGTCTTGTCCTTCTTCAGCGGTACCGGCTTTCTGGCAAACTGCATCATCGTGGATCTGCCGTAATTCGTCTGCTTCACATGCACTTCGCCGTCCACGAGAACCTGCGTCTTCATGCTGTTCAGACCATCTCCGTGCATTGCATCCGAGAATTTGTTGAGGCCGACACTGTCCACCTGCGGGGAGACATACATGACATAGTTCCAGCAGCCTGCGGCATAGCCGGTTCCTCCCACGGGGTTACCGTTCTCATCCGCCTGGAACAGCGTCCCCTCGGGATAACCGTAGAACACGTTCTCCTCGTCAAAAGCGGGGGTACCACTGAGAATAAGTCTGCTCCAGACATAGTTGCCCGGCTTGGTGAGGGTCAGCTTGTAATTCTCCGTGCGGCCCTGCGCGGTGACGGCGATGTAGAAAGTGGCGGAGCCGCTGCCGGTAAACTGGGTGGCAGAGGTGGAGGCGGTGCCGTCCGTGAAGTCCGCCAGCACCTTGCCGTCGCTGCTCTTGAGCTGGGCGGTGGCCCCCGCGGGCAGGCCGGAGAGCGTCACGGTAAATCCGCCGTCGTTATACTTCTTGAGGTGGGTGTAATTGGCGAGTGTGCCGCTGAACGCGGCGGTATCCTTGTCAAAGGTCAGGGTCACGGCGTCGCCCGCGGAGCCGTCCTGATGGATGGAGGTGAGGGCGACGCTGTCAGCGGAGAGCAGCGTGCCCGCCGCCTGCAGCGTGATGGTATAGACCTCGGGGGCAGCGTCTCCGTCTTTGCCGACCTTCAGGGTGATGACGGTGCCGACCTGCACGGGGATGGCGTCCTTGCGGCCGTACTCCGTGCCGCCCGCATAGATGCGGACGCGGTTCTGCTTGTTGCTGGCGGTGGGGGTCACGGTGAGCGCCGTCACGTCCGCGGGCAGAATCATGGTGTAGTTATGCACGTCGCTGGAGAATGCCGGGATCAGCTCGCCCGCGCTGAGGGCGATGGCCTTGAGGCTCTTGTCGCTGGCGTCGAACGAGCCGCCGATGTCCGCGCCCAGATTGCAGGTATGCTGTACGGCGATCTCGTCGCCCGATTTCAGCTTGCCGTTGGCCACGGTGTATTTGGCGAAGCCCTCGCTGGTAAACCAGTCGTTGAGCGTGCCCATCCAACCGGAATCCTTCGACGCGTCCTTCTCCTTGATGCCGTTGATTTCGCTGATGTAGCCCGTGTCCGCGCCGGTCTGGGTATAGCCCTTGGCCGCGAGCGCGTCCACGATGCAGCTCATCATGGTGGAGTCATCCTTGAGGGTGATCCATTCGTCCACCAGCGTCCCCTCCCACGGGGCGCCGTCGGCCTTGGTCCATGTGGTGTTTTCCACCGTCACATGCACCTGACCGTCGTGGTCGTCCGCCGCGAATGCCGTGACCGGCACGAGCGACAGCGCCATGATCAGTGCCATCAGCAGTGATAACAGTCGCTTTTTCATCTTTTCTCCTGATCCTTTCTGATGTTCTTTTTTATTTCAAGGTATGTGCGTACCCAAAATACAAGCTCCCGCCGCGCGCGGACGGAACAATCGTGTTTTGCATGCAAAACACGCGGCTGTACAGCCGCAAAAAAAATCGCGCGGCCCGCCGGCCGCGCGATCTGCATGCTGCGATTCGGCTCCGGTGATTGGCAAAGCCCGGGGTGCAGCGCCTGCGTATCTGACTGATCCCGCCCTCGGCAGGCTTCACAGTGACCGTCTCGCGGGGCTTTTCACCCCATTCCGCCGCCGGGGAAGCCCCGGCTCGCGCTGTCCCGATATTCAATTCGAGCGTATTGTATCATACGCCCCGCCGCATTGCAAGAGCGTCCGTCCGCTCAGTGCGGGTAGCGCAGCGCGCGCCGGACGGCATCGGCCATGACGCGGTTGCCCTCGGCGTTCGGGTGCATCCCGTCCGCCTGATAGAGCGCGCGGCCGCCGCAGCGCTCAAACGCCTCGGCGAAGTCCACATGCCGCAGCGACACCGCGCGCACCAGACGGCGCAGCCACGCGATATACGCTGCGCTCTCCGCCTGCGCCCGCTCCCAGTCGCAGACCGCGCGCCACGGCTCAGGGATCCCGAGCACCGGGAACTGGATGCCCACCACCGGCTTGACGCCGCGCGCCGCGCACTGGTGGATCATCGCCATCATGGCGCTTTTCGCCTGATCGGCGCAGCCGGTGAGCATGATGTCGTTGTCGCCGCCCATCAGCAGCACCTCGTCCGGCCGCTGCGGCAGCACCTCCGTCTGCAATCGGACGAGAATGCCCGTCGACGTGTCGCCGCAGACGCCCGCGTTGATCCACTCGTCGCCCGTCTGCTCCCGCAGCAGCTCCACCCAGTTCTCCCCGCGGCGCAGGCCGCAGCCCGCGGTCAGGCTGTCGCCCAGACAGATGATTTTCATGCGCGATGCGCCTCCTTTTTTCTCGCTTTTTGTCAGATGATACTACATTTCCCTCCGCAGAACAACAGACCCGGCCAAAGAAGCTGGCCGGGTCTGCGCGGTGCGGGGAAATTACATGTACAGGCCGCCGTTGACGTTCATGTAGTCGCCGGTGACATAGTCAGACAGGTCGCTGGCATAGAACAGCACGGCGTTCGCGATATCCTCGGCGGTGCCGTAGCGGCCGGCGGGGATATAGGTCTTGGGGTCCTTCTTCGACCAGGAGAGGGTCTTGCCCATCGGGGTCAGGATGTTGCCGGGGCAGACGGCGTTGGACGTGATGTGGAACGGCGCGCCCGCCAGAGCGAAGCACTTGCTCAGGTTCAGGATGCCGGCCTTGGCGCAGGCATAGGACGCGTCGGAGCTTCTGCCGCCGCGCAGCGCCGCCAGAGAGGACATGTGCACCATCTTGCCGTAGCCCTGCTCCTTCATGACCTCAAACACGGCCTGCGACACGAAGAACAGGCTCTTGAGGTCGATGTCCATCATGCGGTCCCAGCTCTCGTGGGTGATGTCGGTGATGGGGGTGGAGCCGGTGATGCCCGCGACGTTCACGAGCACGTCGATGCGGCCATAGATCGCGCGCGCCGCGGCGACTTTCTCGGTGATGTGGTCGAAGTCGGCGACGTTGAACTCGATGGCGGCAGCTTCCTTGCCCTCGGCCTTCAGACTCTCGGCCACAGCCGTGGCAGAGGCCAGATCCAGATCGGCCAGAATGACCTTCGCGCCGAAGTCCGCCAGACGGCGGGCGGACGCCTCGCCGATGCCGCGGCCGCCGCCGGTCACCATGGCCACCTTGCCCTGCATTAACATTTTATCCATGATATTACGCTTCTTTCTATAAAAAGTCAGTAAAACGCTTTCAGTCTCACAGAGTTCGCGGCGCGCATACCGCGAATAAAATCCATTTCGTTTTTGCGGACTTTATTTGTGAACCGACTTGCCGAACGCGTCGAGCGCGGCCTCGCGCACCATCTCGCACAGGGACGGGTGCGCCACGATCATCTTCTCCCACTGCTCGGTCGTCAGACCGTCGGCCACGGCGGAGGTCGCCATGGCGATCATCTCGGAGGAATTCTCGCCCACGATCGTCACGCCCAGCGTCCTGGTCATCGCCTTGTCGGCGATGACGAACACGCTGCCGCTCGCGCCCTCGGCGAGCGCCATGCCGTTCGCGCTGTAGTCAAACGAGCCCATGACCGGCTCATAGCCCGCGTCCTTCGCGCTCTCGGTCGTCAGGCCGACGGAGGCAAAGCACGGGATCGTATAGGTGCAGACGGGCACGGGCTGCGTGCCGTAGGGTTTGTCCTCGCCGAGCATGTCGGCCAGCGCGGCCTCGCCCTCGGCATAGGCCGCGTGCGCCAGCTGATAGCCGCCCACAACGTCGCCGATGGCATAGACGCCCGGCAGGCTCGTGTGCTGATACTTGTCGACAACGATGCACTTCTTCCGATCGAGCTCGAGACCGAGCGCCTCGGCGTCGATGCCGGAGAGATTCGTCTTGCGGCCGGCCGCCATCAGCACCTGCTCGCAGTCGGTGTACTCCTCCTTGCCCTCGATCTCGTACACGGCGCGCAGCAGGCCGCCGTTTTTCTCGATGCGGAGCATCTTCGCGCCGGTCTTGAGGGCGATGCCCTGCTTCTTCAGCGCGTTCACGACGATGCGCACGGCCTCCTTCTGCTCGCGGGGCATCAGCTCGGGCATCATCTCGACCACGGTGATCTCGGTACCATAGGCCGCGAAAGCGCAGGCAAGCTCCAGACCGATCACGCCGCCGCCCATGACGACCATGCTGCGCGGCAGGCTCGGCAGGTTCAGCGCGCCGGTGGAGTCGATGCACAGCTCATGGCCCGGCACGGGGATCATCATCGGCACGGAGCCGGTCGCGATGACGACGTACTTGCCCTGATAGTCCTTGCCGCCGCAGCTGACGACGCGGTCCGCCTTGAGCGTGGCCTCACCGGTGATGACGTCCGCGCCCGCCTTCTTCAGCAGGTACTTCACGCCGCCGACGAGCTTGGCCGTGACCTCGCCCTTGCCCTGCTGGATCTTCTTGAAGCTGAAGGAGCCCGCGTCGCGGAAGATATCCTTCTTCACGAGCGCGCGCACCTTCTCCATGGCGTTGGCCTTGTCGACGAGGTACTTCGTGGGGATGCAGCCGACGTTCAGGCACGTACCGCCGAGATGCTCCTTTTCAAACAGGGCCACCTTCAGCCCCTTCTTCGCGGCCGCGATCCCGAGGGAATAACCGCCGGGGCCGCCGCCGATGACTAACACATCATACTGTTCCATATTCTCTGTCATTCTCCTTATTCTGCCCGCAGAAGCGGCGCGCACGCCGCCCCTGCGGGCAGGCAGTTTAATAGAGCATCAGGGACGGCTCTTCCATCAGCGTCTTGAGCTCCTGCAGGAACTGCGCGCCGTAGGCACCGTCGATGATCCGGTGGTCGAACGAGCCGGTCACGGTCATCATGTTGGCGGGGACGAACTTCTCGCCGTCCCACTCGGGCTTGACCTTGATGGAGCCGACGGCCAGAATGCAGCTCTCCGGCGGGTTGTCGATGGCGATGAACTGGTCGACATCGTACATACCGAGGTTGGAGATGGTGATGCTGCCGCAGCCCATGTCGGCGGGCGCGAGCTTGCCCGCGCGGGCCTTGTTGATCTGCTCCTTGTAGTCGCCGGCGATCTGCTCGAGACCCTTGGCGTCGATCTCCTTCACCACGGGCACGACCAGCGCGCCGTCGAGCGCCACGGCGAGGCCGACGTTGGTGTGCTTGTAGACGCGCACCTCATCCTCCTCATAGCGGGCGTTGACGAGCGGGAACTTGCGGGAGGCCACGGCGATGGCCTTGGCCATGATGTCGTTGTAGGAGAGCTTGACACCCTTCTTGTCCTTGTAGGCGGCGCGCAGCGCCATGCACGCGTCCATCTTGATGGACGTGGTGCACTGCCAGCAGGGGATGTTCGTCAGGGACTCCTTCATGCGCTTGCCGATGATCTGGCGCATACGGGTCATGGGCATGACCTCGTACTCCTTCTCCGCGGCAGGCGCGGCGGCGGGAGCCGCAGCGGGCGCGGCGGGAACGTAGTTCTGCACGTCGATGCGCTTGATGAACTGGCCGTTGGATGCGATGACGTCGGCGAGGTTGATACCGCGCTCCTTTGCGAGCATCTTCGCATTGGGCATGGCGGGATAGACGGGGTGGCTCACGGGCGCGGCGGCGGGAGCCGCAGCGGGCGCGGTGTGGACAACCGGCTGCCCCTTGATGATGGGCAGATATTCCTCCTGCTCGGTCACCTCGGCGGGCGCGGCAGCGGGAGCCGGGGCGGCAGCCG
>ERZ773242.1687-NODE-1687-length-20268-cov-31.733241_pt1 | contig 20268 bp, 15 predicted proteins | sample MGYA00511077_ERZ773242 | MGnify/ENA primary metagenome ERZ773242 (study PRJEB29015, sample SAMEA2737754) | human gut metagenome | biome: human gut; feature: human-associated habitat; material: faeces | place: China | collected 2012 ... | reverse complement strand
TTGTGATGGCACTTGTTCCGATGACAGCGTTTGCTGAAGGAACTTCAGTAGATAATTGGGACGGTACGGCAGATACAAGCTGGTACACCGACCATAAGACGGATACTGAATACCATTTCACCACTGCCGAACAGTTGGCCGGTTTAGCGCAGTTAGTCAATGACAAAACTGCATCTGTATCATTTAAAGGGAAAACGATTTACTTAGATAATGACCTCGACTTATCCGGCTGCCAGTGGACCCCCATTGGAAATGGCAGCAACTTTGGCAGATATTTTGCTGGTACTTTTGATGGGCAGTATCACAAAATCACGAATTTGCATCATCACTCTACTGGTGACGAACTTATTCGAAACGGACTATTCGGAGTTGTTTCTGACGGTGGTACATTAAAGAATTTACTTGTTATAGACGCTGATATTGCCTCAAATGATGGTTCGTTACTTGCCGGCATTTTGGCAGATTGGGTCGATGGCGGCACCGTTGAAAACTGCTATACAAGCGGAAAGATAGAAAACAATGTTGGCGACAAGATGGTCGGCGGACTGATTGGCCAATGCACTGGGAGCACACAAGTAAAAGGCTGCGGCTCAGACGCCACGGTTATCAGTACAGAATCCGATGAAGATCATGTTGATACCGTTGGCGGGCTGATTGGTCAGTGGGAAAACTCTGCGGACAGCTCGTCGATTACCGATTGTTGGTTTGGCGGTTCTGTTTCCTGCAATAATATCTATTCAGCTGTAGGTGGTATTCTCGGTGCAAACTTTGAAAACTTCTCTGGAAACAAGCCTGGCGTAATAATCAAAAATTGTATAGTTGCAACAAAAAAAATCACTGGCGCTGAGCCTGGCAATATCACTTGGATTACAGCTGTTGTAAAGACCCATGTTACCGACTGCATTTGGCCGGATACCCCTCCTGACGGTGTAACGCTTGATGAAGAAACATATCCTGATAATAAAGGCAATTACTTTGCCGTTACTAAACTGGTGGTTGATTGGGATGCAGGTACTGCGGGTGCCGACCCGACCTTTGACCAGTCATCGTGCGGCACTGCTGTCTCCAACTTCACCTCCGCAGATGTCCTTGCTGGCTTGCAAACCAATGCCGGTGCGGGCGTTGAATGGGTTGCCGGAATCGGTCATCCAACTTTTGTGTGGGATGACAATAACATCCCCGCTGATTACACAGCTGTCGATGCAGCCATCGCAAGGGCAACGGCTCTTGATAGCAGCCTTTATACAAATTATTCTGCGGTAAAAGATTCCATTAACTCTGTTGACCGAGCAAAAAGCAAAGCCCAGCAAACAGAGGTTGATGCAATGGCAAAGGCTATTGAAGATGCCATTGCTGCCTTGCAATACAAAGATGCTGATTACACCAAGGTTGATGCAGCCATTGCCAAAGCAAATGCACTGAACAAGGATAACTACAAGGACTTCACCGGCGTGGAAGCCGCTGTCAAAGCTGTTGTCCGTGGTAAAAATATTACGGAGCAGACCGAGGTTGATGCAATGGCTAAGGCTATTGAAGATGCCATTGCTGCCCTGCAATACAAGGATGCAGATTACACAAAGGTAGATGCAGCCATTGCCAAAGCAAATGCACTAAACAAGAATGACTACAAAGATTTCTCCGGTGTGGAAACCGCTGTCAAAGCTGTTGTCCGTGGTAAAAATATTACGGAGCAATCTGAAGTAGACAAGATGGCAAAGACTATCGAAGATGCGATTGCTGCTCTTGAGAAAAAGCCTGCCAGTATCAAACCGGGAACATCTGATAAGTCTCCCCAGACCGGCGACACAAGCAATCTCACATTGTGGATTTCCCTACTGTTAGCCAGCGTCGGCGCAACCCTTGCTACAACGGTTGCCAGCAGAAAGAAAAAGTACAACAGATAATTGAATAGCATTCCCTTGCTCCATCTTCTGAGCAAGGCAAAAGCGTCGTAGAAATACGGCGCTTTTTTGTCACCTAATTATTGAATAGAATATACGAGACTTGAGTTTGGATTAAATCTGATTGAATAATGACCTTTTATATTCTTCGTCATCAAATGGTGCAGTACCCTACTGTAAATAATAATGCGGATTTAGAGTTTCTTTCGACACCTCAGTGTAAGGTTCGCAATTCCTCATACGAATTTGCGGTTATAAGCAAAAATAAAATTCTGAGAGATTTTTGAGAGACGCAAAGTCTGAAAAATGGCTTAAATAGGCGGTTTTGAAAAAAGATTGCGAGCCTCTGACTCCGTCATTTAAGGTTCGAATCCTTATTACGAGGCAAAGCTGAGTAACAAGGTTATCGGGCCCCATTCAAAATCTGTGATTTTGCAAATGGGTGATGTTCTTATTACGGGTTTATAATGCAATTAAACCCGTAACATCGTTCTGTCAAGTCTTTAAGGTGGAGATTTGCGAAGCAAATACGACCGTGACTTGACAGGTTGATATAATCTGCCATTACCTCGGAACATTCGTGTTCCGAGGCTTTTTCTTTGCCTAAATCCTTGTTGGAGACATTGCTCAAATCGAAATCCTAACACGAATTGAAATGAGCAAAAAATTTGAGAGACATTCAAAAAATAAAGAGGGCTTAAAGTAATAAAACTTTAAAGATAGATGTTTATTTGTTTGAATAAGTCCTCGAGACCGTGGGATAATTATGGTATAATTAAGGCACAATATAAAGGAGCTGATTTTATGCCACAGATTATTCCAATCAGAGTTTTAAAAAGCACGAGTGAAATATCCGCTATGTGCCATAGCAGTAATGAACCTGTTTTTATAACTAAAAACGGTTATGGTGATATGGTTGTTATGAGTATGGAAACATATGAGAAGAATATGTTTATTCATGATATAGAGAAAAAGTTGGCTGAAGCCGAGGAAGCAATAAGCAAAGGACAAGTCAGAGATGCAAGAAAAGCACTTTCTGATTTAAGAAAACAATATGAATTATAATCTTGTAATAACTCAACCGGCGAAAAAAGATTTAGCAGATATTTTACAATATATATCCAAAGATTTATCTGCTCCAAAGGCAGCAAATGATTTGTTGGATGATATATTAAAATGTTATGATAATATTTCGTCGAATCCTTTGATGTATGCACTTTGTGATAATGATAGACTGAAAAGTAAGAATACAGAAAAGCAGTTATAAAAAATTATATAATGTTTTATCGTGTCGATGAAGAAAAACAAATAATTTATATTATGCGTTTTATTTATGGCAGAAGAGATTATATAAATTTGCCTTAATTTAATAAGTTTTGATAAATAATTCTATTTTTGAAATTGTGATTTTGAATAGGAAATGGTACAATTCAAATAAATTGGGATTTGGTGGTGAAAAATATATGATAAGCATTAAGGAGAAGCCATACTATAAAACAACTATTGAATCGGTAATTGGGGAAATCACGCTTGGAAGTGATGGTGAAAGCTTAGTTGGTTTATGGACAGATGGTCAAAGGTACTTTGGTGACACTGTGCCAAATGAAATGTTTCCAAATGACAATTTGAATATATTTGCTATCACGAAAGATTGGTTGAACAGATATTTTGAAGGAAAAAAGCCTCAAATTTCGGAGCTTCCATTAGCTCCTATTGGCGGAGAGTTTCGCCAAACTGTGTGGAAAATGCTGACAGAAATTCCTTATGGGAAAGTAATCACATACGGAGAGCTTGCTCAAAAAATCGCCAAGCAACGAGGAATTGAAAGAATGTCTGCCCAAGCTGTTGGCGGAGCAGTAGGGCACAATCCGATCTCCATCATTATCCCCTGTCACAGAGTTGTTGGGGCAAACGGCAATCTTACCGGGTTCGCTGGTGGCATTGAAATGAAGCTGCAACTTTTACAACACGAAGGAGTTGATATAAACCGGTTTTATATTCCCACAAAAGGGACAGCACTATAATCTGAAAAATAATGAATTCAAACATTTGAAAATTCCGGTTATCGAAAAAATTTTCTTAAAAAACAACATGATATCGTCACATTTGAACTACTTGAAAACTTCAAGTGATTCGAATGTAAGAAGCTTTTATCTGTTAATTCCTCCGAATTCGGGGGAATTAAAATTTATAATTTTTACAAAACAGTTCCGATTTTCTATCGGATTTCTCCTATTAATGAGACAATAATTATTTTTACACAAACCAGCTTATTCGTGGTAGAATAAAACCACAGATAAGGTTCGCAATTCCTTATTTCTTAGTGGTCACGCTCTTGGCCTTGCTCCAACCGGAATACAGCTTCACACTCTTGCCGCCGAATTTGATGGTATTGTAAGTGCGTACACGAACATAATACTTTTTCTTAGCCTTCAGCTTGCCCACACTCTCAGAGGTGTATGCCATCTACAAATTCTCATCCGTAATCCAAGTATCCATATCCGTTTGGCTGTAAAGCGCCTCGTAACGGCTATTGGTTTGAAGCAAGACCACGCGATGATTGCACTGTACCCCCTGTCTGGTATAGTTGGATGCACTGTTTACAAAATCCTTTTGAAAAGCAAAAAACCACTGGTGCAGATCATTCGTCAGCACCAACAAAATCAAAACGCCGACCGGCACAAACAACCACACCCGACCGCCTTTTGCAACACGGCATTGGCACACAGGATGCAAAAGCGGCGCACCGTTTGGTGCGCCGCTGCGTAGAGTCCTATTTACCTGTCAAATCGGCGACGATCCTAGTGCCAAACGCCGGCGCACCCTCCATAACGAACCGCTTCTCCCAGGCGTTTATATTTACACATTGCCGCATAAATGGCAAATAAATTTAGCTTACCTATCTAAATACTTTGCGATAAAATCCTCGACTGTACGCCAATACAGCGTAGGCGCAACAGAAGACGAGAGCGCATGGCCTGCGCCTTCTACGGTAAGTTCCTCTTTTTCGCAGGCTGCAGCCGCATACAATTCGCCCAGCATACTGTACGGCACAAGCTCATCCGACGAGCCGTGAATAAACAGCGTTGGTATGCGGCTCTTTTTCACCTGCGCAAGGGCGCTGGCCTGCTTAAAATCATACCCGTCACGCACCTTGGACAACACCGATGTGGCGTTGAGCACAGGGAACCACGGAATATGCAGGGTATCCGCCTCCCGTTGGAACTCATCCCATTCCGACGTGTAGCCGCAATCTGCAATAACAACCTTCACATTTCCGGGTAAATCTTCACCTGACGCCATCAAAACCGTTGCCGCCCCCATGGATACACCGTGCAGAACGATCCGGGCGTTCGGCTCCCATGAAAGGATCCGGTTTATCCACTTTATAATATCCACACGCTCCGGCCAGCCCATACCGATTTTTGTTCCCTCGCTGTCGCCGTGGGCTCTTGCATCTACTGCCAAAACATTATAACCAAGGGTGTAAAATTTATGAACAAACCCGGCCATATGCTTGGCTTTGCTTGTGTAGCCGTGGCATACGAGAACATATTTTGTGCCGGTATTTTTGAACCGTTTTCCGTGCAGGCGCAGCGAATCAGACAGAATATACACATCCTCGCCGTGTGTAGCATACCATTCTTTGATTTCCGGCGTGCCTGTCATACCGCTGTATTTTGCACTTGCTTCCTCTTCATTGCCGGCAGTATTCGTGGCTTTTTGAACCAAGTTGTTGAGTTTGCTCATATGGATAGGCGATTTCGTGTTGATTGAAATATCATAGAATATTTCCGCTGCCGTTGCAGTTAAAGCTGCCAGCCCACAAAGCGCGCCGAAAGCTATACCTACATTCTTTCTATTCATAAAAATCTCCTCCTGCCGTCAAAAGCATAACATTGTCGCAAAATGTCATTTTGCAATCTGAAGCTGTTTTGTGCGCGCCCCGGCTATCTTTACAATACAAAAGCGCTCTGTGTATATCAAATCACATTTTTGGACGGATGTCAATAAAACCGCTGCCGCATTTTGCAAGAAAAAAGCAGACATCCGTATGGATGTCTGTTTTTTTTGCTTTTTCCTTCATTTTTTCGTTTTCGCCGGGAGCGGCATGGTTGTGCTGCTGCAAGCTACACATAATACTTTGCCTGCGCATTCCAAAGCGCTGCATATTGGCCGTCGGCAGCCAAAAGCGCTGTGTGCGTGCCGCTTTCCACCAGCCTTGCGTGATCAAACACGGCGATGGTATCGCAAAAGACGCAGCTGGACAGCCGATGCGAAATGTAAATGGCCGTTTTGCTTTGCACAAAGGAATTGAAGCGGCTGTAAATCTCGTTCTCCGCAATCGGATCCAGCGCCGCCGTAGGTTCGTCCAGCACCACCACCGGCGCGTCCTTATAGAGCGCTCTGGCAAGGGCCAGCTTTTGCGCCTCGCCGCCGGAGATCTCTACACCTCCCTCGTTCAAATCCTTATAAAGATAAGTATTTTCCTTATTCGGCAGGCGCTCTACTCGCTCCTTAATGTTTGCATTTTCAAGGCAGGTATAAAGCCTATCCGTATCCAATGCCGTGCTTGCGCAAACATTGTCCTTGAGGGAAACAGAGAAAATTTTGAAATCCTGAAAAACAACAGAATAGAGATTTATAATACTCTCCTTGGTATATGCCTGAATGTTTTCGCCGTTGATGAGAATTTCGCCGTCGGTCACATCATACAGGCGGCACATCAGCTTGATAAAGGTGGTTTTGCCGCTGCCGTTCCTGCCCACCACGGCCAGATGGCTGCCGTTCTCAATTTTAATGCTCACATTCTCCAGGGCATATTGATTTGCGCCCGGATATTTGAACGACACATTTTTGAACTCGATCTCAAATCGGTCACCGTCCAGGGTCCGGGTGCCGTATTGCTTGCTGTCTGCGCACTCTATGATCTCAAAATAGACCCGAGCCAGCGGCAAGATCTCCGCCAGCTTGCCCAGCGTGTTAGCGATGAGCATAACACCGTTTACGATCTGCATAAAAGCGCCACAGTACATCACCAGCGCACCAATATCAAACAGCCCCAAATTGCCCTTGACCCCGATAAAAACATACACGCCAAACGCAACAAAGGCACCCATCACCGCAACGATGGAGCTGGTTTTTGCGGTGCGCATAGAAATTTGCTTCAGCGTTTTTTCGCCGTCGGTAAGAATCTTTTCCGTTGCGATCTTGCCGATCAAGTGCTGCTCTTTGTATAGGCGTATCTCCTTACCGGTTTTGTAATCGGCAAACAGGTCAATCAGGGAATAGAACAGACGATCCAGCGTGGCATACGCCTCGTTTGCAGCCAGGTACGACTTGTTCATCCGCACGGCAATCAGCGCCATAACCGCCGCCATAACAACCAGAGTGGCAATCAGTAGGATCAGAAAGACGGGTCTTTCAAAAAATGAATTGCCGGTTTTGGTAAAGCCGATTTTCAAAAGCGGCAGGATCATCACCACAGACACCGCCACCGTAAACACGCCCTTAACAAACACCTGGCTGGTCCACATAAAGTACGAAAACCGCGCCCATCGGCTGGCGCCCGCCTCCTCGTGCTTATGGATCGTCTTTCTGAATGTGTTGTCCTCCAGCTTTTCATAATCCATACGAAACAGCTTTTCCGCCATTTTGAAATTTTCTCTGTTAAACAGCAGATCGGATTTTACATGGTATAGGTCAGATAAAAAACCGCCTGCGTAATCCAGCACAAAATTAAGCGCCACAGCCGCAAGAATATAGGCCAAAAGCCCCTTAAAGTCCGCACCGGCGGTCATCATACCGATGATCTTGGCAGTGAACCAAATGTTCACAAAGGGCTTGGCGCCGGTCAAAATCGCGCAGAAGAAATCCACAGGCAAAATACCTTTGTCCAGACCGGCAATCTCGCGATACATCTTGCATATCATCTTAAAGTTATGCATGCACAGCCACCCCCTGTTCTCTGTAATAGTAGCTTTGCACCTGAAACATTTTGTAATATGCGCCCTTTTTGGCCATCAGCTCCTCATGGGTGCCCATCTCGGTGATTTGGCCGCCGGACACAAACAAAATCCGGTCGCAAAAACGGGTGGAAGACAGCCGGTGGGAAATAAAGAAAGAGAGTTTGCCGTCGGTCAGTTCGCTGTATTTTAAGTACAGCTGATTTTCGGCAATGGGGTCCAGCGCCGCCGTTGGCTCGTCCAAAATCAAAATCGGCGCGTCCTTGTACATGGCCTTGGCAAGCAGCAGTTTTTGCTTTTCGCCGCCGGAAAAATCCACCGCATCCTTATACACATTCCTGTCCATCAGCGTATCTGCGCCCTTTGGCAAGGCATACACCTTATCGTACATTTCCGCTTTCTGCAACGCCAGGTCAAATTTTTCCCGATCATAGTCAAGGCTTGCCGTTATGTTTTGCTGAATGGTCATGGGCAAGAAATAATAGTCCTGAAAAATGGCCGAAAACAAATCGAAATAGCTGGTTTTTGCAATGGTGGCGGTATCTTTGCCGTTTAGCAGAATGCGACCGCCGGTAGGCGCATACAGGCCGCACAGCAGCTTGATCAGCGTGGTTTTGCCTGCGCCGTTCTCCCCGACAATGGCAATCTTTTCGCCGTTTTTGAATGTAAGGTCAATATGCTTCAGCGTAGGTGCATCGGCAGAGGGGTACTGAAAGGACACATGCTCAAACACCACCCGCTCAACGGATTTGGAGGTCAGCCGCTCTCCCTCCTCTGCATGATCCTCAAACGCAATATACTCCCTGTATGCCTGGCACTCCTTGCAGCACATCTCAATCTGATTGACCGCAAAGCCCAAATGGAGCACCCAGTTGGAAAAGCCGGTAATGATGCCGAAATAGAAAATAAAATCGGACACACTGAGCGCACCCTTGCCGGTCAAATACGCAAGGTAAATATAGGCGATGGCCTGGCGCACGGCGCTGAGCAAAGCGGTAATGCCGTTAAACGCTACGCAGGTGTGGGTGTACCGGGCATAGATTTTTTCAATCCTGCAAAGGGAAGCGGCAAGCGCCCGAATAAAATAATCGCCCATATTGTAAAGCTGAATATCCTTTGCCGCCGTGCCATCCTTGCACAGCTTATAAAAATAATCGAACTTCGCCGCAGGCTCCGTGCGTTGATCCAAGTTTTGCCGCTGTTTCTTCGTCAGCGCTCTTTGCAAACAAAACTGGGCGCCGCAGGTGGCAATAATCAGCAAAATCATCCAAATATTGATCTTGTAGATGAGTACGCCGGACGCAACAACGCCCACCACCGCAACGAAAAACAAATTCAGCGTGCTTATAAAGTTTGAACCGCCTGCATACCGTCCGTTATAAAAAACCTCTGCGCGCTTTTGTTTCTCGCGCATTTCCAGATTTTCTATATTGGCATAGTCGGTACTGAGATTTTTTTCAAACGCAGCCACCGCATAGCGCATGCGCACGATCCGGGCACCGCCCAGGATCAGCTCCTTCATAAACGGATCCAGCCAAATGGTAATGGTCAGCAGCAGGCTCAGCAGCGCCACCACCAAAATCAGTTGCCGGGTGGTAACGCCCTTTTCGATACAATCGATCATCGCCTTGGGTATATAGGCGGTAACAATGGGCTGGAACACCAGTGCCGGCACACGAATAAAAAAGTACAGCAGACTTTTTTTGTCCCAGGCGATCCAGTTTTTCAGCATATACTTTATGTTTTCTCGCATAGATCCTCCTTGCCTAAAAACCAAAATCGCCCCTGCATAGACTTATACAAGAGCTGGATGACTGTGTTCGGAATGGGAACAGATTTCTCTTTTTGAGCGGCAACAACCGTCTGTGCTTTTATTTTACCCGAACCCACCGAGGATGTCAATGCAGGATCCCCCGTTTTTGTTGACAACCGGGGGCGTGCATTGTATGATAGTAACATAATGAACCGTGTTCATTTATATGGAAAGGAACATATATACGATCCATTCCCTTAGCAAACAACACGCGGATCCGCACTTCCTGTTTGCGTACCCTGCCGGCAGGGGAAAACGCGCTATATTTTTGTGCGCTGCCCACGGATTTGAAATTGGTTTTCATTCAATATCTTTTCACAAATGAAGGGGGATTTTTATGAGCGAAAAGAGTTTAACACACGGCATAAAGTTTAAGGACAAGATCGGCTACGCCATGGGTGACATGGGCGGCCTTTTGACCTTCTCACTGATCGGTGCATTTCAAAACAAGTTTTACACCGATGTGCTGCACATTCAGCCTGCCAAGATCGTGGTTCTGATTTTGGTGGCACGGCTTTGGGACGCCATCAACGACCCCATTTGGGGCGCGTTCATTGACTCCAGAAAGCCCACCAAGCAAGGCAAATTCCGCCCGTATGTATTTTGGTTTTCCATTCCGCTGGCGGTGTCTGCGGTGCTGATGTTTACGGTTATTCCCAATTTGAGCGAGGCCAAATACCTGCTGTTTGCCTACATCACCTACATTCTGTACGGTATGATGTACACCTGCGTCAACATTCCTTACGGCTCGCTGGCCTCCGTGGTCACCGATGACGAGAAAGAACGCTCCTCCCTGTCCATGTGGCGTTCCATCGGCGCCGGCCTCGGCGGCTTGCCGAGCACCATTCTCTTTCCCATGCTGGTATACAACACCACCATCGCCGCCGACGGCACCAAAATTCAAACGCTGGACGGTAACAAACTGACCATCGGCGTTTTGATCCTGGCCATTCTTTCCATTGTGATTTTCTTCGGTCACTACAAGCTGACCAAGGAGAGGATCGCACCGATTCAAAAGAAAAAAGGCGACTACAACGCCTTTAAGGCCATTGGCGACCTGGCAAAGAACAGACCGTTTGTGATGCTTTGCCTGGTGTCCATGCTGCTGATCGCGTTTCAGTTCTATTATCAAGCCACCTATCAGTACCTGTTTGCGGACTACTACCACAGCGCCCAGCTGTACGCACTGGTGACCATCTGCACCTACTTGCCCATGGCCATCTTAATTCCTATTATGAACAAGCTGATCGACAAGTTCGGCAAAAAAGAGCTTTGCGCCTTTGGTATGGGCTTTGCGGCACTGGTCAGCTTTATTCTGTTCTTTATCAAAACCGACAATCCCTATGTATTTTTGGTGTTCACCTTCTTCTCCGGTCTGGGCCAGACCTTCCTGGTACTGGAGGTGTGGGCGCTGGTGATGGATGTGATTGACTACCACGAGATTCGCACCCATCGTCGGGAGGAAGGTACCGCCTATGCGGTTGTCTCCTTTGCCAGAAAGCTGGGGCAAACCCTGGCCGGTGTTGGACTGAACGCCCTTTTGGCGCTGATCCACTACGATAGCACCGCCTCTGCCAACAACACGGCGCTGCCGGAGGATGTGCTCAATAAGCTCTATGACATTTCCACCCTTGTACCGGCCATTACTCTGACTCTATTGGCGATTTTGCTGGGATTCGGCTACAACCTGTCCAAGAAAAAGCTGGCCGTTTTGCAACCCCAATTGAAAGAAATCCGCGAAAACGAAGAATAACCCACCCAAATAAGTATAAAAGAACAGATACACCGGCGTGTATCTGTTTTTTTATTTGCCTATTTATAAAGTATTGCCGCTCCGGCACACCGGTGCCGACGACTGAGCGAATAGACGCACTGTCGTCGGCTGATTTTTAATACCCCTCGATCCGGTCGATGAGGAATTGTCGGCCGGACAAAATGAGATGATCGTGGCTACCGCAACGGGGGCAAGTGCGGGCACAGGCCAAATGAGCATACAAGCGGGCACAATGCGCACACATGGCAATAGCCGGCAGGTGCTCCAGCTCTAACCGGGTAGAACGAAGCGGCGTATCTCGCACCACAGCATTCCAGCACTCCCGCAGGTACGGACCCTCCACACCGGACAGCTCCCCGACTTGCAGGCGCACCGCTTCCACCCGGTGCAGCCCGGCCTCTGCGGCCAGCTGGGTCACCGTGCGGTACAGCTCATACACAATACTCAACTCGTGCATTCTCTATCGCGCCTCAATTTCTCGAATACTGCATGCATTGCCCCGCAGCAAGTGGGTGTCCCCGCTGCCACAATAGGGGCAGGTGCGCCCCTGGGGCACAGTATCGTAGGTCTTGCCGCATGCGTCGCACAGGGTGACGGCATGCACCGTCTCAATCTGCAACCGGGCGCCTCGCAGCATCTCCGATCGATCCGCCGCCCAGCGCCAGCAGTCCATCAAATAGGGGTCCTCAATTCCGGACACCTGACCCACATCCAGCGTAACGCAGCGCACCTGCGTTACCCCGTTCTCGCGTCCCACCTGCTCCACAGTATCAATAATATGGAATACGATGCCCAACTCGTGCATACTTACTCCTTGTTAAAACGAATTTTGATCTGGCGCTTCAGCATATAAGGCAAAATGCTCTTCATCTTATCCTCCGAGCGCACCATCTTGCTGGCTGCCGGCAGCTCTCGGTGCAGGTGAATGGCGTCAAAGGCGCACTTGGTGGTACACACGCCGCAACCGATGCACTTATTGGGATCCACCACAGAGGCGCCGCAGCCTAAGCAGCGAGCAGTCTCCGCCTTCACCTGGGCCTCTGTATAGGTCAAGTGGGCGTCTCTAAAGGAATGCTTTTGATCAATGCTCTTGTCCACGCCGGGCACCTGGCGGTCGCCGGTATCGTACTGGGCCACGGAGATATTCTCCTTATCCAGCGCAATAAAGTCCCGGCGGTTACGGCCGATGGTCAGGCTGGTGTTGGGCTGCACGAACCGGTGAATGGACACGGCGCCCTCCTTGCCCGCTGCAATGGCGTCAATGGCAAACTTGGGGCCGGTGTATACATCGCCGCCCACAAAAATATCTTCCTGTGCCGTCTGATAGGTCAGGCTGTCTGCCACAGCGCCGTTGCCGCGACCCAGCTCCACCTTGGAGCCGTCCAGCAGGTGACCCCATTCAATCGCCTGGCCAATGCTCAGGTACACATGGCTGCACGCCACGGTCTTGGTCTGGTTTTCGTCATAAACCGGGGCAAAGCGGCCGTTCTCGTCCAGCACGGACAGGCACTTCTTAAACACAATACCGGTGACCTTGCCGTTCTCCGTCAAGATCTCCTTGGGACCCCAGCCGCAGTTCACATCTACGCCCTCAACCCGGGCTTCTTCCACCTCTTCAACCGAGGCAGGCATAGCGTCCCGGCTCTCCAGACAGAACATAGACACGCTGTTTGCACCGCAGCGCACGGAGGAACGGGCCACATCAATCGCCACATTGCCGCCGCCAACTACAACCACTTCACCCTCTACCGGGTAATCCGGGTTGCCGCCAACGGTGCGCAGAAAGTCCACAGCGGTCATTACGCCCTGGGCGTCCTCACCGGGAATACCCGCCTTGCGGCCGCCCTGGCAACCAATAGCGATATAAAAAGCCTTATAGCCCTGGGCGCGCAATGCGTCCAAGGTAATATCCTTGCCCACTTCAACGCCGCAGCGAATGTCTACACCCATTTCACGGATCACATCAATCTCCGCAGCCACTACATCTTTTTCTAACTTGTAAGACGGAATACCGTACACCAACATACCGCCGGGCTTCTCGTTCTTCTCAAACACAGTGGGGGTATAGCCCTTCTCTGCCAAATAATAGGCGCAGGACAGGCCGGCCGGGCCGCCGCCGATAATGGCGATCTTCTCATCAAAGCCGCCCTTGTTAGAGGGGATCACCTTGGGCGCCACATAGCGGTGCTCTGCAATCAGATCCTGATGGGCGATAAACTTCTTCACTTCATCAATCGCCACCGCACGGTCAATGGTGCCGCGGGTGCAGGCATCCTCACACCGGCGGTTACACACATGGCCGCAAACGGCAGGGAACGGATTTTCTTTTTTGATCAGCGCCAGAGCGTCCTTGTAGCGCCCCTGGGCTGCCAGCTTTAAGTACCCCTGCACGGCAATATGGGCCGGGCAAGCGGTCTTACAGGGCGCCGTGCCGGCGTCGTAGCAGTTGATCCGGTTCTTGTCCCGGTAATCCGGGCTCCACTTTTCCGGGCCCCACTTGATTTTATCCGGCAACTCCTGTCGGGGATAGGTCACCGTGCCGCCGTCCTTGGTGCACAGCTTTTGACCCAGCTTCACCGCACCGGCGGGGCAATACTCCACACAACGACCGCAGGCCACACACTGCGCCTTGTCCACCTTGGCAATGTACGCAGAGCGGGACATATTGGGCGTATTAAACAACTGAGAGGTCCGCAAGGCATTGCAAATATTCACATTGCAGTTGCAGATGGCAAAGATCTTGTTCTCACCGTCAATGTTGGTGATCTGGTGCACAAAGCCGTTGTCCTCGGCACGCTGCAAGATCTCCAGCACCTGATCGTAGGTCACATAATGGCCTTTGTTGGTCTCTACCAAATAGTCCGCCATATCGCCTACGCCGATGCACCAGTCCTCGGCATCATCGCCGCAGCCCTCGCCCAGCTTGGCGCGGCTCATACGGCAGGAACAGGGACCGGCGGCATACTTGCCCTCATATTTCTTCAACCAGTGGGAAATATGCTCCACATCGACAGATTGATTTTCCGTCTCAATGGCCTTTTCTACCGGGATCACATGCATACCGATACCGGCACCGCCGGGGGGCACCATGGCGGTGATCTTCTCCAGCGGTAAGAAGGTCATACGCTCAAAGAACTTGGCCAACTCCGGGTGGGCGTCGATCTGATCCTTTTTCATATTAAAGAACTCGGCGCTGCCGGGTACGAACATGGGCAGCACATACTGCTTGGTGCGGCTGGGGTTCTCCCAGTTATACTCCAACAGGCCAATGCTGCTCATCTCTTGCAGCAGCGGCTCCAGATATTTTTTACTCTTGCCGGTGGCTTTTGCCACTTGGTCCAGGGTCATGGGCTTGCGTACTTTCATCTTCAGCGCGATCTCTGCCATCTCGTCCGTGACCACGCCGGCCAAGCCGTAATACTCCGGATCCTCTACCGTCACCTTGTGACCGATCCGGTCCGTGATTTTTTGACCTAATTTGAGGATCAATTCTCTCTCTTCAGCCATCGTCTTCGCCCTCCGTACTTATGTGTTCCAGTCCCGGACTTGCTGCCGCAGCCAATCGCACACTGCATCCATACCCTCGCCGGTCTTGGCAGAGATAAAAAAGATCTTGGCCTGCGGGTTCAACTTTAAGATCCGCTCCTGTACCGCCTGATCGTCAAAGTCAAACACGCTCTTTGTATCCATCTTGTTGATGAGCACCACATCGGACACGGTAAACATCAGCGGGTACTTTAGAGGCTTGTCGTCCCCCTCCGGCACAGACAGGATCATCATATTTTTGGCAGCGCCGGTGTCAAACTCGGCAGGGCACACCAAATTGCCCACATTCTCCAAGAACACCAGATCCAGATCCGCCGTGCCCAGGTTCTCCACCCCCTGGCGGGTCATGCCCGCGTCCAGATGGCACATACCGCCGGTATGCAGCTGAATGGCACGCACCCCGGTCTCTGCAATGGTTTTGGCGTCCACATCCGAGTCAATGTCCGCCTCCATTACACCGATGCGCATCTCCTGCTGCAAGCGGCCGATAATGCCCCGCAGGGTGGTGGTCTTGCCGCTGCCCGGGGAGGACATCAGATTCACCAAAAAGGTCTTTTCTGCTTTCAACTCGGCCCGAAGTTTCTCCGCCTCCCGGTCGTTACTCTCAAACACGCTTTTTTTGATCTCAATGACTTTATACGCTTCCATAAACACCTCTCCATATTTCGCATATATTATGTATAATATAATATGAACGCCAAAGATTGTCAATCCATTCACAATGCCCCGGCGTTTTTTTGCCGTTTTGCCCACATTGGGCGGTTATTTTTTAGATAAAATGTTTTTGTTTTTGGATAGTTGGTTCGTGGTATGACCAGTTGCCAAAATAAAAAAATACGACAGACTGCAAAAAGTGTCTGCCGTAATGCTTTCTATTTGCTTCCCGCCTTTTGCTCGCGGCGCCGCAGCAGCCGTTGCAGCCGCGGCCGGTTGTAACGCTGGAGGATGACCGGTATCAAATCCGCCACAGCCGCCAATACAGAGGTGATGAGAAACACCGGCAGGTTTGCCACCGGATCGTCGCAAAACAGACAAAACAACAGGGGCACAAAGCTCAGAGCCGCCATCACTTCGTGTGCCAGCTCGTTGCGGCACATCTGCATCACCACCGTTTGCAGATCGCCGTGCATATCGTAGGGCTTATAGGAGGGCACCCGGTGCTTCCACCGCTTGACCCCCAGGCGGGCATACAACCCCGGCTCCCAGGGATGTGGGCGAAACCAGCGCCCTTGCGGGTTCACCGGCACCCGGTGGCGGCCGACGACCCAGCCCATGGCAAAGCGCATGGCCGTGTGATAAGTAAAGGTGCCGCATGTAATCGCCAGCGAAAAACAGACCGCATGATGGCTTTTTACATAAATCAGGGAAAAGCAAGCGGTGCATACTGCCAGCAAAGCGATGCACACACCGCCCCAAAAATCTACTTTTCTATTCATATCCACACCCCCTCTACCGCCATTGTACCAAAGGCGGGCAAAAAGTGCAAGAGCGGTCCTTCCGCAGCAGAACCGCTCTTTATGCTTTCAGCGCACTTAGGCCACACCCTCGCCCTCGGTAGCTATAACGGCCTTTACGCGCTCCTGGCCTTTCCATTCCTGGATCACCTGGGGGTGTGCAAAGATGCTGTCCATCTTCTTCAGGAAGGGGACCACATCGCCGAAGTCCAGCGCACGGTGGTCAAATACCACGGTGATGGGCAAGATCTGGCGAGCCTCAATGGTCTTGTTGCCGAACTTATCGGTGACCACCACCGGCTTATCCTGCACAGCGCCCAGGGCGAATGCGCACACCTGGGGCGGCACAATCTCGATCAAGGTGCCGTAGCCGCTTTGGCCTCTGTACAGAGAGCCCAGGTTAGAAATGGTAACGGTGCCCTGCTCAATATCTTTCTTAGTCAGACGGTCTTTCTCCGGAATGCTGTAATAAGCTTTCTTGGCAGCGCCGTGGAGCGTGTGCACCTTGTGCTTGCCGGTCTTAGAGCCGATCAGCCGACTAACGGTCTGTTTTATTTTCCCCTGTTTCAGTCCGGTAATGGTGTTGTCCAAGGACACATCAAACATCACTTCGTTCAGGTTGGTGTTCTCTGCTCTGCGGGTCACATCGGCAATGTAATCGGTCATAGCCAGCAGGGATTTATTTTGGAAGTCCCGCAGGTTGACGGTCATCATTCTGCCGTCCGGCAGCAGCATGGGCATAGAAATGTTAATGTCCTCAAAGGTCTTCAGCTCGCCGCGCACCAGCTTGTGGTTGTAGCTCAGGTGGCTGTTCATCACCGGTGCCGCTTTCAGCCCCTCAATGATAGCTTTCATCAAAACCGTATTCAGGGTGATCTTGGTTTTGCTGGTAGAGCGCAGTTTCTTAAACTCCGTCATCAGGTCGGTTACATCCGCCTCATATACATAAGCCACATGGGGGATCTGCTCCCAGCTTTCGGTGGTCATATTGGCAACAATCTTTCTTTGAATGTCGAAGTGTTCGGTTCTTGTGATTTTCATACTTGTGCATCTCCTTTAGTCACGGTGTTTTCAAATTGTATTGCGGAGATCCGCTGCGGGATCTTGCTGACTGTGTTGGTGTCCCGGGCTTTCCCCTGAGGACACTCTCATCATACCCATTTTGGTCGGTTGCGGCAACATACTCTGCTTTACATTTGAAAAAATCTTCGCAACTGGCGGTTGCATTTCCCTTGGTTGCGCCATATTTTCGCCTTTTTGCCAATATCTATTGACCGAAGCGGGCATTTTTGCGATAATACCCATAGAGGGGGCTTTGTATGATCGACACCATGGACAAACACAGCTGTGAGCTGTTCTTAGAGGATGCGCTGGAGATTGGGCGCCGCCTGGTAGAAACCGGTGCCGAGGTCAAGCGGGTGGAGGACACCGTGCGGCGCATTTGCATTGCCTACGGCTTTACCGACTGCGAGATCTACGCCGTCACCAGCCTGATCGTGGCCACCATTCGGGACAAGGACGGCAATCACTACACCCAATCTGTGCGGGTGCAAAGTTACGGCACGGACCTGGGTCGGTTAGAGGAGTTGAATGCCTTCTCCCGCCGCATTTGCGCCCAGGTGCCGGATGTAGAGGACCTGACCCGGCAGATCCGCCAGTACAAAAAAGGCAAACCCAAACCGGTGATCAAGTGCCTGGGCTATATGCTGGCAGCCGGCGGTTTCTCCGTCTTTTACGGCGGTGATCTGAAGGACGGGCTGGCCGCAGCCGCCATTGCCATTGTGATCTACCTGATGGATTATCATTTGAAGCTGCGGCAGATCCACAATGTGATCTACACCTTTGTGGCCGGGTTCGTCTCCGGGCTGCTGGCGCTGGGGCTCACCCGCCTGGGCTTAGGTCACCAGGCAGACAAAATTATGATCGGCGACATTATGTTACTGATCCCCGGTCTGCTTTTAGTGAACGCCATTAAGGAGATGTTCAACCGGGATATTGTCACCGGGCTGTACAGACTGATTGAGGCGGTGCTGGTGGCGCTGGCCATTGCCGGAGGCTACGCTCTGGCGTTCCTGGTGATGGGAGGTGCAACGGTATGAAAGCAGCACTTATTCAAATTCTCATGGGCGCCATCGGCACCCTGGGCTTTTCCATTTACTTCCGGGTCAGCGAACGCAATGTGGCGGCTGCCACCTTTGGCGGCGCCCTGGGCTGGGGTGTGTATCTGCTGTGCTTCCACCTGTGGGGCAATGTGTTTGCCGCCAATGTGGTGGCCACGGCAGTGGTGTACTTCTGGTCCGTAGCCATGGCACGGGTGCTTAAGGCGCCGTCCAATACTTACCTGATCCCGGGCATCATTCCCTTGCTGCCCGGCGGCCCGCTGTACTACACCATGGCCGGGCTGGTGGACGGCGATCGTGCCCTGTTTATCAAGAACGGTACCACCACCATTTTGGTCACATTCGGTATGGTCACCGGTATGGTAGCAGCCGCTGTGGTGTTCTATTATATTCTCAAGCTGCAGCAGAAATGCAACCGCAGATCCCCTGCGCCGCCGCAGGATTAAAAACAAACCGCAATATAAAAAATTGCCCCTTACGGCGTTGGCCGCAAGGGGCTTTTGTGTTGCTCGGATCAGTCCGCAGCAGGAGCCGCAGGCTGTTCTTGTTTGTCTTTATCGGCCGGCGAATCAAAGGTAAACGCACCGTCCTTATAGTCCACTGTCACCGTGCCGTGGATCTTATCCTCCAGCAGCAGCTCAGACAGCGGGTCCTCAATTTGGGTCTGAATAGCCCGGCGCAAAGGCCGCGCGCCATACACCTTATCAAAGCCCTTATCTGCCAGCGCATCTACCGCCGCGTCCGTAAAGGTGGCTTGCACATCCAGGTCTGCCAGGCGCTTATTCAGAGCCTTCAACATCCGGCGGGCGATCTCCTGAATGTCCTGCTTCTCCAGCTGGTTGAACACCACAATCTCATCCACACGGTTCAGAAACTCCGGCTTAAAGGTCTTTTTCAGTTCCTCCATCACCAGATCCTCAATGGTCTTGGCTGCGTCCTTGTCATCGCCAAAGCCCAAGGCCTGACGACTGTCGGTAATCTTAGACGCACCCACATTGGAGGTCATAATGATCACTGCGTGTTTAAAGCTGACCTTACGACCCTGAGAATCGGTAAGCACACCGTCCTCCAGGATTTGCAGCAGCATATTAAACACATCCGGGTGGGCCTTTTCGATCTCATCGAACAGCACCACGCAGTAGGGCTTTCTGCGGACTTTCTCCGTCAGCTGGCCGCCTTCGTCAAAGCCCACATACCCGGGAGGCGCACCGATCAGCTTAGAGACCGTGTGCTTCTCCATATACTCGCTCATATCCAGCTTGATGATGGCGTTCTCGTCGCCAAACATCGCCTCGGCCAAAGTCTTACAAAGCTCCGTCTTACCCACGCCGGTAGGGCCAAGGAAGATAAAGGAGCCCATCGGACGCTTGGGGTTTTTCAGCCCGGCACGACCACGACGAATGGCGCGCGCCACCGCCGATACGGCCTTATCCTGACCCACAATCCGCTGGTGCAGGATCTTTTCCAGTTGCAACAGCCGCTGGGACTCCTCCTTGGTGATCTGCTGTACCGGGATACCCGTCCAGCCGGACACCACGGCGGCAATATCCGCAGGGGTCACTTCTTTTACATCGTGGGAAGAAGTGTTCTTCCACTTCTCCTTTTCCTGATCCAGCAGGTCTTGCAAGCTCTTTTCCTTGTCTCGCAACTCTGCCGCCTGTTCAAAGTTTTGGCTACGCACGGCAGCGGTCTTT
>ERZ773242.1683-NODE-1683-length-20316-cov-3.049356_pt1 | contig 20316 bp, 32 predicted proteins | sample MGYA00511077_ERZ773242 | MGnify/ENA primary metagenome ERZ773242 (study PRJEB29015, sample SAMEA2737754) | human gut metagenome | biome: human gut; feature: human-associated habitat; material: faeces | place: China | collected 2012 ... | reverse complement strand
ATGTAGATCTGGTAAACGGAACGATTGTTTCAGTTGGCAGCCATCCGTGTGGATTGACCTGCTCACCGCATTCCGTCACCGACCACATTGGAACATTTACGACGTCAACATCTGAGTATCCAATCAGCCAGATATACATGAAAGAAATTGACGGTTTGAACTATGTAAAACTGGATCTTCTTCGTTTGGATACCATCGAGATCATCAACGAAACATGTAAACTTGCTGGAATTGAGCGCGTCACACCGGACAATCTGGATATTACAGATGTCAACGTGTGGAACTCCATGAGAGACGACACGACTCAGATTTTCCAGTGGGAAGGCGAAACTGGCAATAACTACATCAAAAAACTTCTTTCGGATGAAAATATTAAAAAATTTCAGAAGATAGATAAAAACGTTGACCGTATGACGTTGTTAAGTATTGGAAACAGTGCGATCAGACCTGCGGGCGCATCTTACAGAGATGATCTTGCAAATGGCGTAGTTCGAAAAAGTGGTTCTAGGGCGATCGATGAATTTTTAAAACCAACTTTCGGTTATTTAGTATTTCAGTGCCAAATCATCAATTTCTTGCATGAATATTGTGGATTTACGATGGGTGAAGCAGACGTTGTCCGCCGTCACTTTTCGAAGAAGCAGTTCACAAAAGACGGAATCGCTATGACCGAATTGGATACGCCGATCATCAAAAATGGCGGATACATGGTCGATAAAGACGGTGTTCCCAAAAAAGATCATTACATCAACGGATTCGTAGCAACCATGAAAGAAAAGTTTGGTATGCCTAAAGAAGAGGCTGAACAAACAATCGTTGCCTTTTTGCAGGTCATTATTGATGCCAGTAGATATCTGTTTTCATTAAACCATTCACAGCCGTATTCGTTTGAAGGATACGCGTCTGGATGGCTCAGGTATTATTATCCGCTGCAATTTATCACTGTTGCTTTAAACGTGAACCAGAGCAAAGAAGAGAAGACGATTGCGTTGACGAATTACGCAAAGAAGGTTGGAATTGAAATTCGTTCTCCAAAATTCAGATATTCAAAGGCGGAATATTTCTGTGATACAAACGACTTCTGTATCTACAAAGGCATCGGATCGATCAAATACATGAATGCACAAATAGCGAATGAACTGTATGATCTGCGAAACGAAAAATTTGCGGACTTTATAGATGTGTTGGTCGCAATATCTCATACCAGCGTCAATTCAAGACAGTTAGATATTCTTATTAAACTGAATTACTTTGAAGAATTTGGCGAGATAAAACGTCTTCTGGAATGTACAAAGTTGTTTAACAATCTGTATTCGAAAAAACAATTCAAGAAGGATAAGCTGCAAAGCATGAATCTTGAAGAGATGGATGTTAGACAGTTTGCGGCAAAAGAAACAGAGAAAATGTTTAGTGGGGTTGACACATATCACCTACTGAAGTATATGACTGCCATTATGAAATATCCGGAAACAACGCTGGTAGACAAGATCCATTATCAGCAGGAATTGCTCGGATATATCGATATTAAGGACGCACGTTACAAAGGAGTAGGATACGTCATGAGCGTCGATAAAAAATATGCTCCAAAGTTAAAAATTTACGCTTTGGCAAATGGTAATACGGTTGAATGCAAGGTGGATAAAAAAACCTTCAACTGCAATCAGGTTGCTACAGGAAATTTTGTTAGAATCGAAGGGCAGCGATACAAGCCACAATTGCGACGGCTGGACAGCGGCGATTATGAAGAAATCCCAGGAAAGAAGATTCTATGGCTGACCAAGTATAAGAAGGTGGATTTGTGATGATTAAGCGGAGAATTTCATGAAGCAATATTATACAGAAAAGATTTATAAAGATCTTCTATCGCACATGATTTTACTGGTTGACACTCGTGAAAGCTCCAACAAAGGAATTACCGATTGGTTCGATAGAAACGGCGTCAACTGGAAACAGAGGGCGCTGAAAACCGGTGATTACGGGTTTATGGTTGAGAGCTGCCCGGAATTAGGTTTCCCGGTGGACACATATTTCAGTGATGAAATCTGCATCGAAAGGAAAAATTCGGTTAGTGAGCTTGCCGGAAATATTGCAAACGCCACAAAGGACGATGATCGGATTTTCAAAGAGTTTAACCGGATGATCAACATCGAAAAAAATTATGTGCTGATAGAGAATGATAGTATGGAAGATATTTTTAAGGAAAATTACAAGACGAAATTGAATCCTACATCATTTTTGCGGACGTTGTTGACATGGCAAAGCAGAAACAACATGCACATCTATTTTGTGAAAAGAGAATATATGGGTAGGATGATTTACGAGCTTTGCAAAAATTGTTTAGATTCAAAAATTTTGAAATAGGAGAAAATAGAGATGGATAAGAGAAAGGTTTTCGAATGCCTGCTTAACCAGTTTGAAACGGATGAAATGCGGAATTATTGTGCTGACATGATCGAAAAAATTCCGGATTATATCTTTACGATTCCGAGCAGCACCAGTTTCAAATACCACAACAAAACACAGTGCCAGCCACACGGTCAGATTTATCATATTCTCATGTTCGCAGAGATTATGAATTATGTTCTTGGGCTGGAATATGTGCAGGGCAAAATTGACGCAAGAAAAAGAGATTGCCTACGTTGCACACCGATTTTTCACGACGCAATCAAATGCGGCACATCCGGATCGCAGTACACAGTGCATGAACATCCTGTGCTGGCAGGTGAATGGGTAAAAAACACAGTCGTAGAACACGATATCGATTCAGAGACAAAAGCCTACATTGCTCGTCTTTGTGAGAGTCATAGCGGACAGTGGACATCCACAAAAAGAAGTTCTGTTGTGCTGCCAAAGCCCGAAAATGACGAACAGTTCTTCGTACATATGTGTGATTATCTGGCAAGTCGGTCAAATCTGGATATGCAGTATTCTGATGAAGTAAATGCGTCGCTCGGTGGCATTGAGACGCCAAAAGAAGAGCTGCCAGATGTGTCAACTTATGTGGTCACATTTGGAAAATATAGCGGCAAAACGCTTCCTCAAATCAAAGAGGTTGATCCTGGCTATTTTGCATGGGCCAAAGAAAACATGACGAGAGAGCCTGTAAGAAGTCTTCTGGCACAGATGTAAATGGAGAATAATACGTTGGGATGTAAAAGTCCCGACGTATATTAAAATTGGAGGAATACGGCTTATGTTGTACAGAATTAAGCGAATCATGCATTCTGGTACTAAAGGAATGCGCGGAGAAGACAGAGCGGATGGAATCTATCCGAAAAGAGTTGGAAGAGTCGTATCCATCGCAGACAATTATCCTATTTACGAGGGATATCCTGCGTTACTCATGTACGTTGCAGATGCTGACGGGAACGAATATCACGGAGGTCTACAGACGAGTAGGGTTGTTAAGGTGGAACGGACGGGTAATGCTATTCGGCTGGAAACGGCTAATAGTATATATGAATTGGTGGAAATTTAAGGAGAGGATGGCGGTCTTTTGCCAACAAAAGAACAAGTCGCACTAGATATATTTAATGCGGAAACGAGCGAAATGATTGGTCGTTTAGGGAATGTTACAAACGTACTTGTCAACTCTAACTCTGATGATGAGTGCAAAAATGATACACATGGAGAATGGTTCTTAAAGAATCATTGGACGGCAACATGTGAAATATCGTTTGATGCTGATAATCTGGCTAACAACGCTTTGAAAAAAAATATTAGGAGTTGACAAATCTGATTTACCGGACGCTTACGATGTTCAATTCATAAAAATTGTTCAGGCAAGAAAACACAAAAAGAAGAGAATAAATAAAAAGTGGAAAAAAAGATATGGATATAAGCTAATTACTGTAACATGTAAAGGCTGGCAGATGGAAAGTTTCGCAGATGGAAACGTAGTATTTACAAATCTAACAAGAAAATTTGAATAAGATAGGAGGATGTTAAGAATGAAACCTTTGGTATATTTCGATTTTGTGGAAGTAGAGAATAATAAAGTGATGGTTGGTAAGGATCGTTTGAAAAAAATTTTGGACGAGATTTATCAAGCTGGCTATACGGACGGACAGAACGCTCCAAAGATTACTTGGAATAGCAGAGAATTTGAGCCAAACAAGCTCAACGCCATCCCGGTATGTAGCAATGAGACAATAAGAGCAACTGTCGATCCGGCGGTGATCAGAGCAATTTAATATTATACGCGACGGCGGAATATGTAGACGCGCAAACGGGCAGTAGACAGGTGAACGATTAAAAACGCTCGGTAGAGACGCCTATGGGTTCGACTCCCTCCAATGTGAACAATGCACGGTTCATGTATAGTGAAAATCCATACCAGCGCAATTCGAGAAAAAAAACAAGGAAGGAAGATTATGGAAATTGGACAATTCAAATAAATTTAACGAGAAAAACCCGTATGTCTATATCGTGACCCGTGGGGAATATTCTGATTATGCAATACAATCCGTATTTAAATCCAGGGACAAAGCTGAATTGTATTGTTCTTGTCATAGCGGGTGTAAAATCGAAGAGTATGAATTTGACGACGACACGATTTATACGACTTTTAATGTAGTAACACTTTTCTGTAAAGTGGGGATCAGGAATCCAAAGATAGACTCATTGGATTTTCAGTTTGAGACATTAACAGAAGAAGACGATCCCTGGAAAAACGAAAATGAAGGATATACTCACCGTTACAGCGATTGGATTTTATTTACGATTCGCAGAAAGCTTCCTAAAAAATACAACGAAGAACTGGTGCGAGAGAAGTATAAAAAAGCCTTTTATGACTTTGCGCCTGAAATTAGATATATGATAGCTGAATTGCCTCAAATGTCGGAAAAAGAAATGAAAATTCGCAATGACGTTTTGGCGGCTATTTCAAGCAAATTAGGCATCGAAAAAGAATAAAAATGGCTATGAAATAGTTATTTAGTTGAGTACGAAAATGGAGAATAAATATATGAGAATTATAGAAAGACGTGAGCCTGAAATTCCAACAAAAAGAATTAGATGTAAATATTGTGGTTCATTGTTTGAATTTGAGATGAACGAATGCAGAGCAACTGAACAATTGGCGATAATGCATGACGGATTAGGAAGTAAAAATATTGATTGCCCTGTGTGTAAAAGGACGACGTATTTCGAATGGGAGGATGAGTAAATTGATTTGGGAAACGGTGGCAGAACATACTCCTAGCTCGGCAAAGGTAATGCCAGTTTGGATTTGCGATAATGACAAACAAATTGATTTGGCATATTTAACGGACGACGAAAAGTATTTTGTGTCCACCGATCATAAAAGAGTGTATTTTGTGGACGACGTGATGTGGGCAATGGTGGATGTTCCTCTGAGTTCAGAAGAGTCAACGAACATATGTCCGATATGTGGAAATGGAATGATTTTTAAACGGAGAAAAGAAAAATAATTTTTTACAAAGGAGCGTAAAAGAAAGTGCAGAACAAAATCGATCTCGAAAATTTAAGCGCAGAAGAGAAATACATTGTTTTATACGCCATTGCTAAAAACGCTACGAAAGACTACGACTTTAACAACGTTGTTCCGATAAATCGGATTATAAGAGATTGCGGCATAGAATTATCTGCATGGCCAATGCCAGGCAAGGTTCTTCTTCATGATAATCTTGCAGAATCCAAAAAAACAGATGGTAAATGGGTAATTTATGTTAATTACAGAGTTTTGCATTTGTTATCTGGTCGTTATGCCATTACTCGCGAATTCGCAGGATACCTGATGGATTCCGTTGGAATATCATGCGAAAAAGAAACTCATGCTTACTTATATTTTCCTTTGGCTGTCGAGTGGAGAAACGTATTAACGTCGTTTCTGACTTTTCCATTTTGCAGAGTTGTAAAATTGCTAAGAGAGTTTTCAAAAGATGAGTATTTAACCGAGGACGATTGGATTGGATATCTCACGCATGTAATGGAAGCGACTTTCTATCATGCAATCTTGTGCTATCAGGACATTCGTAATTTAGCCGCAGCGTTGTTTCAGTGCAAAGAAGGCGGCATAAGCGATGAAGTTTCGAAATTTTTAGTGGATTTAAACGTAACATTGGAAGATGAATTTCGGATAATAGAAGAAAATTCGGATTTGTTTCAGAAGAATTGAGGATGAAATGATTAAGAAAATTGATAAAAAGAACAGATTTGTGTCGATGTTTAATCCTGATACCGGCTTCTATATGAGAAGTGGAATCATCGACGAAAACGGCAAGGATACGGGGGAAGATCCGTTTATGACTTCATATCCGGAATTGCTCGATATTGGCATTATGCAGACCTGCGTATGCGCTCACAAATGTAACGTAGACTGTTATCAGAAAGCCATTGAAAGAACCGGAAACAATATGTCTTTAGATGATTTTGAATCCATTCTAAGACAGAGCAAGGGGAAGATGTTTCAATGTGCGCTGGGCGGAGCTGGGGATGTCGATACTCATGAAAACTTCGAAGAAATTCTGAAGATGTGTCGAGAATATAATATTGTTCCAAACTTTACCACAAGCGGCATTTTAATGACAAAAGAAAAAGCGGATATCTGCAAAAAATATTGTGGCGCAGTTGCTGTTTCCGAACATTTTGCCGACTATACGGATAAAGCACTGGATCTGCTCTTAGGGGCTGGAGTTAAAACCAATATTCACTATGTTTTAAGCAATAAAAGTATTGATATTGCCATCGATAGACTGAAAAATAACGGTTTCAAAAAAGGAATTAACGCAGTCGTATTCCTGCTGTACAAACCGGTTGGTCTTGGCATTGAAGAGAACGTTTTAAAAATGGACGATGAGAGAGTTAAAGAGTTCTTCCGTCTCATCGATACCGGCAGTTTCGATTTTAAAATTGGATTCGATTCATGTACAGTTCCGGCGCTCATCAACTTCACACATAATATCAATCAGGACAGCTTCGATACCTGCGAGGGCGGAAGATGGTCTGCATACATCACAGCTGATATGAAGATGCTTCCATGCAGCTTTGATAATCAGGATATGAGATGGGCAGTTGACCTGAAGACTCATACAATTCAGGAAGCATGGGATTCTGAACAATTCGAAGATTTTCGGGACCATTTCAAGAATTCTTGCGGCAACTGTGATAGACGGTACGAGTGTCGCGGCGGATGTCCAATCAGAAGACAGATTGTTTTATGCAACAGAGAGGAGAAAAATCTATATGAAAATTAGATCTGATTATGTCACAAATTCAAGTAGCTCATCTTTTATTCTTTCGTTTAAGGACGAGGATAGTATTTACGATACTTTGAAAGAACAGTTTCCTAAAGATATTGAGTCTGGATGGTCGGCAGGCGAATACGGCTATCTGCCCGATCTATTAAATAGAATTTCAGACGAAAAAAGGCTCACACAGGAAGATATCAAGGAAATTATTGAGGACGAAGAACGATGGACGATTCGGTGGGAGCTGAGAGAAAAATACGAACGAGAAAAAGGAATGTCGCATCTGGAATCTTGGGATTTTTTTGATTCTCCAGAAGGAGAAAAGTTAATCAAAGAAGAATGCGGAAAGATAGTCGAGGAAATCATGAAGAAAATCGGAGACGATCATGTGATTGTACAAGTTGAATACGGAGACGGCGGCGAGGGAGAAGACGGCGTTATGGAGCATGAAATTCTTCCAAATCTTGATTGTACGATTGCACGTTTTTCGCATCACTAAGGAGGGCTTATGAAGTTTAGAAGAGATTTTGTTACAAACAGCAGCAGTTCGAGCTTCGTGTGTGAAATTTGCGGACGTGTTGAGGCAGGATTCAACATTGGATTAGCTGAGTCGGGCATGATGGAATGCGTAAATGGTCATATATTTTGTGAAGAAGAATCATTGGAAATTCCGCCAAAAGAGGAATTGCTCAAGATGATTTTGGAAAAAGAATGGAATAAAGGTGTTTGGGATTCCAATATTCGGCAGCGTCGGGATTATACGCAGGAAGAAATTGCTGTGATGAACGGCGAGGATTTGTTCACTAAGTTTTGTAGCGATAACGGATATTATGACGTACCAGAATGCGTGTGCCCAATTTGTCAATTCATTGAGTATTCTAATCGAGACTTGAGCAAATATTTGTCAAAAAAATATGGCGTTTCCAAAGATGAAGTGTTTGCAGAAGTGAAAAAATTCAATAAGAGACGGAAGAAATTGTATAATAGCGAATACATTGCATATGTTTGCAGAAAATATAATCTAAATCCGACCGAAATTGTAGCAGGATGGAAAGAAAAATTTGGAACTTATAAAAATTTCATGAATTGGCTAAACAAGGAATAGGATGGGTGTATTACAAATGATTTACGGAGTATTTTATGCCAATTACAGCGATTGGTATCCTGTTGGATATTTTGAAAATGAAGAAGATGCGTATAAGTATTGTGAAGGATATATGGGAGCGGGCCATATTGTTCTTCCAATAAAAAATCTTTTGGGTGAAAAAGATTTATCAGTCATTTCTTTAAAATACGAATTCAAAATTATTTTTCGTGAAGACGGGACCATGGCGAATTTTGGACGAGGAGACGACGGTGACGATGAATACTGCAAACGTTACGTCTCGGAAGAGTTAAGGTGCAATCATATCGGCACATATGGAAGATGGACGAATATTAAAATAAATTTGAATCGTAAGGATTGGGATCTTGCATCCAAAATTGCTCAAGATTATTACGCAGAACTGAAAAGTTATGGAGATGGTAAAATTCTTGATAAAAATATTGATCTTATGAATAAAAAATTCGAAGCACCATTTTTAGAAAGAAAACGCATCAGAAAAGAAGAAGAGTTAAAACAGAAGGAACTTGCCGAATTAAAGAGATTGAAAGATAAGTATGAAAATTCTCTTTCGTAGGAAATAAATATGAAAATTTTAATTTTAATATTGAATATTGTCATACTGGTTGATGTATGCCGTGGACATTATCTCGACACCAAAGATAAAATTTGTTGTTGGATTTCGGTGTTCATCCTTGCATTTTATATTGCGGCATATTTAATTACAGGCGGACAGTGAGGTGAACAGTATGAGAATGTACGACATGATAAACGGTGAAGCAGTTAAATGTTTTCCAATATATTATATGATGGGAAAAGTAATGACTCATAGCGGAGGAAATCTGATCCCATACGACACAGGAAGTTCTGTTCCTTATAAATCTCCGTATTACAATTATGGGAAAAACTTTCTTGTAATTGACATTAGCGGATCTCCAGAATTTGACGATAGTTATGATTTTCTAATTCATGTAATCATCGATGGGTTGGTCAAAGAAACTTTAAGGGACACTTTTAAAAATATTGATTGGGCAAACAATGATTCTGTTGTTAGTTATGACGGAGAAATCCTAAACGTTTATTCAGAAAAAGACGTATCAGATTATATAGATGCACGGAAAAAATATTGGCATGATATCTGGGAAACCAGAGTTCGTCTGAATGAGCTTAGAGAATTGCAATTTAACTATTTTAGCCAAATTAAATCTTTAGAAAAAGATTCTGAGGATAGAAAGACTGTAATTGAGAAAATAAGTCAGAATAGCGATGCAATAAAAGAAGAATTCAGCAGAACAATTCCAGAGTTAAAACGCATTAGAAAGGAATTTTCGGCAACGTGGACAAAAGATACTTCTGATATCGATGATCTGATTTTAATTGGAAAGCTTATAAGCTGTTACAATTTGGCGCATAGCGAAGAGGAGACTGAGGGTGTTTTGGGGTCAATCTCCGATATGCTCGACAAAGACGAAACACTGTACGACAGATATGTTAAATGGCAAGGAACTGACGAATATATCAAAGAATTTCTTGAATAATTTCTTAGAGCAATTCCGCTCAAACTTCCAACATCAAAAAGAGAATAATAGAACAGGAGGTGATATTTTGGAATGGTATGTATACTACGAAAATTTTAATGCAAAGAAAATTGTTAAATGGAACATTTTCAATCATTATAAATTCAAAGAAGAAGTCGAAAAGCTGCTGCATAGAAATTTAAGCAGGGAGGATTTTTCCGGAAAATTAAAGGACTGTCTGCTCTATTATTTCTGGGCAAAAAGTGAGTATGAAATTCTTATTTCGCCGCGAATTAGAGATGCAAAAGGTGTCAAAGTAGATATTTTCGATCAGGTGATGACCAATTTTGAGAGATTTGTTGATTATATCTGGCAATTTTCAGAGGTTGAAAATGGAGAAAAGTAACATATGTCAAGCATTTTGTAAAAAGTGAGGAAATGAATTTCTGTTCATAGAATCCAGAAATGGAAAATTTGGGTTGTATTGTGCAGAATGCGGATCTTGACAGAAATGGCTTAAAGATGGAGATTCTGAGTTTTACTGTTATTTTACAAAGGAGAAATCATAATGATGAAGACGGATTATTCTGAAATTACAATGAGCGCATATATGAATTTGGCGAAAGCGAGCAAAGGGGCGAGCGAAATTTTGGAGAAGAGAAAACCATCAAATGCAATTGTCGACGTAATTGAAATTGTTCCAAACAAAGTCGTAGAGGTTGTATTTTATGATGGAACAATCGAAAAAGTTGTTTGTCATGAAGATGACACATTTAGTTTGGAAATGGCAATTACGATTTGTATGGCGAAAAAGCTGTACGGCGGAACCGCTGCGTATAATAAGGCGGTTAGAGACGGAATGAAAGTTTACAAGAGAATGCTTAAACACAAACAGAACGAAAAGGAAGAGCGTGAGCGTATTGCTAAAAAGAAACAGAAGCGCAAGGAATATCTTGCTCGCAGAGAAGCACGGAGACGTGAGGAGCAGATTGAAATCCGGAAAGAAGCGTATATTCGTGCGATGAAAGAGTTGAATGACGACGCTTCTACGGTTGGCGCGTGAGCGTTGACGAGATTGCCGGAATAAGTCAGTTGGAAAATTAGCTTGTTTCGGCACAAAAGGAAATAGAAATTCTACTTACATTTTGGAGGACACATGAAATTTAGTAAAACAACAGTATGGGGATTTGATCACGCTTTGCGCGGGATGAGAAATCCGATGGACAGCCACCATCTTAGCGATAGCGGATATCTACCAGAAAAGCGCTTGTCCGTTGAAAACGGAGTCGAATGGGTTCCGTTTCGCATTGGCGAAAAAGATATGGACCTGGCGCAGCGCCTAATCAAAAGCGGCGGAGAACACAGGAAATTTTTGCGCATGATTCACGTTTCTGTAGACGTAGACATGCCGCGATACTGGTGGTCTGAGGCGGATACGTACCATTTTAACACTAAAAATAGCGAATCTACTATGCATAAGTTACTCAACAATAATAATCCGATTACACTGGACGATTTTGTAATTTGCGACGAAGACACGGAATGGTGGATCAACACCGTAAACAAGCTTGAATCTATGCGCAAGGAGTATAAGAAAATTCAGAAAACGACAAAGGATTCCGGTGCAATGACTCGATTGCTTGTAAGGGCAAAGCGTATGCTTCCAGAAGGATTTCTACAGCTTAGAACGTTGGATACGAATTATGAAGAAGTTCGCAATATGTGTTTTCAACGTGGGAGTCATCGATTAAAGGAAGAATGGGTTGATATTTTCCGCATATGGGCTGAATCACTTCCGTTTGCAAAAGAGCTGATTTTTTACGAAGGATAGGAGAAAAAATGGAATACGAATGTACGATTAGACGATCGTTTTACGAAGAATTAACAAATTACATCTTAAATGCAGCAGATTCCGTTGAATACGCGGGAGAAAAAATTTTACTGGGCAGAATTGCATCGGTAATCAATGAGTCTTGTAGGGACTTTGATTTGAACACAGACACGCTAATGCTGAATTAAAAGGAGAGAGGGTTAAATGAGAGATCCTGACAGACTAATTTTATCTTACGCACAACTGTGCGAAATACATAGAACTTATTTCCCAGATATGAGGGAAGGACAGTTTCTACTGAATTTACTTGGCTGGATCAATTCTACAAAGAAATGTGATCCGTTTTTCGTTGAATCAAAAGAGTTTCTGGATTTAGCAAAAGAATATGCCAACGCGAATTCTCCGTGGTATCAGGGATGGGACGCACTTGGAGGGAAAAATGGACAAAAGTGAAGCTACCGCTCTTATAAAAGAGTTGAATAAAGCGTCGGAAGCCTATTACAACACCGGTCATCCAATTATGAGCGACTACGATTTTGACAAAAAAATCGATATGCTCAAAAAATGGGAAGAAGAAAGCGGAATTGTGATGGCGGACAGTCCGACACATAAAGTTGGATATGTGGTGGCAGATGAATTAAAAAAAGTTACGCATAACCATCCAATGTTGTCACTTGACAAAACAAAAAGTGTAAGTGAACTGGCTGACTTTGTCGGAAATAACGAATGTATTTTGTCTGTTAAGTGCGACGGCTTAACAACGTCTCTTCGTTATGCAAATGGCAAACTTGTTAGCGCAGAAACAAGGGGAAACGGATTGAAGGGTTTTGACTGTCTCCAAAATGTACTTACAATGAACAACGTTCCGAAAGAAATTCCGTACAAAGACGATCTAGTTATTGACGGCGAATCTATCGTAGGATGGGACACTTTCAGAAGAATCAACGATGGCATTCTTGACGAATCAAAAAAATATAAACACCCGAGAAATCTCGCGTCCGGATCATTAGGGTTACTTGACAGCAAAGAAGCTGCGTGTCGGAACATGAGATTTGTAGCGTGGCGTGTCATCAAAGGGTTTGAACATAAATCAGTTTTTTCTGACTTAAAAAGAGCAGAATCCAATGGTTTTGAAGTTGTTCCAATGTGGTTTTATTCAAATAAATTAGGCAAGGAAACGCTTTCTACAATGCTCGATCAATTAAAAGAAAAGGCAGAAGCAGAGAACATTCCTTATGACGGAGCGGTTATGGCGGTTGATGATTACTCTCTGGCTGAATCGATGGGGCGCACTGATGAATTTTTCAGACATTCTATTTCGTATAAATACGAGGACGATCTGTTTGATACGGTTCTCACAGATATCGAATGGAACACGTCTAAGACGGGATTGATCAACCCGGTAGCTATTTTCAAGCCGGTAGACCTGAATGGGGCGGTTACAACAAGAGCTACGTTGCATAATATCACGTATATCAAAGATATGATGCTTGGCATTGGAGACAGAATTAGAATTTATCGATCCAACATGGTCATTCCAAAAGTCCATGAAAGCATTGATAAAAGTGGACACTTCAAAATTCCGAGCAGATGTCCTGCTTGCGGAGCGCCTACGAAAATTGCGAAAGAAAACGATTCGGAGACCCTGTATTGCACAAATGAAAATTGTAAAGGACGATTGCTTGGCAAATTGAGTCATGCGGCAAGCCGTAACGCACTCGACATCGACGGACTGTCAGAAGCAACTATCAAAAAATTCATTGAGCTTGGCTGGCTCGATTCTATCGAAAGCTTTTTCCATTTATCAGATCGCAAATCAGAAATTTCTCATCTTTCCGGATTCGGCAAAAAATCCACAGAAAAATTACTTGCAGCAATTGAATCTTGCCGACACACTACACTCGACAGATTCCTGTATGCCCTGTCAATTCCTATGGTTGGCAAGACCGTCAGTAAGCAGATTTCAGATTTCTGTGATGGAAATTTCGAAAAATTATGTACGTTAATTACTTTACACGGAGCGTCATATTTCAATTGTTTAGATGGGGTTGGAGATTCTATCACCTCGTCCTTAAATAGCTTCTGGAATGCCAATCAAAATAAAGTAATTAACGTATCTAAAAATTTCGTTTTTGAAGAAAATCAGCCAACTGAAACGACCTCTGAGCTATCCGGGAAAACATTCTGTGTTACCGGAAGTCTGAAACGTTTTTCAAATAGAGACGAATTGAAGCAGAGAATAAAAGATATGGGCGGTAAAGTTTCTGACTCTGTTACCAACAAAATATCTTTTCTTATCAACAATGACTCAAAAAGCACGTCTGGCAAAAATAAGAAGGCTCATGAACTCAACATCCCGATTATCACAGAGGAACAATTTTTAGAAATGATTGGAGGAAATTAACATGACAACTGTAAAAATCAATCTGAACAACACCAACAAGATCAAAGATTTTATAAATGCGGCGAGAAGCTTCGAATCTGATATCAATGTCCGCAATGAGCGGACACTTATCGACGGAAAAAGCGTTTTATGGCTTTTTGACCTCGATTTATCCCGAAATGTGTACGCAGATCTCATTTCTGACGACGAAAACGAGATTTTTCGGTTCAAAACGGTCATGGAGGCGTTTTCCTGATGGTTGTAATTTTAGTGGGTGCCAGTTCTACTGGAAAATCAAGCATTTCAGACGCTCTTTTTTCGAATTTTTCCTATGAAAGAGTGATTTCATTTACTACTCGAAAACCTCGTCCGGGAGAGACGGACGGACTCGATTATGTCTTCATTGATGAGGCTGAATTCAAAAACAAGATTGCCAGCGGAGATATCGTGGAATACGAAGAGTATTCCCAGAACAGATTCTACGGATCGTCCAGATATCAGTATCTCGGAGATGAGGACAAAGTTGCGATCCTAACTCCTCACGGCGTCAGAAGTCTTAAAAAGAAAATGCCAGAACTGGATTTGTTCGTTGTGTATATCAAAGCTCCTCTAAAAGAAAGAGCGATTCGATACATCAACAGATGTGGCAGCAATTTTACATATTCTGACATGACAGAACTTTCCGAGAGGACGCAGCGAGACTTTGGGATGTTTAACGGATTTGAAGATGAAGCAGACTTAATCATTGAAAACTCGGATGAGTATACGCCGCAAATCCAGGCATTCACGATCGTGACTGCAATCGAAAGAAGAAAAAACCAGTCGAATGAAAGAAATTAAAAACTTTATATTTTGTCAAAACAGGAAATGTTCTAAAACGGAGTGCTTGCGCCACAATGTAAACACTCCGTTTGGAATAATTATTACAAGAGCAACTTTCTCAAATAAGAAAGGACGGTGTGAAGGTTATGTTACAGAGCAAGATGGTGTATCTGAGTGGATCATGCAAGAATGAGACTCTTGACGAAAGATCTGGATGGAGGAGTGACTGTGTTACGTGGTTTTGTAAAAACGCTGACAGATTTATTGCTTTTAACCCTGTGGCCTATTTTGATTATGATCGCAATGATCATAAAACTGAGCTTGAGGTTCTTGACTTTGAGCGAAGAGCGGTCAAAAAGAGCGATGTGATGCTGGTAAATCTGAAAAATATTGAAAAATCCGTTGGGACGATCTGTGAATTAGCATGGGCTTTCGAATACGACATTCCAATTGTGGCGTTCTATGAGTCCGAAGATGAATACGAATTACAGCTTCATCCGTGGATTGAAAACATGTGCGACAGAATTGAATGCGGAGTTGGCGCTATGGAAAAAACCCTGCGTTACGTTCGAGATTATTACAGCGTTTTCTAAAAATGTGAATTCGCAGATGGAGAATAATATAGTAGGGCTTATGTCATTTATTTGCGAAAGGAGTTGAAGCAAGATGTCTGATACGGAGAGAGAAACGTTGATCGAGCTGATTTGTGCGGAACAGACTCATATGATCGTGAAAGATAATACATCATATACGTCTGATCGGTACATGTTTCTTGAGCAGCTTAAAGTGAAGATTAAAGACATGAGAGGTAGCTGAATGCCGGATATTACCATGTGTTCAAATGAAAATTGCCAGATGAAAAATAGCTGTTTGAGACATACTGCGCCACCGGATAAATATCAGAGTTGGAGTGATTTCGGTGGATTTTGTAACGAGGGAACAAATTACAGCTATTACATGCTGGATTGGAGAACTGATTTAGAAGGGAGTGGTGTAAATGTATAATGTAGTAAAAAAAGATGGCACCATTGAGGCGTATGATGAACAAAAAATCATCAATGCGTGTAATAAAGCGGCAAGAAGAGCTATGTACGAGTTGTCAGAAAAAGATTATTCAAAAATTTTGAATGATGTGTTCGCAAAAATTGAGGAAACATATGATGACGATACCGATATCGAAATATATGATATGCATAATATTGTTGAGTCTGTTCTGGAAGAAGATTTTCCTCTCGTTGCAAAAATGTATAAGGAATACAGAAACTACAAAAAAGACTTTGTTCATATGATGGACAACGTTTACGAAAAAAGCCAAGCGATTAGATACATTGGAGATAAAAGCAATGCCAATACGGATTCTGCTCTAGTAGCGACAAAAAGGAGTCTTATTTATAACGAACTTAGCAGTGAGCTATACAAGAAGTTTTTCCTTACGCACGCTGAAAAACAAGCCATGAAAGACGGATATATTTATATTCATGATAGAAGCGCAAGACTTGACACTTTCAATTGCGATCTTTTCAGGGTTGGAAATGTTATGTCTGGTGGATTTGAGATGGGCAATATTTGGTATAACGAGCCAAATACTCTTGATACAGCGTTCGATGTAATGGGAGATATCATCTTGTCTACTGCCGCTCAACAATACGGTGGTTTTACGGTTCCAGAAGTAGACAAAATTTTAGAACCATATGCAGAAAAATCGTATAAGAAATATATTTCCGAATACAGAGAAATTACTGATAGCGTAAGAACAAAAATGCTTGGCATGGAAATTTATGATATTGATAAATCAGCAGATGAATATGCGATTAAAAAAGTTTCTCGCGATTTCGATCAAGGATGGCAGGGAATTGAAATGAAATTAAATTCGGTCGGGAGTTCGCGAGGGGATTATCCTTTTGTCACGATGACACTGGGACTTGCCACTTCGAGATTTGGAAAAATGGCAGCAATTTCTCTTCTGAATGTGCATTCCGGCGGGCAAGGAAAAAAAGGTTTTAAACGACCTGTTCTGTTTCCTAAAATTGTATTTCTCTATGATAAAAATCTGCACGGAGACGGATCAGAAAAATATCAGAGCGCAGACGTATTTAATGCCGGATTAGATTGTAGCAGCAAGACTATGTATCCAGATTGGCTGTCGCTGACGGGAGATGGATATGTTGCAGAAATGTACAAAAAATACGGCAGAGTTGTTAGTCCTATGGGTAAGTGCAAATCAGCCCATGTAAAACGGTATTTAACTGTTGCTTAACAGGTGTGGTCGTAGAAGACTGCTAACAGATAGGTCTATAAGAGAAGAGATTCGTTTGTATTATAGATGAAGCTGTGCCTTATGTCACAATAAGGTCAATCGACTATCGGTGATGAGTGTAACCGAGTAGAAATGGGAGATAAGCACCATTTCCAAAGATGCCGCCCTACGACGAGAATTAGGACATCTTATCAGGGAAAAGTTAGTCAGTGCGTATGGAGACATACGATTATCATGTGTAGAGCATTTCTTTCGCCTTGGTACGAAAAAGGCGGAATGCATCCGGCAGATGAAAATGATAAGCCGGTATTTGAAGGAAGATGCAACTTAGGAGTGGTATCTCTTCATCTTCCAATGATTTTGGCTAAAGCTCGTAGAGAGTCAAAGGATTTCTACGAGGTTCTTGATTATTATCTCGAACTCATTCGTGGATTACATAAAAGAACTTATGATTACATCGGAGAACTAAGGGCGAGCGTAAATCCTGTCGCCTTTTGCGAAGGAGGATTACTTGGTGGAAATCTGAATCCAACAGAAAAAATCAAATCTATCTTACCTCCGATGACTATGAGTTATGGAGTCACTGCTTTGAACGAATTGCAAAGGCTCTATAACGGGAAATCAATTCGTGAAGACGGACAATTCGCGTTGGACGTAATGAAGTATATCAATGATTACACGAACCGAATCAAAGAAGAAGATCATATATTATACGCAATCTATGGCACTCCTGCGGAGTCGCTGTGCGGACTTCAGGTCGAACAATTCAGAAAAATTTACGGAATCATTGAAAATGTATCGGACAAGCCATATGTAAGCAATTCCTTCCATTGTCATGTGTCTGAGCAAATGTCTCCAATTGAGAAACAGGACAAAGAAGGTAGATTCTGGAATCTGTTTAACGGCGGAAAAATTCAATACTGTAGATACAATCTCGGATATAACAAAGAAGCTATCAAGACTCTAATTCTTAGAGCCATGGAGAAAGGTTTTTACGAGGGCGTCAATTTGGCAATGTGTTATTGCGAAGATTGCGGTTATCAACAGGTTGAAATGGATTCTTGTCCGAAGTGCGGAAGTAAAATGATTACTAAGATAGATAGAATGAACGGTTATTTAGGATTTACTAGAGTTCACGGTGAAACACGATATAACGAAGCTAAAAATGCGGAAATTGCAGATCGAGTTTCGATGTAAACGGAAGGAAGTGAATTCATATCAACTATCATAATATTACTCATGACGATATGAATAACGGATCTGGCCTGAGAGTCGTACTTTGGCTCTCGGGCTGTTCCCATAACTGTTATTCATGTCAAAATCCTCAAACTTGGAATCCAAACGGAGGAATTCTATTCGACGACGAATCAATAAAAGAAATTTTCGATGAACTATCAAAAGATTACATTTCTGGTATAACACTTTCAGGCGGCGACCCTCTTTACTCTGGAAATCTAAATGACGTTTTCCATCTTGTCTCAACAATTCGTAATTTATTTCCAACGAAAACAATTTGGCTTTACACAGGATTTACATGGGAGCAAATCATGAATTTAACAAATTCAGATGATATTTTACGCAAAGAAATAGTTTCACAATGCGACGTTGTAGTAGATGGAGAATATATAGATGAGCTGCGAGATATCACTCTGAAATGGAGAGGATCAAGCAACCAGAGAGTGATTGATGTGAAAAAAAGCATTGAAAAGGGTGAGGTGATTTTATGGTCGGACTAATCATCGGCGTATTAGGCGCTGGATACGTCGTGTTGCTTGCAGCGTTTACTGTGGCAATTCACAACGCGAAAAAAGAACAGGAAAAATATAGGAATTGAGGTCTTTTTGTATGAACAAAAGGTACGAACTGAATAAAGATGTCACGCAGAAAAAACTGAGAGACAACGGCTTCCATTGTGGAACACTTCGAAAATCTCTGTATAAAAAATATGTGTTTCTAGTAATAAAAATCGAAAATGATGAACAAGGACCATTTATTTGTGAAAATGTCGAAGATGATAAAGGTCAGATTTATGTTCCGTACTACGACAGAAAATATGGAAGAAATGAAGTAAGAGACACCGTAATTAAACATTACAATCGTTATATGCGTGAATTAGTAAAGAAAGGAATTTTGGTAGATACATATGCAGAAGATTGCTAAATTTACAAAAATCAGTTATGAACAGTTCGAAAAGGATTTTCCGGATTTCGATAAGGTTAGAACGAAAGAAAGATATGACAGCATTTTGCTTCCTATTAGAAGCACGTCCGGATCTGCTGGATACGATTTCAGATCCACAATCAATGCCGCCCTTAATCCCGGCGATAGCGTGCTGATTAACACTGGTATTAGATGCGAAATGGAAGAAGGATGGGTTCTGCTAATTGCGCCGAGAAGTAGTCTTGGATTTAAGTATCGTGCACAGCTCGATAATACATTAGGGGTTATCGATTGTGATTATGCATTCGCGGATAACGAAGGTCATATCAAGATCAAAATTACAAACGACTCGAAAGAGAATAAAGTGTTAGAAATTTCAGCTGGTGATAAGATCGCGCAGGGAATCTTCGTTCCGTTCGGCATCACTGTAGACGATACGGCAGACGGAGTTCGTACCGGCGGAATCGGTAGCACAGGTAAATGAGTAAAAGAATTTTAGGAGGAACATTCCGATGAACAAAAAAGTTTTAGCAGCGATGCTTTCAATCGCGATCCTTTGTCCTGCCTGCGGGCAGGATATTAAGGCGGCAGAAACAGAAGGAACTACAAATGCAACATATGAAGCAGTTGACGAGTATGAATACTTCAACGCGATGATCGATACTTATTATGATGCGATGAATGCAGAACTTGGAGTTATTGCATGGCTAAAAAATACTGATCCGGAAGAGTATATTGTCCAGCATAAGCAGATCACAGAAAAATACCATGATTTATACGATCTGGATGTGCCGGAAAGCATTTACGACGTATTTTCGGAAGAGGATATTCAGACGGTTGCAAGAGTTATCGAGTCGGAAACAAAAGGTGCGCCGTTTATGAGTAAAGTCCATGTAGCAAACGTGATATTCAATCGCTATCAGGACAGTACATACAATTTCCCTAGCGATCTTTCAGAAATCGTCACTCAGGACAAGCAGTTTGCGAAACAGTCTAAGAGCGCCACGAAAGAAACTATTCACGCTATGGAGTA
>ERZ773242.1677-NODE-1677-length-20369-cov-37.957665_pt1 | contig 20369 bp, 5 predicted proteins | sample MGYA00511077_ERZ773242 | MGnify/ENA primary metagenome ERZ773242 (study PRJEB29015, sample SAMEA2737754) | human gut metagenome | biome: human gut; feature: human-associated habitat; material: faeces | place: China | collected 2012 ... | reverse complement strand
TTTTCACGGTCACGCCGGGGCGCTGCACCTTGCCGTTATAGGTGTAAGCGGTTTTATTCAGCTTGATGGTATTGACCTTATAGTATGTCTGCAAGGTTTTGGTGTATGTGGCCTTGCAGCCGGTATGGGTACAAGCATAAGTTGCCGTCCGCTTGCCGTCCTTAGAAGTCGTGGCCTTGGTCAAGGCACGACTTTTTTCTTTGTAATTATGACCCAGCGCCGGAACAATATCCCGGTGCACCTCATCTGCGCAAATGGTGCAGAAGTAGGGCGTGTAGCCCGCAGTGGTGCAGGTGGGCAGAACCGAATCCCCCGCCTCGTAATTATGCTCGTGACTGCGGATTTTAAATTTCGCCTCGGCTCGATAGCCTTGGTAGTACACCGCCATGGTATTCATACCCTCGGCGCCGCAGCCGGACATATCCACGATCACATCGACGCCGTTAATGCTCAGCACACCGCCGGCATTTTTATAATACCATTCCAAAGGCGTGGTGGCGTTCTTAAATCCCACCAGCAGTTTCAATTCATTGAGCACCGCCTGGGGGTTGTAGCCGTTAAACACCGTCTTGCCCTGCAAATAGGCACGCAGCCCCAGTTCCTCCGTCAGCGCACCGCTTGCACTACTGATAAATGTAATATCTACATCGGAACCCTCACTGATAGGCAACCAGCCCCAAACATGGTAGGTATAGGTTTTTCCCTTTTCCAAGGTGGCGGTTATATAAGGTCTGCTATAATCCTTGGCGTTGGGACGGTATGGATACTCCCCTTCCTGCACCTTTCCGCCCGGGAAAGTCAAACTTGCGTGCGCATTGCGTCCGCTTTCGCCGTTCGGATTGTGTACAAAAAAGCTCAGAGTATACTCCGCCGTGTACTGAGGGGTAAAGGTCAGCGTGGCCTTTTCGCCTTTTGCATAGGAAACTACATTTTTTTGGGTCTCAGCAGAACGAAACAAGGCACGGCTTAAATCATATGACGTTGACGCTGCCCATGCCGTCACCGGCAGGGTGCACACCAGCAGCAGAAACGCCAGCAGAAAACTGCCCAGGCGTATAGTTTTTTTCATAATCGCACTCCTTTGCTGCCCTTATTGTAGCACAGGTCAGACGGATTGTAAATAGGAAAGGTCTGTCAATAGGTATAGCGCAGCACATCGGAATACACCGTGTGCAGGACGCCGTCTGCGTCTGCATAAGTCAGGTACGCCCGCGCGGCGGCAGTGCCCACATGGGCGGAAATGCCGTAGTACAGCACAAACTGGCCTTCCGGCTCCGTAGAGCGGTTTTGAGCGCAGCGCACCGTGCCGGCGTCCGTACCGGTGCCCGGCTTACCGGCCATCTCCAGCACCAGGTCATCGTCTGCCAAATTCTTGCCGTAGAGGAAGCCGGAGGTCACCAGCCGGTTCCCCTCCCCGGCCATGGATCGGGTGGCAGCAAACATCACCCGCCCGGTATTCGACTGCAACTGGGCGGAAAGCAGCGACACAGAGGGTACCGGCGTCAGATCATCGGTGCGCTTCTCCAGCGCCAAATCGGCAACCGCATAGAAGCTGTACCGGCTGCCATAACCCAGCACACGCCCATCGGCTGAAAAGCCCTTGGCATCTGCCGCAGACACAGTAACCCGCGCCCCATAGGCAACAGTCAGATTGTCCCGGGCAGTTTGGCTGCCGCACTGCAAGGTGCAGCCGGGGGCGGTGATGGTCAGCTGCTTGGCTCCACCGGCGCGGTACAGTGCCTGCACGGTCAGGGAGCCGGTGGCGCTGTGGATCTGCGTCGGCGTATAGGACCAGCCAACAAAAGTATAGCCGGTGTAGGTAGGCGGCGTGGGGATCTTTACATCCGCGGCACTGTCCACCTGTTGATAAGACAGCACATTGGAAAACGGGTCAATAAACAAAAAAGTCAGCCGGTCGCTGTCGTCCAAAAACAGCGGCGTGTAGGTGGCGCTGGCCACCGGGGTAAAGGTATAACTGGCATCGCCGGACAGAATCTTATTCCCCTGCTGCCAACCGGCAAAACGGCAGCCGCTATTGGGCAGAGCCAGCAGCGTGCAGTCCTTGCCCCGATCTACATAAATCCGGCCGCCGGCGGTCAAATCCGTATCGTTAAACAGCAGCGCGCCCATATCCGCGCCGGGGGTAGCAATGCAAAAGCCGTCGTAATCTACAAAATTCGCCCGTGTGGTAGCGCTGCACCGGCTGCACCCCAGCAGGTCATAACCGCGGGCAGTGGGCGTAGCCGCCACCCGTTCCAGCAGCACAGAATAGTCGTGGGCCAAATTAAAATCCGCCGTGGCGGTGTAGCCCATATAGTGCACCTGTACCGTGTTCTTGCCGCAAGCACCGCAAGCGGACAGATCCACGATCACATCGGCGCCGCCCACCAACAGGCTGCCCATCGCATCCTTATACTTCCATTCTAAGTGGGCACCGGTGCGATCCACAATCAGCAGCTTCATTGCATTCAGCACCGCCTGTTGGCTGTAGGCAGTAAATTCCGTTTGGTCCAGATACAGCCGCAGCCCTACCTCCTTGGAAAGGGTGCCGCTTTCGCCGCTGGTAAAGTCCACATCTACCGTTGCGCCGGTACTGGTTGCCGTCCAGCCCCAAACCGAGTAGGTATAGGTTTTGCCCTGCTCCAAGGTAGCGGTCAGGTACGGATGGCTGTAATCCTTAACGGTAGAGCCGGTACGGTTGGGATATTCAAAGTCCGTGACCGTGCCGTCCGGGTTCGTCAGGCTGGCACGGATATTCCGCCCGCCTGTCACATGGCCGTACAGCTTTAAAGTGTATTCCGCCGTGTACTGGGGCGTAAAGGTCAGGTTTGCCGTCTCACCGGTGCCAAAGGAAAAGGCATTCGTCCGGGTACGGAACAGGTAGTTCTGGTTCAGATCTACCGAGGTGGTGGCACCGTAAGTGACCCCCGGCAGGGCACAGCAGGCCATTACCAACACCAGCACCAGGCACGCCAGGCGCTTTGTCATCTTTTTCATACCGCCGCCTCCAATTCGTTTCGTCTGCTTTCATTGTACCATAAGTGCTGCTCCATTGCCATAGAAAAACAAAAAAAGCCGACGGTCACCCCGCCGATCCGTACAATACAGTCCCGGCGCAACCATCCGGCCGCACCGGTAAAGCAAAAAAAATCGAGCCGAGGGATTGCTCCCTCGGCTCTTTTCGCTCGAGCAATTATTTTACTAATTGCAATTAGTCGTCTTCGCCACCAATAATTTCAGGACCGCTTGCGGTCATCACATTGATCTGCTGAAATTCCTTGACGTCGACAACAGGCTTAGAATAAGCTTCTTTCATGAAGACATTCCTCCTATTCCTAAATTGCCTTATATCGCTGCCGGCAGTTGCCCGCCGGCAGGAGCGATAAATAGGGGTCTACGCGATTAAGCGTAAGTGTGGTTCATCACATCAGAGTACACGGTCTTCACTTTGCCATTCTGATCTCTGTAGGTCAAGAATGCCTTAGCGGAGGCGGTGCCGGTCTGAGAGGTGAGACCATAGCTCAGGATGAACTGGGTGCTGCCCTCGGTGCTGTTGGCATAAGCAGCCTTCACAACGCCGGAGTTATCAGCAGAACCCTGCTTGCCAACGTTGGCCAGAGTCAGGTCAGCGTCAGTCATGTTCTTACCATACACGAAACCGGACTTCAGGTAAGTGCAGCCATCCACCATAGCGCGGGTAGCAACGAACTCAACTCTGTAGGAACCGGCAACCTGGTTGGCAGAAACAGCAGCCACAACGGGAGCCTGGGTGGTAGCGGAAGCAGCCTTCACAGTTACATCAGAAGCAACATAGAAGGTGTAGCTGTCGCCGTAAGCAACGATCTTGCCGTCGATAGCCCAAGCGGTAGCGCCGGCCTTAGACACGGTTACCTGGGTGCCGTAAGGAACGTCAGCCAGAGTACCCTGTGCGGAGTTGCTGCCGTAAGCAACGGTAGCATCAGCGTCAGTGGTTACAGTGTAGGTAGCGGCAGCGTCCTTCTCATACTGTGCATAAACAGTCATGGAGGAGGTAGCGGCCTTAATGGTAGCCTCATCTGCGGACCAACCGGTGAAGGTGTAGCCGGTGTAGATGGGCGCCTGCTTCGGGATCTGCACATCTGCGCCGGAAGCAACAGACTGAGAAGAGATCACGTTGTTGAACATATCAACAAAGGTGAACTGAACGGGCTTAGCGGACTCAGCGAACACGGGCGTGTAGGTGATGTCAGCGATAGCCACGGTGGTGTAGGTAGCATCGGTGGAAACGATCTTGTTACCGGTCTGCCAACCTACGAAGGTGCAGTTCTCATTGGGAGTAGCAACCAGGGTGTAAGTGCCGTTCTCAGCGAACTTCTTAGAACCACCGGCGGTCACATCCTGACCGGCCAGGGTTACAGAGCCGTTCTCCACAGCATTTACGGTTACGGTCACACCAGCCAGAGCCGGAGCGGTCTCCTTGGTGTAGGAGTAGCCGCAGTCCTTACAGGTGTAAGTGGTGATCTCAGGCTGATCAGCAGTCTGGTTCTGGGTTACCTGAGAAGTAAAGTTACAAGCAGCGCTCTCGGTATGAGACGCATCGCGCTCGCAGATGTGGGTGTGCTTGGACTCAGCCTTAGCGGTAGAGTCGTCATGCTTCCAATCGCCCCACTTATGACCCAGAGCAGCCTCACCGGTCATCTGGGTTCTGGAGATCTCCTGACCGCAAACGGAGCAGTAAACCACGGAGTCATAAGTCTCAGCAGTCTCGCAGGTTGCGGGCTTCACATTCTCCTTAACCGCAGCAGCGGGGGTGTGGTTCTTGGTAGCGGGGATAACCACGTTTTTCTCAACGCTAATCACATAGCCGCAGTCGGAGCAGCTGGTGGTCACGGTCTTAGAACCGTCCTTACCGCAGGTGGGATCCACAATGTCGCTGTCCAGAGTCTGCGCCTTATGCGGCGTGGTGGTCAGCTTAGCAGTGAAGGTGGTGTCTGCGGAGATGGTCGCCGTGGTGGGATCGGTATCCCAAGCATAGCTGTAGTGGCCGGCAGCATCGGGATCCTTCGTGGGCAGATCCGGTACAGAAGCGGGGCTCTGGCCCTCTTTCACTTGCTCGGTGCCCAGGGACTTACCGTCCTCGGTCACATAGTTAACGGTGTAAGACTTGGTCTCCGGAGCAGATGCCTTCATGGGTACTTCAAAATTACCAGCAGAAGGAGAGCCATCATTCATGTTGAGATTTTTGCTTACATAGTAGCTACCCTTGTAGTTGTCATTACCAAAGGAGATAGCACCATAAGCGCAGTCCTCGTCAATAAAGTGCAACAGATCATCGCTGATTGTTGTGCCAGCTGCAACTTTAAAACCAACAGTGGCAACATAGATGCCATCAATTACTACAGCAGTTTCAGGATCCATGTCCTCATTTACTAAAACAGATGTTGCACCCTGATAACGCGCATCGGGCAGCTCATTGCCATCCATAGATACACCGTAGCAAATATACTGCTCATCGGTAGATAAATCAGAAAAGTTATCGAGAATATAGCCATTATATTCTGAGTCAATAATCGCATTATCCACAGGAGCCAACAGCGTGGAGGTTCCATTCCACGCTGTAGCAGCATTGATTCTTTGCCCCTTGGTCAGAGCACTGTCTACTGTGTATTTGAACTGTACTTGGCCAAATTGATTGTCCGTATCGTGCAAAATGAAAGATGCAGCAACGAAATACTCGCCCTTAGAGTTTGCTTTCAGGGTGCAATCATCTCCACCAACAGTCTGGCCTTCTACGGAAACTTTGCTTAAATCAGTAACCGTCTTTCCATCATGAATCCAATTTTCATCGCCATTCAAGTAGAAAGCCTTATTTTTGCCGGTATAAGCCGTCCAAACAACATCGAGCTTGGGGCTCAAGCTGTTCGCGGCAGGCAAATCCGCTTTTGCCACCACATCACCCGGCGCATAATCAGCAGCCATTGCTGACAACGGGGCAGCGGTCAAAATCATCATACCTGCCATAATACCGGAAATCACTTTCTTTACGCTTTTGCGCATTAAGATTCCCTCCTAAATTTCAATCAGTATAAATTGCCTCGCTTAGAGACTTACCAGAGAATGCTTTGTAAATATTGGCATCCGTGCCATCTACAGTACCATCGTGGTTAAAGTCACACGCAGCATTATACCCGTTGACCGTGGACTTTCTGCCAGATGCTTTTTTGTAAACATTCGCATCAGTTCCATCGATCTTCATGTCTTTACTGAAGTTGCATACAACCATGCCGTAAGTGCCGAGATCCACATCAGTGTCAGCAACCGTGATCTTAATGTCACGGTCGAAGCCGTAGGCGTAGCTCAGCGTAGCGGTATAAGTACCGGCTGCCAAAGACGGAATAGTAAATACGCCATCTGCGCCGGTAGTTGCCACAACCTCCCCATTGATCAGCACATCACAACCGATGACGGTAAATGCACTGCCGGCGACCTTGCCGCTGGTATTGGCCAGCGCCAGCACCTTGCCGGTAACGGCATGGCCGGTGGCCGGTGACAGATCCGCTTTCATGAGATACAGCGTTGCGTTATAGCCGTCAAAGGCGTTGACCAGCGCATAGCAGTCCTGGTCAGCCGTGCCATAATCGGCATAGTCGGCATAATCTGCCTCAATAAAGGTTTGGTTCGGGTCCGTATCCAAGGTCACAATCTTTGCAAAGTCCACAGGCGCTTCCGTAGCAACGGTGACCTGCAATTTCAAAAGGAGCTGACCCGCCGCATGAATGGCGGTGGTCGTTGCGGTCTGGTCCACCCTGGTGATAAAACCAAAGTTGATGGTCCCATTCTGCACCAGCACACCGGCGGCGCCAAGGCCCCGCAGCTGATCCGGCTTGCTGTCCGACAGCAGATCACTGTGTCCGTTGACCGTCAGCACAGCCGCATCATAAGACATGGTGTACTGCATCACGGCAAAGGACTGCATACCGGAAAGCGTAAAGGATACGGTGTAATCCCCGGCAGACAGTGCATTGCCGTCTACCGCCCGGCCCTCGCTGTCCGTAAAGGTACAGGAGAGGTTGGGCTGCTCGGTGCCCAAGGTACCCTGGGCAGCCAGCGGGGTTATAGAGGTTAAGGTCAAAATCAATACAAACGATAAGAAAGCAGCAAGTGTTCTCTTCAGTTTGTTCAATTTCATAATCAAAATCAGTGTGACCCAAGCGGTGCCGAAGCACCGCCCGGGTACTTTAAGTTAGGATTTAGCCGTAGATTGCGTTAGTCAATGTCCTACCGGAAAATGCTTTATAAATATTAGCATCTGTACCATCAACACTACCATCATGGTTAAAGTCACAGGCTGCATTATATCCCGTAGCTGTTGAACGTTTACCAGAGCTCTTCTTGTAGACGTTAGCATCTGTACCATCGATCTTGGCGTCCTTGTTAAAGTTACAAGCAACCATGCCAAAGCTGCCCAGATCCACATTGCCGTCCTTCACCTCAATGGTGATGTTACGGTCAAAGCCATACTGGTAGCTCAGCGTTGCCGTGTACTTACCGGCAGCCAAAGACGGAATGGTAAAGGTACCATCCTGACCGGTGGTGGCCACAGTCTTGCCATTGATGATCACATTACAACCAATGACTGTAAACTTGTCACCAGCCAGCTTACCGCTGGTGTTCGCCAGAGCAAGTACCTTACCGGTTACAGCGAAGCCGGAGGGAGCAGTGGTCTCCTCCAAGGAGTTCTCTGCATCTACCAGGTTCTTGTAAGCGGTGAAGCAAGCAGACAGGTTGGCAGTGTAGTTGTCCTTATCAGCCGGAACATAGGTGGCAGCATCCTTATGGGCGTAGTCGCCGTTACCGGTGGTTGCAACATCTACAGCAGCAGCCAGTGCGTTCACATAGTTGGTCCAGGACTCGTCGGTGTAAACCTTCTCGCCCTTGTTAACCAGCTTGCCGCCCTCAACAGCACCGTACTTCGCGGAAGTCGCGGTGGTGGCGATTGCAGCATTCTTGATGGCATTGCCGTCTGCATCGACTTTACCGGAATCTGTCCAGGTGGTGGTCATTGCGCTGTAAGCGCTGCCGCTGGCGTGAGAAACCTCAGCCTCCACCTTGTTGCCGATATAACCGCGCTCGGTCACAGTGCCCATGTACAGGTTAAACATACGGATAGCTTCTTCAATCTGCAGAGAAGAAGTGCTGGTGGAGAATGCATAGGTATAATCCGCAGCGTCATTACCGTTCTTGCTGGCCAGGTCGGCAATGGTCTGGTCGATCTGGTTCCAACCGCAGGTGGCAAGCACCGTCTTGGACTCGTCACTCTTCAGGTAAATATCTGCAGCGTACATCCCTTCAGCATCCTTCGCCACGGATACCATCTTCTGGTACTCGGGCAAATTGAAGTTGGCGTCCGTCATACCGTCGCGAACGGTAGAAACTTTCGTGAAGATCTGACCGGCAACGGTAACGCTCAGCATCTGCGCGCACTGATCCACAGCATAGCGCATCTTGTCTCTTGCCTGCATGGCAAGCGCACGGTTTTCTGTGCCGTCATTTACAATTGTTTTCTGCGTCAGCAACACTTTTACAGTGTAATCTCCACTGGTGAGAACACCGTTATCATTGAAGTGGTCAAACTTCATCTGATTGTACGTACCCTGCTTAGCAGCACCGTCGACGGCATAAGGCGCATCGTAACTGTCTGTATCCCAAGCAGTCGCATGAGCCTGACTGTTCTTGTAATACCAAGTACCGTCAACCTTAACAACCTCCAGGTTTTGATAGTTCTCTGTACCGGAATTCGGATCGTCGCCGATGGTTACATCGTCGTCAGTCAAAGGCACATTAGTGTAATAAACCTTTGTCATATCCTCATCTGCATAGTAGAGCGCCCAGTCGGTCACTGCGGTTGCACGCAGATTCTCAGGCAGTTCGGCTGCATCCTGTACGGGAACTGTAGCGGCCTCGCCATGTGCAGAAGCAACCTCAGCAGTTACAGGAACCTTTGTAAAGTTGCTGGCAAGAGTGGAAGCTGTACTCTGATTCAAGGGAGAATACTTAGCCTGATAGCCTGCAGCCAAAGCAGCGGTAGCCACATCATAGGTTGCGGAAGTGCCGTTGGCTTCATCGTAATCCTTGAAGTCAGAAGGTCTGTAGTTCTTGACATAATTGCTCAGTGCGCTGTATGCGCTGTTGAACTGGCTCATATCGCCGGTATCAGCAACCGTTACATCAATGTTTGCACCGGCAATGCTTGCGCCGGTGTAGAATGCCAGCTTAACCGTCTGCTTCTCAATCGCCGGAATATCCGTCTTGCCATCATACTTCAACGCAGTGAATGCCACAGCGGAATCGTTGGTTTCAATGGGAGAAGTCTGAATGTAGAAGCCTTTGATGCCGGAAGCGCAAGAAACATTCTGCAACAACTGAGAATAAGTAAAGTTTCCGTTGCCGCTATTCAGATAAACAGCGGTGTAGTAACCGTTTCCATCCTTAACGGCAGCCTTCAAGCCGTTGCCGGCCTTCAGCTCCTGCAGGGTGTATGCGTGGTTCACACGGGTTACGCCGCTGGCAGGTACCTGGTTTGCCTTTACGCCCTTAACCCAAGTCTGGCCGCCGTCGGTGGTGTAGTCTACCTTTTCGTAGTTCAGTACATCACCGGTAACGGGGTCACAAAGTGCAATGGCGTTGCTCCAGTTAACAGTCACATTCTGGTTGGTTACTGCATCCTTTACGGTAGCATCCGTATAGGAGTAAGCACCGTCCATGGTACGATCCTTCTTGGTGTGGTTCAATAAGCGCAGCTTGTAGTCGCTAATCGCACCCAAGTTGGAAGTGCTGACAATCATCTTCTCAGGATAAGTAACATCCAGCGGAGTGGTGGTCAAATGCTTAGCACCGAATCTGCCGGAAACCTTCAAATTCTGCTTGCCGTCAGAAGTGGTTGTATTCTTGGCCTGATTGAAGTTGCCGTCCAGACCGCCGCCGGGATACACAGAGTCAGCCCAGCTCTTATCTGTGGTCAGGAACTGATACGTCTTACAAGTCAGGTCGTTATAAACAGCCTGGTTTGTATTGGTATCAATAATGTTATAGGTAGCCGTATAGGTAATAACCGTATCCTTGGTAATACCCTTTACAGTTACATCAAACTTTGCAGCCTGTTCCGGCTTCACTGTCTGCTTGGTGAAGTTCACGGTTGCAGCAGCATTGTCGGCAACAACATTGGTAACTTCAATGTTGTAACGGCCACGAGCAACAAAGTTGCCCTCTGCGTTCTTCACTGCACGGTTCAGACCGTAGCAATTGTTGGTTACTGCCAATTTGGTGGTGGACTGGCTGTTAAACAGAGTCACATTACCATCCTGGACACGAATGGAAGCCTGCTTCATGCTGTGATCTGCCAAGGTGGAGATCAAGCCGCCAATCAAGCTGTTCACGGCCTGTACGGTGTACATAGCGCCGGGAAGAACCGTGTCCTTCTTGCCGCTGTCGCCGCCTACGCCGCCGGTAGCCTCATACAGGTTATAAACCAAAGTACCGATGACGCCGTAGCTGGTGTTAGCGCTGGTGCCGGCAAAGGTGTCCTTCTGCAGCAGGTCATCAAAGGGATGATCATTTGTAGCAGCAGCGGGAACCACATTACGGGCTGCACCGTAGCGGCCGCCGAATACAACGTTCACCAGATCAGCCAACAAATCATAAACCGTACGAACAACGCCGTTGGTCTTGATAGGCGCAGAAGAAACCATGGTCATCAAGCGGGTTACAAAACCGGTTGCGCCGTACTGACCGGCTGCATTGGCGGTGCCAATGTTCAGCATGCCTTCAATAACATCCTTGTAAATCAGCTCGTTGGAGTCCAGCTGACCTTTCTTAGAAGTGTCGCCATACTGCAGCACGCCTGCAACAGGCAGCAGCTTGTTGGCGATCACATTGATGTTATCCCACAGGGAGTTGGACAGCTTCACCAGGCAATTGCCGTTGGTGTCGCAAACGCCCAGAAGATTGGCAAGGCCCTTGCCCTGCTCGCCGTCCGCAAAGGTGTCAGTGCCAGCATAGTAAACAACAACGGAATTCAGCAGATCAAACAGAGAAACGCCGTCATTCAGAGTAGCGGTCTCCGGACTCCACAGGTTGCCGTCCTTGTCGTGCATGACAACATAGGGGCTCATTACATAACCCACAGCATCACGAGCCATCAGCAGCAAGGTATCCATTGTAATATCATACTTGCCGTCTGCGCCCTTGGTCATCAGAGAGGAATAATCCTTCTCCGGCAGGACGTAGCTCAGGTACAGCTGCAAAGCCAAAGCAGCTACGCCCTCTGCATCGTCACAAGCGTCCAGGTCCTCATTGTGGATGCCCTTCTTGAAGTCCGGAATGTTCCGCAGTGCAGAAATTGCAAAGGGAATCATCGCGCTCTCAATATTGGCCTCGGTCAATGCGGTGCCTGCGCCGTTCTCACGATAGAAAGCGCTGAGAATGTTCTTATCGGTAGCGTCAGCAATGTGCTGCAATACCTGGAACATATTGCCCACCAAGGTGCTTGCAATAGTTGCAGCATCCTCAGAGCCGGTCTTGTTCAGCTTGCTTGCATCAAAGCCCGGAACAAAGTCCTTTACAGCAGCAACCAAGAAATCGTTAAGCGCTGCCGGCAGAGAACTGTAGTTATGGTACTCATTGTCCATAAAGGCAGTCAGATTCGGCATGCCGGTTTCTGCAAAGCTGCAGTTCAAGGGGCCGGTAGCCTGCTTGAAGTAGTGCTCGGACAGAGCGCTGTAACGCAGCTTGTTAAACAGGTATGTAGAATCAATGTCACGCCATGTGTAGGTGGGATCCTTAACGATCTCACGGTCGTTGTACTTCTCCAGGTCATCCTTAACGAATGTCAAGAAAGTAGCAGCGTCCTTGTACTGGTCAGCCAAAGTCTGACCGGGCTTCAGGTCCTTTGCAGCCTTTTGGCATTCATAAGCGGCCCAAGCCTTAACATCAGCATCCCCATAGTTGCCGGCTACATTGCTGTAGTTCCAAGCCGTATTATGGGTATTCGCACCGGTGTACCACATAAAGTAGTTATAGTCATAACCGCCGGTGTTGGAGTTCAACTGACCCAAAGTATCCTTCAGGGCAGTATGCCATGCCATGTCAAATGCCTTGTAGGCAACGGTGTACAGGTTGTCGCTGGGCTTTACGCTCAGCGTTTCGCCGTTGTAACGGAACAGATAGATATTACCCACGCCCTGGCCGTTCACCAAACTGTCTTCTTCCGATACATAGTTCAGATTGCTGAAGTAGTACGGAACATTGGCACTGGGATTGGCCAAGTGTTGTTTATATCTGTCTGCAGAATTGCTGCCGTCCGCATAAGTAATCTGTGCGGTAATGTTGCTGAGCAACTGGGTGGAGAGTTTGTCAAGCAGGATGGCATCCAGCTTGTTGGTCTCCAGATTGGGATTTTTCCGGATCTGTGCCTTCTCTTCAGCCGTAAACCAACCGGTGTTCTCCAAAACCAGCTGCTGAACAATATTGTATACCATATTGGACTGGTAGCCGTCAGCCATGCCAAGCGCATCGCCGATAATCTTGTACACATTGAATGCGCCGTTGGCAACACCCAAGCCGAAATCGCCGCGAAGCAAGGTCTTTACAATGTTACCGTTAGCGCCCTTTGTGCCTGCATCTGAAGAAAGGTTACGCACCAGCTTAACCAAGCCGCGCACAATATCCGTAGAGGATGTTTTGGAACGAGACATGCCGTTCAGTGCATCCAGTCTGACATACTGTGCAGTACCTGCCATCCAGATAATCCCGCTCTTACCGTCGATGAAGGAATCCAAATCCTGTACGGATTTCAGAATCTCATCCACGCTGCCCAATTTGATGGTAACGGAGCCCAAAATGCTCAAATCCACATTGATGGGAGCAATATTGGCATCTGCTAGCATTAAGTCCACAAAGTCAAGCAAAGCTGTGCAAGCCTGCTCGTCGTTCAGAATCGGCCAACCCAGAGAGTTGAAGTCGAGGTCCTGATCGTGGTACTTCGTGTTGTAAGACGCAGTGGCTGCTGTTGCGGAAATCGCACCGGCAAAGCAACTCATTGCCATCAAAACGGCTAAAAAGAGCGCAAGCAATTTGCGGGAAAACTTTTTAGCTTTCACTAATTTTTACCTCCATAGTTTTACGATTTTTACGAAAAATGGTTGCGTGCACGCGCCGTCCCATCCTCTGACCATCGGGCAATCCGATATTCAGGATGAAGGCATCACAGCCGGACGCCATGCAATTATGAAAATGCGCATAGAAACACATTTATCGCATTCTTATTAAAACACGCCGGCCGGCAAAAATCAATAAAGAGTAGGGATTTTTCTGATTTTCGGAATGTTGCACAATTTGAGCGGCCATTTTTTGTGCGAACGGACAAATTTAATTTACACGAAATTAACAATTTGTTCATATTTTGCCGCTTAGATAAAAGACAATGCTCATTATTTTGCAAGTTTCGACTTGTAAAGGGTATGTGCTTTACACATGATTTTCACACGCAAAGGCGTGCCCCTTTACACCATCGGTTTTTTGGCGTAACGGCGGGAAACTTTCACAAGTTCCACAGGATTTTCCACAATTTTTCCTTCAAAACCGGTGGAATTTCTGTCAACTGTTGTCGAACGAAAAAACAACGATAAATGCCACCGAATCCTCCACGCAAATCCACGCTAAGCGTGCAGGGCAAACCCATCTGCTGGACAAACACGGCTAATTATATAAGTTCACAAAAAGAATTTTGCGCCGGAATTTCGCTATAAATCGGGGAATTTTGCCCACCCGTTCACATTTTGTTAAAAAGTTTTCCCAAACCTATTGACTTGCCGTTCTATATTTGGTATAAATATACTGTATTTGTTGTACGCGTGGGTATCCTGCGCCCTTTTAGCAGAGGAATTGTGAACAAACTGTAAACACGGATTGCAAACACCTCCTCCGCTAAAGGGGTGCGCTGCTCAGGCGAATCCAAAACGACAAGTTCGTCAACATATCAGAAGGAGAGATGAATTATGAAGACGGGCAAAAAATTGCTCAGCCTATTTTTGGCTGTAGTCATGATGGTCACCACTTGCTCTGTCGGATTTACTGCATTTGCAGCGAATCGTGACAACGGCATTTGGAAGGACTCGACCAGTGCAAAGTCCACGTTTGACGCACTGACGGAATTGGTAGATACCTACCTTCCGGCTTTGTTCAACCAGGAGGACGTTAAAAAAGCATTGGAAGAGAAGCTGGGAATGACCGTCACCGACACCACCTCCATTCAAGATGTTCTTGAAGGTGTATCCCCCATGGTGGTAACAGCGGTGAGTAGTCTGCTCGACGGCGAAGTAGACTCCTCAAACAGCACTGTTATCCCTGCCGGCACAGCGTTCCCTGAGATTGCTTACGCATATCTTGAAGAAAAGGACGCCAAGATGACCTTTGCGCAGCTGTATTCGTTCTGCACTCTGCATAAGAACGACAGCGACAAGGTACTGGCTGACTGGTGTAAAGATGCGCTTGAAGGCACCGATGGCAAAATCGGTCTGGAAGCTTTGCTGAAGCAGTACGAAACTAAAAAGACTGCACAAGCAACAGCTCTGGACGAAGCCTACACGGCCATGGGCAAGGTTGTGGACCTGCTGACTGCCGCAGGCGTGGATGTAACGCGTGACAATGCCGATGCGCTGCATGTCACTCTGGCAGACATCCAGAACGCAACCGTTTCTGTAAACGGAAAGAAGTATGCAGTGGATGACCTGCTGACTCTGGCGGATTACAAAGCTGCTGCAAATTGCTTTGATGTGTACAACGGTTACTTAAAGGCTGTTGGCAGCGATTTGAGAATCCGCACCCTGAGCGAAGCCGTTTACTACATTCAGCTGGAGTACCGTCCCAAGGACCTGGAAAAGAAAGCACGCAGCGGCGCAATCAGCGATGCCATTTGCGGTTATTTTTGCAAGCAGGTCGGCGTGGATCCGGCTTCCTTTGCAGACAGCAAGAACCCCAATGACATGGAGCTTGCCGTTCGCTTTGGTGCAAACATTGCAGCAAACGATGCCAAGTATAAATTTGATTTGGCTGCATTCTTTGCTTCTCGTGTAACTACTCCCACTGTGGAGCAGGTAAAAATCGACCTGGCAAAGAAGGCTCCGGACGGCGGTAACAAGCTGATCAGCTCTAATGTTAAGTACATTACCAACTATGTTCACGGCAAGTATGCAGATAACGGTATTCCCAGTCCGTTCTCCAGTGCATTCGTTGCTTATTTTGATACTTTATCCAACCCGCAGAAGACTGCTACCCTGAACGGTATGTACAGAAACGCAGTCGGCTCTGCTGCTGTAAAGAAGATTTTGGCCGGCATCGACGAAGGCTTGTTAAAGGACTTGGATTCCACTGCCTACGGCGATTTGCCCTCCGACTTTAATGCTTCACTGAACTTGTTCTTTGCTCCTCTGGACGTGAAGACCGTCGCCGCTCAGTGCACAGTAAAATATCATTACAGCGATTACGCCATCCCCAGCAAGGTATATTTGTCTGCTGCCAACAGCACCATTAACCGCTTGATGGTCCTGCTGGATGAAAATGACGAGGAAGGCGTAACTTTGAACTTTGGCTCTACCAAGTTCGCAATTACCGGTCAGGCTGTGATGAACATTGTCAACGGCCTGCTGGAAACCAAGGTAGACTTAAAGGGCGCCCTCACTGATGTGTACATGAACTTGTACAAGCAGCCGGTAGAGACCCTGATGAAGTTACTGCCCATTTTGGTCGTTGTGATTGACGAAGCTATTATTCCCCTTGCATTGAATCAGGAAGGCGATGCGCAGTACGGCACGTTGGCCGGTGTGCTGTCCGGTTTGATGGAAAAAGAAGGCCAGGCAAACGGCAGCCCCACCGGCATTAACGCCTTAGGTTGGGACTTGAACAAAGTTCTGCCCACACTGATGCATTGGCTGATTGGTGACAAGGATTACACTTTCACCTACTACAATATAACAAAGGTCTACTACCAGTACGACTACAAGATTAAGCTGGACGAAGACGGCAACCCCGTTAAGGACAGCGACGGCAATCCTGTTTATGTTGAGAAATTAGACGACAACGGCAATCCTGTTTTGGACGAAAACGGTCATAAGGTTTATGAGCCCGCTGAGACAGACAAGGACGGCAACCCGGTCTATAAACTGGACGACAACAACAAAAAGATTGTCAGCAGCCTGGTTTACGGCGAGCGCTCCACCGGCAAATATGATGCTTCTAAAACCCCTGTGATTTTAGACATCTATGCAGCCGATAAGGCACTGCAGGGTGCCAAGGCATCCGGCATTGCCGATGCACTGAAGCTCACCGGCGACGGCGCTACTGCCGTTAACGAGGCTGTGTCCGAGCTGGCCACTTTCTTTACCGCTGCTGTGGATCAGTATGTGGCAATCCACAGAGAAGATGCAAAGAGCGGTGCAAACACCGAGGCCGACGGCTCTGTTTACAACCGCGGCGCCAACAACATTTTTGTTGCCCTGCCCCAGATTCTGGACATTATGGGCAAGAACTTCATTGCCAAGTATGATGTAAAGAGCGCTGACAACACCAAGAAGGCTTCCGACTGGTCTTATAGTAAATACAAGATTAAGAGCGATACCGTTGGCGACAGAGAGTTCTTCTACAACCAGTCTTTGGTTAACTTTAAGAACTTGGCAAACGGCGGTAAGCCGGACCAGATTCTGGACTGCTTTGTTAACATCTTCGTGAACGACTGGCTGAACGCCATCTTCGATTTACTGAATGATGTAACCGCTACAGACAACAAGATCACCAACAACCTGCCCATCATCACCGGTCTGATCCGCGCTATGGGCGGTCTGGGCGAAAAGAGCACCATCAGCGATGTACTCAACGGTGTATTCCAGCTGAAGTACAACGACAAGGCCTCTTTCGTAATGGGCGTGTATAACAAGGAATCCAAGTTTGTTGGTCTGAGCACCGAAAGTGCTTACTTCCTGCTGTCTAACATTGGTCAGCTGGTGAATGTGATCCAGGCCATGGACACCAAGACCAAGAACACCATCGACGTGAACTTCCCGAAAGTGAACGGCAAGATGGCAAAGATCGAGACCCAGCCCAAGTGGGCAAAGGTACCCAAGACCTCCAGCAAGAGCGGCGCTTCTCTGCTGTCCAATTTGGACTCTGCACTGTCCAAGGTGCTGGAGAACTCCACACTGAACAACTTCAACCTGAACACCACCCCCGGCATCCTGTGCGGTCTGGTGAGCCTTGGTTCTTACATCCTGGGCAGCGACAACACCAACCCGATGCTGAAGATGCTCAATAAGACCTTAAACTTCCTGAACGACGGGGACAAGAAGTCCACCGATACCTCAGACAAGAAGGTTTACACTGAGGATCATCTGACCAATCTGGTGGTTCAGATGTATGTTGCACTGGAGAATGTAATTGATTACTATCTGGTGAATGAGGACGCTCTGGGTCTGAATGTTTTCTACGACGGCAACCAGAAGCTGTACAAGAAGAAGGATAAGGCCGGCAAGCCGGTGTACTACACCAGCAAGACCGGTGCTTACCACTACAACATTTTGGCTGCTGCGCTGAAGGGTCTGATTTCTCCCCACGCAGTGAGCAATCACCTGACCAACAAGTCCGCCGCCAAGAAGCTGGCAAGCCTGCCTACCTGGCACAACGCCATTCGCTTGGACAAGAGCACCAGCGGCTGGACCGGCGCCACCAACATTAAGATCAACTGGGGCTTCCGCGCAGGCAACAACACCAAGTTCTTCCAGAACTTCGGCGAGAGCCTGGGCATCATCACCGATCTGATCGGCGTGCTGACCAAGGATGCCGGTTACTATGACGGTGTACTGTACCCCATCTTTAAGGATTTGGAAAAAGCACAGGGCTTTAGCCTGGGCGTGTATGCAAAGGGCAGCGTAAAGGACGGCGCAACCGGCCTGCTGGCCATTCTCACTCCCATCAGCAAGCTGCTGGACGGCTTCTACAGCAAGCCTGTCTCCGTGCTGACCAACCTGCTTAAGGGCTTGTCCATTGTGATGAACAAGGACCTGAACAACATTGCAACTGCTGCTATTCGTCCGCTGTACAAAGAGATCCACGGCGTATCCACCATTCTGAGCGCAAAGGTGTCCAACCTGATGCCCTCTATGGCAAAGAACGACGCATGGTTCTCCGCGATACTGGGCCTGATCTTTAAGACCAATACGGACGACAAGGATCAAAACGCGCAGAATAAGCAGACGATTGCCCTTGTAACCGGCCTGCTGAAGAAGAGCGCAACCAAGGCTGGCTTGGGCATCAACGATGTGACCGTGATCAATGCTGTAAACAGCCAGCTGGCTAACTTTGGCTTTGAACTGCCCACCACCCTGTTTAAGGACATTGCAAACTGCAAGAATGCAGAGGCTGTTCTGAAGTACCTGGTCAACCTGGTGGTCGATGTACTGCAAATTCGCCAGATCATTGATTTGCTGAAAGTCGTGATCGACAATCCTTCCATGAGCCAACTGCTGGATATGATCAGCCGCCTGACCAAGAAGGATCTGCTGAACATCATCCACGCTGTGATCGCCAAGACCACAGATCCCACCACTGCTTACTGGACCTTCCTCCAGTATGTACAGGAAAAGACCACCGGCTTCTATTATCCCGCCGGTGTGACCGCACAGGACGCCAGCGACGCTGTTGGCGATCTGGACACCATGGTCACCTCCGTGATCGGCCTGCTGGCCGGCCTGGATGTGGTGAAGCAGGATAACCTGAAAGACCTGGTTAGCTCCCTGATCTTCACCAACGCCAACCTGACCAAGCTGGCTTCCACACTGTACGGCGCCATTGATCCTTACAAGGATTACCTGGGCTATGCCGGCATTGATGTGAGCAAGAAGGGCGTAGCAAAGCTCCTGACGGACGGCAGCTACGGCAAGACCTACTCCTCCGCAGCTAAGGCGATCAAAAAAGCCAAGAGCTGGAAGAAGCTGGGCAACATCAACTGGGGCTTCACCGATGGCTCCGCAAAGGCACAGCAGGGCTTTGTAAACGGCCTGGCTGCGATCCTGCGTCCGCTGGACGGCGTGCTGTCTCTGCTGCTGGCAGGCGACGACTTGGCCGTTGGCCAGATCCTTACCGATTTGGTGAAGAACCTGAACTTCGGTTCCTCTAAGGACACCGTACAGCTGAAGAATGGCAATCTGCGCATTCGCATCAAGGGCTCTGACAAGTATTCCAAGACCTCTGTACTGGAGATCAACCTGTACAAAGTGATCGAGGATGTGAAGTCCCTGAGCATCTATGGCGGCAATGGTTACGAAAGCGCCATCGTTCCGCTGCTGGAGGCACTGGAGTGCCCCAACGTGAAGACCTATAAGCAGTACAAGGCAGACATTAAGAAGTCTACCGACAGCGTACTGACGGATGTGTTGAATCCCATCGTAGGCTTCCTGAACAAGGTACTGGACGCTCCGTTCGATACCCTCACCGCAGTACTGCCCAATGTGGCATACTACATTGATAATAATGGCCTGGCACAGCTCGTCAACAATCTTCTGTCGCCGGTAACATCTCTCCTTCCGGTACTGAAGAAGAACGGCGTAGATGTTGAGGTCATTATCAAGGCTCTGGCCGGCAAGTCACTGAACGACCTGGTTAAGGACGCACTGGGTGTGAACATTCACCTGAATCTGAACCACCTGAACAAGTGCGACATCCAAAACGCCATCGTTCCGCTGGTGAACAAGCTGCTCAAGTCTAAGAAAATCAACATTCAGCTGCCCAAGATCGACTGGGGCGCCCTGGCAAGCCACGGCACAGTCAGCACGGTCAAGAGCGCTGCAAAGAACAGCGAAGGCTATTATAATAGAAAGCACGTTACTGCAAACCAGGGCGAAACGCTGATCGCCGTGCTCCGCTATGTAGCCAACCTGCTGACCAAGAACATCAGCGGTTTGAAGTCCATTTTGGGCGGTATCGACGCGATTAAGGATTACAAGTCCATCATCAACGCGGTACTTGACCAGATCGGCACCTCCTCCGCAGACCAGATCATCCGTGCGCTGTTCTATCTGCTCCAGGAGAATCCCACCAACGCGTTCTGGAATTACAGCGAATACCAGACCAAGGACTACAAGTTCTCTTATCCCTCCACTGTGGATCAAGACTTCTTGAAGAACATTCCGCCTATGCTGGATGGCCTGATCGGTAGCTTGGCTGATCTGAACAAGCTGATCTCTGATGCTGCCTTTAAGGACAGCACCATCAATGGCATGATCACCGGCATCGGCAAGGCACTGGACGGTGTGAAGATCAACGACTCCACCAACCTGACCGCCCTG
>ERZ773242.1675-NODE-1675-length-20379-cov-3.340484_pt1 | contig 20379 bp, 17 predicted proteins | sample MGYA00511077_ERZ773242 | MGnify/ENA primary metagenome ERZ773242 (study PRJEB29015, sample SAMEA2737754) | human gut metagenome | biome: human gut; feature: human-associated habitat; material: faeces | place: China | collected 2012 ... | reverse complement strand
CTATCGACAGCATCGAAGTGAACAAGGTAGGTAAAGTTCGTCGCGCTAAATTGTACTACTTGCGTAAACTTACCGGTAAGAAAGCCAGAATCAAAGAAAAAAGAGTTAACAGCTAACAACTGCAATCTCCTATTCGAAATAAAAAAAGAGAAAACTCCATTAGGTTTTCTCTTTTTTTATCCCTTTCAACTGCCTCAATATATCATCTCCATATCCGTTGTTATTCGTTGCCAATTAATTAATAAAATTTGAATCAAGATTAACGACCTTCCTCTTCACTACAGAAAAGCGTTGAAAACAAAGATAGTAGGTATAAAAGTTCTCTTTAATAGAACGGAGCATCCCATTAAAGAGAACTTTAAGATTACGAAATGATGTCGCTAACTAATCAGCGAAAAGTTATTGCAGAAATTATCTTCTAATCAATATTTTATGATTCTCAACAGAACCACCATTTTCGATTTTCAAAACATAGATACCTCCCGATAGATGAGCTACATTAATATTCTTCTCAGTAGTAGCAATTAGGATTTGTCCATCAATCCCATACAAGGTAGCTTTAACGAACTCACCATTCAAATAAATACGATCAGAAACCGGGTCCATATATATGGAAATACCACTTTCTTTGTCTACAGCATCTAAAGATGTTAAAGAGGGAGAGTATTTCTCGGAAAGTTCCGATGTACGGCCATCCTCGTAATAAGCCCTGACTTCATAATAATCATTATCTTGCATCGGATCATCTATAGTATATCTTGCAGGTAAGTACAATGACAAGTAGTTTACCCTTTCCCCATTACGATAGAGCGTATATGCAATAGGTTGCTCATCGCCCATTTCATCGGCTTCAACAGTGGACTCATTGGTGACATTTCCAATGATTTCCCAACAGCAATGTCCCTCCCGTTCTTTTCCTTCCATGGTAGCATAATAATCAGAAAGTTTTTTCCACGTTACACCACCATCCTGTGAGTACAGGTCGCTCTTACCGGCTTTAAACAAATCACTTATCTGATAGCTAATTGGGATTTGCCGTTCATCATAATCGTATATTTTCAGCCCAATCTTCAAGTCTTTGCTGTCATCTATTTTCACCGGTTCATTCAAAATGACAGTGTTGAATGCATTGATTTCTATATCATCTATATTTTGCTCTCTGATCAATTTCCCGTTTTCAAAAACTACAATGGCAGCATGAGTATCTTTCGATTCTTCAATATTCGGATCGTGATTGATAAAAGTAGTAACTGAGGTCAAATACTTATCTTTATATAAACTCAGGTCTCCCGGTTCGAATGAATTGGCAGCAATAAATATCTTTCCTTCATCCCCCAAAGCCTGTCTAACGACATCCACTTCATAATTGCTAACCGAATAGCCTATCTCATAAACATTGTTATCATTTTTCCAAGCCAAATTCAGTTTACCGTCTTTCTTCTCACCAATCAAACCGACAGGAGCTTCACATTCAAGTTCATTCCCTACTTTAAACAGATCAAAATAATAAGAATACATTGCCAACCCCTGTCCATGAACCCTGAATCTGAGTTGGAACAGAGAACCTGCCACTTGCTTACTAATATCCAGATATTCATAAATCCAGTAACTTTCTTCATTTTTCTTTAGCAAATAATCTTTCACAGAAGTCCATTCTCCTCCATACTTTGCCACCTCAACACTTAAAGTATCACTATTCAGTTCCAACCCCCTTCCATTCAAGAACAAGAAACGTTTTAGGAAAGATACATATACTTTATCTTGTTCTCTAGCATCCAAAAGGCGAGATTCTATAGCAGCAGAATAAGGAATATGGTCAAAATCAACACTTGTTGTCAATCCCGGTGTCCAACCTATACCCTGGAACATAGGCGCACCAAAGTTAACCTTCCACGGGTTGTTTCGCTGTGCGGTAACAGTCCAATAATTAGCAAGAATAGACTGACTATCAAAATTATCGAACATAGGGATTTCGAAAGTAGAAGGCATACATATACTTACCGGATCAGCTCGCGGAGACTCGACTTCCGCACCCGAAATATTATTAAGATAAATGCAAGACACGCTATATAAACGTATTCCAGACTTTACTCCATCATGTAGATAAGTCATTTCAGTCTGATCAGCCGGTACGTTTGCAATTTTTTCTCCATCACAATAAATATTATAAGATTGAGGAGTAAAATCTGATGTTGCATTCTTTTTATTCCAAGCCACCGTTACTTTTTTCAAATCAGCTATCTTCACATGGATATTATCAACCTCCTCAGGAACCACGATCTGATTGTTATCCGTTTGGAGTACCCAAACTTTATATTCATTATTACCTAACAAGGTCTTTCCGTCTGATGATACAGCTATCGGAGTTGCATTCACTTTTTGTTCAAAATTAAAAGACAAAGGAATATCTATCCCAGAAGCACATAGATTTAGGAAATATTCAAAATCAACCATTTGGGAAGATTGGTGTGATCGAAATACCGTTCGTGTATAACGCTGACTCCAAAAGCTTCCATATTTATAGGCCCCGAACATATCTCCATTATCTGCAACTGCCGAAAATTCAAGTCCTGTCACATCTGCATACTCAGGCAATTTGATATATTTATCTTCCTTTACCATATAAATACCCGGAACAGCTTCAGTGAACCGGAAAGCTACGTATTCACCATTCGAACTCACGCCATAAGCACCTCCCCGATTGTTATCCATATTATAAATTGTATCATCCGAACCTCCTTCATTACGTCCTTCGATTAAAATACATTCGCCATTTTTCCACACAGCGGCTACTTCTTTATTTTTAAACCAAACAGTACCCACTACAACTTTTCCATCATCCGATACGGCAACTGCCTGTCCTCCCTTTGCTTCATCCGGCAAACTGAGATGTGCAAACTCCCACTTTTCTGTATTCTCATCATACCTCCACTGACAAGGAAAAGAAAAAGCAAAATTTTCCAAAGCAATGTATCCAACTACCGTTTTCGCATCATTGGAAAGAGCCATTGCAAAGCTACCGTCTTCAAAGTTAGTAAATTGAGACAGTTTATAATCACCTATACCTAAACTGGTAACTTTTCCATCTTTCCAGATAGCAGCGACATTTATTGGCAGCGTATAAGATCCTTCCCATTCCACTACAGTAATTTTATAGTCCTCATCTTTAAAAAAACCAGAAATCACCCGGTCATCTGTTACATCGGTGAATGATCCCGTTTTAGAAAAGTCCTCACTGTCTCCCTCAGTCAACCATGATATGGAACTCTCCTGAACATCCCATAAGAAACTTCTAAAACCAGTCATTCCATTCACCCCAAAGTCTTTTTGTGTCGGGTCTACACCTACTATATAACGCCCATCGGGCGATATACTTTTCCCTAAAGCATAATCATTAATTACAGTAAATTTCTTTTCAGCCTGTAAACCGAACACTCCTAAAAGAGTACACAATACTAAAAGTAAACTTCTTCTCATACTATTAATTTTTTAATGGTAACTTATCCAATGATCATTAGCACGAGGGCAAAAATAGAGGATGGATTGTAAAAATACAAATTGAATAATCGCTGATTCGCGAATTAGAGACGATTATAACGATCTACACTCATAAGAAGGTAATGTAGCATTTCAGACAAAGACCTTCAACCTATCACGCTATAAAACAGAAAATTAGATATACAACCAACTATTTAATTCTAGAATTAGATATCAAAATAAATCTCAGTATATAAATAGCAACAGCCTAGTGAATCAAAAAGTCCCGAAGAAACAATCGTTTCTCCGAGACTTTTCTACCTCTATATAAAATGTGTGGACTTATTATTTATAAATCTTTCAGTTCCCAAGCCAATGCACTGGCACCCAAAACAGCAGCATCAGAATCTTTCAGTTCTGAAACTAAAAGTTTAGTTTTGCCTTTATAGATATTAAGTACATTCTCTTCGATAGCTTTCTGAATAGGTTTCATAATATAATCTCCAGATTTAGCCAAACCGCCAAACAAGACAATAGCTTCCGGGCTTGAGAAAGCAATAAAATCTGCCAAAGCTTCACCAAGCAAAGTTCCTGTGAAATCAAAAATCTCCTGAGCCAATTTATCACCCTGAACAGCTGCGTCATATACATCTTTAGATGTTATGTTCTCAGCCGGAACATTGCGAAGAAGACTTTCGTCAGTGCGAGCAGCAAGTAATTCACGTGCAGTACGCGCTACACCCGTTGCCGAGCAATAAGTTTCAAGACAGCCTTTACGTCCGCAACCACACATACGACCTGTACCGCGACGAACAATCACATGTCCCAATTCACCAGCAAAACCATCATGACCGTAAACCATCTGTCCATTGATTACGATTCCGCTACCTACGCCTGTACCAAGAGTAATCATTATGAAATCTTTCATACCACGGGCAGCACCATAGGTCATTTCACCCACAGCAGCAGCATTAGCATCATTGGTAAGTGCTGTCGGAATACCCAGTCTTTCCTCAAACATAGCTGCCAAAGGAATGATTCCTCTCCAAGGAAGATTTGGTGCAAATTCAATCGTACCACTATAGAAGTTCCCGTTGGGAGCACCGATACCGATACCTTTTATCTTTTCAACACCACCTTGGGCTATAACCAATGGAAGGAGATTTTTACAAACTTCATCCACATATTCTTCAACTGCGGTATAAGCCTGAGTCTTTACAGAACCGCTTGCTATAATAGTTCCGCGTGCATCCACAATACCAAAGACGGTGTTTGTTCCGCCTATATCAATACCCACTACATAGGGCTTCTCCATGTTTGAATTCATGATACTTTGTTTAAAAGGGTTAGCTTATTAATGTTTATTGCTCACAAATTACGTAAAGAAGTTTGAGTCTACAAAATCTTTTTTTAAAAAAGTTCAACTCATTTGCAACTTTTCGTATCTCCTTCGCGTCTAATAAAAGAAATCATAAGAAAAAAAGAACTAAATAAAAGGAATTGTGATACACCTTAAAGACATTAACAAGACTTACTATAACGGGGCACCTCTTCATGTACTCAAAGGTATAAATCTCGAAATCAAACGAGGTGAGTTCGTTTCTATCATGGGGGCCTCCGGGTCGGGAAAATCTACATTACTCAACATATTAGGTATATTGGATAATTATGATACCGGAGAATATTATCTGAACAATGTACTTATAAAAAACCTCAGTGAAACAAAAGCCGCCGAGTACCGTAATCGAATGATCGGATTTATCTTTCAGTCATTCAATCTTATTTCATTCAAAAATGCAGTGGAGAATGTTGCTTTACCTTTGTTCTATCAAGGGGTAAGCCGAAAGAAGCGCAATGCCATGGCATTGGAATATCTTGAAAAACTGGGATTAAAGGAGTGGGCGCACCATATGCCTAATGAAATGAGCGGTGGACAAAAACAGCGCGTAGCAATTGCCCGCGCATTGATCACACAGCCTCAGATTATACTGGCGGATGAACCTACCGGTGCATTAGACAGTAAAACTTCGGTTGAAGTAATGCAGATTCTGAAAGACCTGCATAAATCCGGAATGACTATCGTCGTTGTTACCCATGAAAGTGGAGTTGCCAACCAAACGGATAAAATCATCCATATCAAAGACGGAATCATTGAACGTATCGAGGAAAATCGGAATCATGATGCTTCTCCTTTCGGACAGAACGGTTTCATGAAATAATTCTTCCAAGCTATTAACAACTAAAATCCACTTTCGAACATGATAGATATTTGGCAAGAAATATACAGTACGATCAAACGAAACAAACTTCGTACATTTCTCACAGGTTTTGCCGTAGCATGGGGCATTTTTATGCTTATCGTTTTACTGGGGGCAGGCAATGGACTGATACACGCCTTTGAGGAGTCTTCTTCGGAACGTGCATTGAATTCTATCAAAATATTTCCCGGATGGACTACAAAATCGTACGAAGGTCTGAAAGAAGGGCGAAACATCCGACTGGACAACAAGGACTTGAATGCGACTGAAAAATATTTTAAAGACCATGTAATCAGTGCTGGGGCAACTGTATACCAAGGAAGCGTCAACATGAGCTTCGGTAAAGAATATGTCAACCTAAACCTTACTGGTGTATTCCCGAACTTCACAGAAGTGGAAACTGTAAAACTTGCTCAAGGTCGATTCATCAACGACATAGACATACAACAACGGAGAAAAGTAGCCATACTTAATGTAAAAACAGCAGAAATACTTTTCGGAAAATCTCGTACCGAACCCATTGGACAAAGCGTAAAAGCCGGAGATATAATTTATCAGGTCGTAGGTCTTTACAAAGACCAAGGAGACAATAGTTCAAGTGATGCCTATATTCCTTTCTCTACACTACAAACCATTTATAATAAAGGAGATAAGCTGAACAATTTAATATTTACGACCAAAAATCTTAATTCACTGGAAGACAATGAAGCATTCGAAGCTCAATACCGCAAAGTATTGGGAGCCCAACATCGTTTTGATCCAACAGACGACAGCGCTATCTGGATATGGAACCGGTTCACTAACTATCTGCAAAGTCTAGGAGCAGCAACGATGCTACGTACAGCCATATGGGTTATAGGTATTTTTACTTTGTTGAGTGGAATTGTCGGTGTATCTAACATCATGCTAATCACGGTAAAAGAACGTACCCGTGAATTTGGAATCCGGAAAGCATTGGGAGCTAAACCCAGATCGATTCTATGGCTCATTATAGTAGAGAGCGTCACTATTACTACATTCTTCGGTTATATAGGAATGGTAGCAGGTATTGCCGCTACCGAATGGATGAATTCCACCTTTGGACACCAACAAATGGACAATGGCATATGGTCACAGACAGTATTCTCTAATCCGACAGTAGATATCAGCATCGCCATACAAGCCACACTTACTTTAATACTAGCCGGGACACTGGCAGGATTCTTCCCGGCACGCAAGGCAGTAAGTATCCGACCGATTGAAGCACTTAGAGCAGATTAAGATTATGAGAATAGATATGGATACATGTGAGGAAATACTTCTCACAATAACAAGAAACAAAACCCGGAGCCTACTTACGGCATTCGGGGTATTCTGGGGCATATTTATGCTCGTAGCACTTATCGGAGGCGGTCGGGGTATGCAAAATGCAATGCGCGTACAATTTGAAGGATTTGCCACCAATTCGGGTTTTGCATGGCCACAACAAACCGGTGAGGCATACAAAGGCTTTCGCAAAGGCCGCTGGTGGAGCATGAATATTGATGATATCGAACGCATACGTAAGAATGTTGAAGGTATTGAGTTAATCACACCTTCGATAGCTCGTTGGGGTTCAAAATCTGTATATGAAGATAAAAAGTTCAATTGCATTGTAAAAGGATTACATCCTGAATACGAGCATATCGAAGCACAAAAAATAAATAAAGGCCGTTTTATCAATGATGTTGACATCCGTGAAGCACGTAAGGTATGCGTAATCGGAAAACGAGTTTATGAAAGTTTATTTGCTCCCGGTTCCGATCCTATCGGGAAATACATCCGTGTCGATGGTATCTATTACCGCATCATCGGATTATCAATAACAGAAGGAGACATCAACATCCAAGGACAATCATCAGAATCCGTCATACTACCTTTCACAACCATGCAACAGGCATACAATCTTGGACGTAATATAGAACTGGCTTGCTTTACAGTAAGACCGGGACTAAAAGTAACAGATGTACAACCAGAGGTAGAACGTATCATTAAAGAAGCTCATTTCATTGCCCCGGATGACAAGCAAGCAATCATGTTACTGAACACCGAAGCGATGTTTTCAATGATGGACAACTTGTTTATTGGCATAAAAATCCTTATCTGGATGGTAGGACTCGGCACTTTGTTGGCAGGTGCTATCGGAGTATCGAATATTATGATGGTAACCGTTCGTGAACGTACTACGGAAATAGGAATCCGCCGCGCCATTGGTGCCCGTCCAAAAGATATTCTCCAACAAATCCTGTCAGAAAGTATAGTATTAACCACAGTAGCGGGAATGATCGGCATTTCATTTGCCGTGCTTGTATTGCAGATATTGGATATGGCGACAATCAGGGACAATGGGGAAACTTACGGTTATCAGGTTACATTTGGACTGGCAGTCGGAACATGTGCTTTACTCATTACTTTGGGTATCTTGGCAGGATTAGCTCCGGCTTATCGCGCTATGGCTATAAAACCGATTGAAGCTATCAGGGATGAGTAAGCCACTCCTCCCTCTTTACAGAAAAAGATGAAGGCAATTATGATATACGATTCAAATAAGCGAATAATATAATAATCAAAAATAAGATTAAGATGAAAAAGATTCTGAAAATCACACTACTGGTACTTCTGGCTGCCGGTATCATAGGTACTTTTGTATTCCTGTGGATGAAATCAAGACCTAAAGTTACCGTATATGACACTGTAACAGCAGAAGTTACAGATCTTCAAAAGACAACTGTAGCCACCGGCAAAGTAGAACCACGCGATGAGATTCTTATTAAACCTCAAATTTCCGGCATTATCGATGAAGTCTATAAAGAAGCCGGACAAACCATACGAAAAGGGGAAGTTATTGCCAAAGTGAAGGTAATCCCAGAATTGGGCCAAGTAAACTCTGCCGAAAGCCGCGTACGAATAGCACAAATTAATGAGAATCAAGCACAAACAGATTTCGACCGCATAGACAAACTGTTTAAAGATAAGCTTATTAGTCGGGAAGATTTTGAGAAAAGTGAAGTATCCCTGAAACAAGCTCGAGAGGAAGTACAGACAGCAAAAGATGCTCTCGAGATCATAAAAGAAGGTATCACAAAAAACAGTGCATCCCTATCAAGTACTTTGATTCGTTCAACGATTGACGGGCTGATTCTTGACGTACCGGTGAAAGCAGGTAACTCTGTTATCATGAGTAATACATTTAATGATGGTACTACCATAGCCACAGTAGCCAATATGAACGACCTGATTTTCCGTGGGAAGATAGATGAAACAGAAGTAGGACGTATTCACGAAGGGATGCCCGTCAAACTGACCATCGGTGCTTTACAGAACTTGACATTCGAAGCCCATCTAGAATACATTTCTCCGAAAGGTGTGGAAGAAAATGGGGCGAACCAATTCGAAATCAAGGCGGCAGTCATCGTTCCGGACAGCGTACAAATACGCTCCGGCTATTCAGCGAATGCAGAAATTGTTCTTGAGCGGGCGCAGAAAGCTCTTGCAGTTCCCGAAAGTGTAATTGAATTCAATGGTGATTCCACCTTTGTATATATCTTGACCGATTCCGTACCGGAACAGAAATTTCAACGCAAACAAGTTATCGCAGGAATGAGCAACGGCATCAAGATTGAAATTAAGAACGGAGTGACAACAAAGGATAAGCTACGAGGAGCAGAGAAGAAAAAATAAAGAATGAACCAATATGTAGAACAATTATGAAAAAAGAAGTTATCATATTCTCACTCATAACAGTATGTGTTACTACTCAGGCGCAAGAAAGTTGGACACTACGCCAATGTATCGATTACGCCATAGAGCATAATATCAATGTACTCCAGACAGCCAATGCTGCGGATCAAAGTGCAGTGGATGTGAATTCTGCCAAATGGGCAAGACTTCCGAATCTGAACGGTTCAGCGGGACAAGCTTGGTCGTGGGGACGTTCTCCTTCACCGGTTGACAACACATACAGTGACATCAATAGTGGAAGTACTCAATTTGGGCTCAACAGTAACATTCCAATCTTTACAGGATTGGAATTACCCAATCAATATGCACTGTCTAAACTCAATTTTAAAGCAGCCATAGAAGACTTGAATAAAGCCAAAGAAGATGTGGCAATAAATGTCACTTCCGCTTTTCTACAGGTTTTATTCAATATGGAACTCAGTAAAGTAGCGGCTAGCCAAGTGCAACTCAGTAAAGAGCAAAGCTCACGAATAACCCGTCTTGCAGAAGTAGGTAAAGCCGCTGCTGCTGAAGTTGCTGAAGCCCAAGCTCGCGTTGCACAAGATGAAATGAATCTGGTACAGGCCAATAATAATTATAAACTTGCTCTTCTAGACTTAAGTCAACTATTAGAATTACCAACACCCGAAGGCTTTTCACTTGTAGAACCCGACACACTAACAGCGTTCATCCCATTGACTCCACCGGATGAAATTTATACGGAGGCTTTGGTAAACAAGCCGGGTATCCGTGCAGCACAATTCCGTTTAGAAGGAAGCCAAAAAAGTATACGCATCGCCCAAAGCGATTATTACCCTCAATTATCATTCGGTGCAGGATTAGGGACAAACTATTATACCATAAACGGAGCATCAAATGATGGTTTCGGCAGACAGCTAAAAAACAATTTCAATAAAAATGTCAGTTTTAATCTGAATATTCCATTATTTAATCGTTTTTCTACCCGTAACCGCGTACGAAAAGCCAAATTGCAACAAACAAATCTTGCTCTACAACTTGATAATACCAAGAAGACGCTCTATAAAGAGATCCAACAAGCTTGGTATAATGCCGTCGCTGCCGAAAGTAAATTCAACAGCAGTACTGCGGCTGTTACTGCCAATAATGAATCATTCAGATTAATTAATGAGAAATTTGATAATGGGAAAGCAACTTTCATTGAATATAACGAAGCAAAACAAAATCTGATGAAGGCTCAATCTGACAAAATACAAGCTAAATACGATTATATTTTCCGTACTAAGATACTCGATTTCTATAGAGGTAAAATGATAGAATAAAAAACTATTTGAGAACTCATATTATGGTAATATGCCTCATAGCATAAAACAGGAAACTCCTTGATTTAAGTTAAATCTAAATCAAAGAGTTTCCTGTTTTATGCTATGATTGGAACATCTGCAAAATTTATTAAAAGCCGAAAATATAAGTAAGACAATGAAATTTGATTATGAAAATGGTTATATATTATCATAGTAAACGTCCTCACCCGACTGCAAGAAGAAGTCTCTTATCACTGATTCCTTTTTAAAATCAAATATCCTAACTATATCTTTCTTCACTAATTTAGCAGGGACACCTGCCATTATTGAATTCTCTGGTATTATTCCCCTATAATCTTTATTACAAACGGAACCAAATCCAATTGTAATATTATCAGGAGTCATCGTACCCGGAAGAAGTGCAACTCTGGACCCTATGTAATTCCGCGTTCCTATCAGAATTGGTTTACTATAAGGAAAAATCGAATTATCTATAAGATTTTTCATATAATGATAGTTACTATCTGAAATATCAGAAAAACTCCCGACACGAGCATAATCGGAAAAAACAACACTTTTAGAACATACTAAAGAGCTACAAGAACCCAGACTCGATAATTCCCCCATACATAAATTAGCATTTGGCTCAATAAATATCTTAATAGAAGATCCCAACCATACTTCTCCCTTAATGGTAAACGTACCATGAACTTTAATTTGGGAAGGCTCCTTAAAGCTAAATATTTCATAGTGGTATCCAATTTTTAATAACCCTCTCTTAACCGGTACCGCAAATACGATCTTACCACCTTTTAATGCAAGTTGACATCTACCCCATATGATAATCGGTAGCCTTATTGCATCAATAAATGGTAACATACGAAAATTAATATATAGAGTTTTAAGCCAATTGACATGTATCACATCAGATATAAAACCATAGGTTTTATCAAAAACGTTTCCCATTTTTATTTATTTTCTTTATTATTATCTGCTTTATTCCAATCTTCTTATTTAAATGATAATAAGACAAATACAAGCTCACCATAAATACAAAGGCTGCAAATATATATTTTATCCATATATTTTCCACAGATTGTATATAAAACGCCACAATAGACAATGCTAATATACTCAAAAATAATTTCTTGAAACTTTTTTGAAATCCAAAGTTAAAAAACAGACTACATATGATATATATTCCAATAAAATGAATTATATAATAAATAAAAAAGGCAACACCAAGGCCTTCAATTCCCAACCAATTATACCCAGTAATATTTAAAACCAAATAAGTTGAATTAAAAAATATTGCCGTACAAATAAATATTTGGCTTTTCCCTTTAGCCAGTAAAACATATCCCATAGCCCAAGATGCAATTTTAAAGATATTCCCCAACATAGCCCAATTCACATAAGTAACAGCATTGAGAAAACTTTTTGAATAAAGTATTCTAATCGCAACTGGCATTAAAAATAATGCTATAATTATAATTGGTGAAGCTATCAATATACCTATTTCGGCTTGTTTGTTTACTTCATCTTTAATTCTTAAATTATCTTTGTTTACTGCAGCCAAACGTGGATAATAATCAGTCGCCATAGCAGTGAATATCAATCCAAAATAGCCCTCAGAAATTGAAAAACCAGCTTGAAAAATTCCTGCATCTATAATCCCTCCTTTTTGTGTTATATAAGCTTTTAAGATGTACCCAGCAATAATAGCCAATGATCCGCTAAACATCATAGCTATACCTAACTTAATCAGTCCCAAACCGTGCCCCAAAGATTTCAAAAAGGGTTCATTCACTTTTACCGTTTTTATCTTCTTGGCATAAACCGAAGAAAATATGAGTGTACAAACTGCCGAAATAATAATAGACGGCACAATGCCATTATAAGAAAATAAATAGAAAAGGGGGATCGACAATAGTAAACCGACAAATGAACCAATCATTCCCGATTTAGCCATATAACCAATTTTCCGCATTCCTTGCAAAGCAGCTAATTGTCCTGAACTTAAGGCTGCAAAAAACAGAACCACAGATAACCATATAAAAGACCATGTATATTCTTTATTACCAAAAGTCCATTGGCTTAGATGAGAAGCTAGTAGTAATGTGACTATAAATCCCAAAAGCCCTGTTAGAAGCAACCAACGTTGCAAAGTTTTCAATATACGAGAGACTTTTACAATATCACCACTCCCTGCAGCCTCTGAAATTTCCTTTACCGCACTGGAGTTTATCCCCAAGCCTGTAATCGTTTTTAAAACATCTAAAGTAGAATTCAACATTCCAAATAATCCGATCCCCGTAGGACCTAGCAGTACAGCAAGAATTTTGGATTTAATGATATTTATCAATATATTAAAGATCTGCACGCCTCCAAATATACTGGTTGCTTTGAATATTTGGCGATAGGTTGACTGTTGATTTGTCATCTAATTAAAAAGTTCATTTACCTCCACAAAAATATGACGTATAAGTTAAATAACAAAGCAAATTATTATCTTTGTTCCCATGAATGTAAAATTAAGCTTCATTATACCGTTTTATGGTAATGCAAACAAGGAACTATTAAATCGCTGTATTAAATCCATTAAAAATCAAGGAATAAAAGACAGTGATTATGAAATTATCATTGCAAATGATAACGGAAGAGGTTTAGGTGGAGCACGCAATATTGGCCTGAGCCAAGCAATAGGCAAATACATTATTTTTATAGATGCAGATGATTACATTTTCCAAGACAGTCTGCTTAAATGCTTAGCACTTATAGAAATCCATGAGCCAGACATCCTCTCCTTCGGTCTCAGAAAGGTCATTATCAACCAAAGCAAATTAACTCTTGAAAAGAGATTTTCATATTCAACATATCTTTCAGGTGCTGAATATATGAGTTCCCACAATTTTACAGGAAGTGCATGCCGGCATATATTTCGTAAAGAATTTATATCTTCTTTTAGATTTGCAGAAAACCGATACCATGAAGATGAAGACTTTGTCGCAAAAGCATATTGCTTTGCACAAAAAACAATTATCACGGATTATCCGGTTTACGCTTATTGTTGCCAGCAACAATCTATTACAAGTACACAAACAAAGGAAACGCAAACAAAACGGATAAACGACTTTCATGCCATGTTGATGCGAATTGATCATTTATTAAAAACAGAAGAGTTGATCTCTCAGATTTCTCAAAACGCGTTAACTCGTAGATTAAATTTCCTTACTATAGATTACATACGACAATTAAGAAGGAATAAACTCAGCATAATGGAAATTCGAACCAAAATAAAAGAATTAGTCAACGACGGACTATTACCCTTACCGGATAAAAGTTATTCTTGGAAATATTCTATAACATGTAAAATTATAAATACATTAATTTATTTATGAAAATATTACTAATCGGAGAATGTAGCAATTTACACTGGACACTTGCTCAAGGTTTACGTATTTTGGGCCATGAAGTACATGTTGCAGCAAGCCATAATGGGTGGAGACAATATAAATTTGACATTTCATTAAATCGTCAAACAAGCAGTTTCAAAGACGGCTTACTTTGTTTAGGACGAATATTATATCATTTCCCCAAATTCAGAAATTATGATATCGTTCAGATCAATCATCCCTATTTTTTACGTATACGTTCTGAAAAAGCCTTGCCTTTTTATCGTTACCTTAAAAAATACAACAAGAAGATTTTCCTCGGAGCATTCGGAACTGATTATTATTATGCAAAAGCATGTATGGAAACTAATACGTTTCGCTATTCCGATTTCAAAATCGGTAATACTTTTAAAGACACTCCAACTAATCGAATAGAATTACAAGAATGTCTAACAGGTGGAACAGCCCGTGCCAACCAAGAAATAGCAAAAACATGTAATGGGATTATAGCATGCCTTTGGGAATACTATGTATCCTATGCACCATATTTCGAAGATAAAGTCACCTTTATACCCTTACCTATTAATTGCAACGAAATAACAAGTCGAGTGCATAATATACCCGATAAATTAAATTTCTTCATAGGTATCCAATCTGAACGCAGTGATGTCAAAGGAACAGATATCATGTATCCGGTACTAAAAAAAGTACAACAGAAATATCCTGATTTATGCCATATCACTGAAGCCAAGAATATTCCTTATATTCAATACCAAAAACTACTGGATGGAGCAGATGTCCAATTAGATCAGTTATATTCTTACACCCCATCAATGAATTCACTTTTGGCAATGGCCAAAGGAATTGTAGTAGTAGGAGGTGGAGAAGAAGAAAATTATGATATATTAAACGAAAAGCAATTACGTCCTATTATAAACGTTTATCCTTCGGAAGAAGACATTTTTCAAAAGTTAGAAGATATTGTATTGCATAAAGAAAGAATACCTGAGCTTTCGGCACAGAGTATAGAATATGTCCAAAAGCACCATGACTATATAAAAGTAGCCCAAGAATATGTTGATTTCTGGACAACACATTAATTTTCCATTCTTTGACAAGTTACTATGCAAGAAGAAAGATCCGGGTACAAGACATTATATGCAATCCGGATCTATTCAAACCTATTTAGTGCAGCAATCACCTGTCCCACTTCCTCGTCCGACATTTGCGGAGAAAGCGGAAGACTCAGTACCTCGCGATGAATTCGTTCGGTAACAGGTAGATCGAGAGAGCTATATTCACTCAAAGCCCCTTGTTTATGTGGTGGAATAGGATAATGGATCAATGTCTGTATTCCCATTTCTGTAAGATAAGCTTGCAAACGGTCACGAACAGGTGAAAAGATAGGAAAAATATGAAATACATGCTGTTCCCATTCATCGACCTGAGGCAAAGTCAACAAAGAATTATGTATACCATCTATATAAAGGCGCGCAATCGTCCGGCGACGTTCATTGTTGGCATCCAATCGCGAAAGTTTGACTGAAAGTACGGCAGCCTGTAATTCGTCAAGTCTGCTGTTAATGCCCTGGTAAGGATGTATATATTTTGCAGAAGATCCGTAGTTACCCAATGAACGCGCTAAAGAAGCTACTTCTTCATCATCAGTAACAACAGCTCCACCATCGCCCAAAGCTCCAAGATTTTTAGAAGGATAAAAGCTAAACGCGGCTGCATCTCCCAGATGTCCGGCATGTTTTCCTTTATATACCGCACCGTGCGCTTGTGCTACATCCTCTACTACTTTCAAATGATAACGATGGGCAATGGCAAGGATCGGATCCATATCCGCACAACGCCCATAAAGGTGTACCGGGAGTATGGCACGGGTACGGGAGGTTATGCATTCTTCTATTTTTTCAGGATTTATATTGCAGGTATCCCAACAAGGTTCACAGAGTATCGGTTTCAGTCCGGCACGAAGTACACCGATGATAGTAGCTATACAAGTATTGGCAGGTACAATCACTTCATCTCCGGGTTGCATAATGCCCAACTGCTGGTAAGCCATAAAAATAAGTGTCAGTGCATCCATACCATTTCCCGTACCTACGCAATATTTCGCTCCGCAATATTCCGCAAATCGAGACTCGAATTTTGCATTTTCATTTCCCTGAATATACCATCCGGATTTAATCACTCTATTTATTGCCTCCGACAGTTCAGGCTCGAACGAGTCACTGACACGCTGTAATTCAAAATACTTTATCATTTGACAGGAATTTTAAATTTAATTCATAAGCATCATATACGACAGCACGACCTCCGAATCCTTCTTTCTGAAAAATCAATCCTGCATTCAGATACCGCCCCCCCTCTTCAACCGAAGTTCCAAAATCGAAATACTTCTTGTTTGCGTACCGGTCATAAAGCAAATAATCGAACAAATAATCAAGTGCGCCTACACTTCTCCCATATTCGGTTGAACCGATGTATTGAACATGGGCAACTTGCCGAGTAACATACACCACACATCCCCCTATGGTTTCACCCTCCACATTTACAACGCGGTGGAGTTCTATCTCTGCAGGAAAATAACAATGAAGCAGCATCATCTCTTTCAAAGAATGTACAGGCTGTGCGTCATAACGTTTCTCCAGATTGGCTTCTAATATCGGCCAAAAGAGTTCAAAGGCGTTGTCCGTACAAATGTTCAAACCTGTATGTTGGGCTTTTTTCAATTTCCGGCGGTGCAAGGTACGGAAAGGGAGAGGTTTGTCTAGTAAGACTACCGAAGAAATCTTGCGTTCAATCACATGTGCATTTGTACGGAAAAGAACATAAAGATCTTCCTCCGAAGGATAAGCATGATATATATGTGGAACCGGACGGTATATGATTCTCTCCACTTCCGGTATTTCCTTCAGATATTGAAAAAGCAAACGGAATATTTCCAGTACCAAATCTATTGTTGCCTGATAAGAAAGGAGCAATCCACCGTATGTCAATCCATTATGAGTGCAAAAAGCATTTCCGGAAAGATGAGCCGGCAATAATGCGATCAGTTGTTCCCCTTTGTAGAACATCAACGAATGATCATCGAACCGATCGGAGTGATAGTCCATATAATCACGTTGCAATAAGAAAGTCCCATTCTTAGTCTCCGGAACGAATTGATCCCAAATGTGTTTCAGATCTTGAGTATAACGGGTTACGTTTAACCGCGATTCTGCAATATGCTCATTCATCGTTTTATGAAATCCAAAAATTCCTCGTAAGAATTTATATAAGTTTCAGGACAATATACATGAGAAGCGAAAACTAATAAAACGGCATCCGAAGAGAAATTGCTCAGTTCATTCCAAGTAGCGGGAGGAACCAATAATCCTTCCGATTTTGATGTCAGATGATACGTCCTTCTCCCATTCACATCTTCCAAACAAACATCTACACTGCCGTGGATAGCTATCAAATATTGATAAGACAGCCTGTTTGCATGTTTTCCACGCTCTTCTCCCTGTGGCACATCATATATCCAATAGACACGTGTCACTGTAAAAGGTACCTGTTTTTCAAATTCAAGAAGTGTCAAGCTACCTCGTTTATCTGTAAATGTCTTTAAATAATCCATACTTTATAAGAAACGATATTTACCGGATATTATTATATGACTGAGGCTTTATGTTAACTTTACAACCGGAAATTAACGGATATGCTATATCGAATGACAATTGACAATAGATACATACATTAAATCTTATGAGTGAGTAAAAAGTATGAGAATACAGGCTCTATTAAACAAGAAAATAGACAGATATGGCTAACCAGCGTTTGAGATATTAACACTCATCGCGCTGGACATTAATACCTATCACACTGAATATTAATATCCATCACGCTGGGTATTAATACCCAACGTGATGGAAAAGGTTACTCATCAAACAAGTTATAAAACACTGAGAACGAATAGTTAGTAAATTCAAATGGTGTATTATCTTCTTGAACTGTTTCCCCGTTCTGAAGAACCGGCAGAACTTGACGTGCTACTTCTACGACTGCTGCTGCCTGAAGAGGAATTTGAAGAGGAAGAGCTACGGCTCGGACTGCTTGAAACAGAACTTGATCGGGAACTATTACCCCGACTGGTGGATGTATTTCTTCCGCTTTCCGTATTATTCGTCCGCCCACTTGTAGAGGAACCGGAGGAAGAATTCCTTCCTGAATTGCTTCCGGTAGAATTGCTTCGACGACTGGAAGAGGACCCTCTGTTAGAACTGTTACTTCCAGATGTACTTTCCTGTTTGGTAGACGAAGAAGCACCCGGACGGGAGGTGGAAGTGCTAGGACGAGAAGTCGAAGTACTTGGACGTGACGTACTTGGGCGTGTGGGAGTATCCGTACTGGTTGAGCTACCAGGACGGGCTGATGTACTTGGGCGAGTCGTCGTTCCGGGTCGAGTACTACTTCCAGGTCGAGTGGAAGTTCCGGGTCTTGTAACGTTGCCCGGTCTTGTATTCGTATTCGGACGGATCGTTACCGAACCGAAATCAGAACGGCGATTGGAACGATAGACCCTATCATTTCTAACACTGAAATCACCGGAATAATGAGGATGATTGTAACGTCCACGATAGTAACCATCATGATAATGGTTCCGGTAATGCGCACCATTATAACTGCGATAGTGGTGAGGTTTAGGGAAATAAAAATGATTATGGTTTACATACGTGATGTAGACGCGGAAATTCCATCCACCCCCACTTGCATAAATCGGACGGTAAAAGTAATCTGTCCGAAGGAAACGACGATATTGTGAATCAGACAACACCCACCGCAAATCCTCATTGCGTATATCCAAAGCTTCGTAATAATCATTCAAAGCCCATTCGTACCCACGGATCACATCATCCATCAGATAACGGATCGAGTAAATGAAGTCGAAGTTTATCTCATACACATCATTATATTGCGGTGTATTCAAATTCAGTTCATAAGCCATCTTATCCGTCAGGAAACGGGTCTCCTTGCGAATGCGGCTATTGCTCATGGCGGCCATACATGTACTGCTCATGGCAGTCATCCCGATGGCAAAAAGTATTAATATGATTCGTTTCATGATCAATCGTTTTTATAGGGTTATCTATTTTCGTGATACTTCTTTATAAATTCATTTATTTCATTCTTATCCATACTGAAAGTCAGTTGATCGATCGCCCGAAAAAAGTTCGGTTTATCCGCAATGCGAGGGTATATCTTTTTTAAGAACGCTTTCTTCTCGCTATCAAAAGTATAGAATTTGAGCAACCGGATACATTGGTCAGTAGTAAAATAAGAACTTATCAATGCATTGTTAAGTAGCTCTTCACGATCTGAAGTGAAATTTTGCTTATCCATCAAGTGGATGAATTGCTCAAAAGAACTGTTGCTCATCGGTGGGTCACCATACGCATCATGGGAGTTATGCCCGGGTCTATCCGGTCGGTTGCCATTTCCATGTCCCGGCCTGTGCGAATCGCGGATAATAATCTCTTTTATTTTTCCTACTGAGCAATAGACACGTTCATCAAAAAGTGCATCTTCCCTTCTGTAATCATCGCTCCGGTGTGCGGCATAAACTTCCACCCGGCAGTTCCCTCTCAAATTGGCTACAAAACAACTGTTTGTCGGCTCACAAATCCGTTGTCCGTCTACAAAGACCACAATTCTTTCACCCGGACTTTCAATCCGGATGCCATCCAATGAAAAAGCTTTTAGCGAAACTGCTGCCAAAAGAAAGAAGAAACCGAATATCAATTTACGTATCATATCTATCATTTTAAGTTTTAAAATATCTGAACTTCACTAACACCCGATTGGTTGCGGGTGATGATGCTCATGCCCTTGGGGAAGTGTAAATGTATTCATGCTAATCACCTTGTCACCATCAAACGTTATCACAACCACCTTCCACTCACCCGGCACACCAGAGGCTTCCCGGTATTCCCATTCTTCAATTTCCCTGTCAAAACGGCGGAAATCAGGTGTTCCGAAAAGCTTTGAAACTTCTTGCCTACTCATTCCTTCCTGTACCTTCATGATATTATTTGTTAGTATCCCGCAACTGGCAAACAACAGAGGAAATAACAATAAAAGCAATCTTAATCTTTTCATAACCTACCTATTTTTAGTGAATCAACTTGGATATTTTCTTTATATCACAAAAATAGGGTGAGAAAACTCCCCACCCTA
>ERZ773242.1672-NODE-1672-length-20400-cov-23.361072_pt1 | contig 20400 bp, 9 predicted proteins | sample MGYA00511077_ERZ773242 | MGnify/ENA primary metagenome ERZ773242 (study PRJEB29015, sample SAMEA2737754) | human gut metagenome | biome: human gut; feature: human-associated habitat; material: faeces | place: China | collected 2012 ... | reverse complement strand
CGGGGCAAGATTACGCTGGTAGCTCCCTTCGGAATATCCATACCAAATTTGAACATATAAGTGAATTCATAAGGCTGATCACCGTTGGATGCATGGCGGTGTGTACCTACATAGGCAATCTCAGCATCTTTCAGATATCCTTCGGTGTGTCCTTTATGTCCCCATTGGCCGATGAAGCCGGTATAAGAAGGTACAACGAATGAAGCGGTCTGTTTGCCAATGCGGAAGTCGGCCTGATTGTCTCCTTCGGTAGAGGCGGCGAGGATATAGAGACGGTTGTATTTGTTTCCCGCAGGCAGTTGCAAGGTATCACCTTCACAAGTCATTCCGTTCGCAATCTCTTTTTCTCCCAAGCGGAAAGTGATCTGACCGGCTATCAGTGAGTCCGGCAGAAGTTCGGCTGCAAAAGAATAGCCCGATTCGAAATCGCCTTCTCCACGGAATTCATTATAAGAAGCACATTTGCGGTCGTAGTCAAGCGGTAAAGCGGCATATTCGATCGGAGACGCCTCACGTCCCGATGGTTTGAGGCGTACTTTGTAAGTTCTTACAGAATAAGGAGTGATGTTTATCTGCAACTTGTTTCCTTCGAAAGTTGCATTGCCGATTGTCTTTTCTGTACCGTTGGCTTCGCTGGCACTGATGATTTCCCCTGCAAAGGTCAGTGTGGCGCTCTGTGCTTTCCGGCCTTCGGTTTCGTATACGCGTACTACATACTCATCGGTTTCTTCCGCTTTCTTCAGTGCCTTGATCAATACATTGCGGTTGTCCGAAGCGACAAACGAGAACGATTTTCCGGCATTTCCTTTGTGCTTTTCCGTACGGAAGGCTTTCAGTTGCTGGTTCAGCTTTTCGGCTTTCTCTACAGTGGCAGGTTTATCCAAGGCTCCCTGATGTGGTATCAGGCTGTAGGTGAAGGTATGATGACCGAAATCCTGATGATCCTGATATGCGTAACCTCCGCGTGTTTCCGGTGTGTGGAGCAGGGTGAGACGGATCGTATGGTTATCCGGCTTGTCCCATCCATATTTGCTGTCGTTCATCACCGATACACCATAACTTCCGTCATGATCGGTCAGGTCGGCCCAATATTGTGCATATACTTCGTAAGCTGTTTCGGTATTGTTGCCACGTTGTATGCTGCCGATACCCAAGTCGTACGTAGCCTTTTCGTTTTCAATATTGAGCGGGAATTCGGCTTTTAACAATGCGTTGGTCGATTGCCAGTCTATTTCGTTATAGAAGTCGATGCGTTCTGCACGGCTACCTTCATACAGACGTATGTATTGACGGAAGACAGATTCTCCGTGACGTTTCTCGACACAAAGCGATTTACGTAAAGTTCCGTCTTCAACCAAAGTTATTTTCACGTCATCCGTAATCGAAACCGGAGTACGGTCGGTTGTCTCTTTCAACACTTCCCATGCCGGCCAATTGTATGACTTGTTCTGAGTGAAGAGTGCCAGGCGGATTGCTTTCCCGGCTTTCACCAGCTCTTTGCCGTTCTTTTTGTCAGTCAGAGAGACGATATCTCCATTTTTATCCAATGTAATCTTGTACAGAGAGTTTTCCAAGGTATTGACGTTCGTCGAGACGTTGCTTGCACCGGTTCCTGATGTGCGTATGTCATATACCACATATCCTGTAGCCGGAACTGTTGCTTCTACCAGGATGCGTGCTTTTCCGTCGGTATAAGAAATGAGCTGAGCCGATACTTTTTTGCCCTTTTCATCGTACACCGTTATCCCTTTGGGGGCTTTTGGAAGATCAAGTTCTATTTCCGCAATATCTGTAACCGCAAATCCGAGTGCATTATAAAGGATTACCGGAATACCGCTGACCCGTGTATCCAATTCCCTGCCGATACCATGAATGGAAGAAGTCAGTACATTGGAGAACTGTTTCAGTGAGATCAGTTCATCGTTCCATGAAAATTCATAGGCACGCGGTATACTGGTTCCTGTCAGGTCATCGTGGAACTGATGATAAATGAAGCGTTTCCATGCTTCATTGATGGTGCTTCCCGGATATTTGGCCTGATTCAGCCATTCGGCAGTTACGGCAGCTCTTTCGGCCGCATCTCCCAGTAATTCGTTCTGGCGGTTGTACAATTTCATGGCAGCCTGTGAGGTGTAGCATCCTGTACCGTGAACATCCATCAACAGTTCACCGTCGAATACCGGTAATTCCGGATGATTCTTATAAGGAAGGTAATCTTTGTAAAGCTGGTCGCTGGTTGCACTGACAATTTCTACCGGACCGTTTCCGCGAAGTCCTTTTTCCACTGAACGGACAGAGGCCAGTGTCGGTGATCCGCCGATATCGCCTGTACCGTAATATCTGTATACTGTATTAAGTGGTGTACGGCCTGCCAGTTCTTTCAGTTGTTCGTTTTCTGAAAGGTCTTCGTCGTTCCATCTTCTGCCATAATCATATCCATGTGCCAGCATGATAGACGATCCATCTATTCCTTTCCACAAGCCGATTGTAAACGGATGCTTGCTCTTACCATAGAACGGATGCACACGCCAGTCCAGCTTTTGTGAAGAGAAACCAATCAGGCCGCAGTGCGAAGCGATAGTAGGCAGTGTCCAGCCAAATCCGAAACAGTCGGGCAGGAAGATGTCCGTGCTTTCCACTCCGAATTCTTGTCTGTAATACTGTTGTCCCAGCATAATATTGCGGATGAACGATTCAGTCGAAGGTACCAGAGCGTCCGTTGCGTCCCAGCTACTTCCGGAAATGTGCCAGCGGCCTTCCCCGATGTACTTCTTCATTTCTTCGTATTGTGCAGGATAGTACTCCTTCATCCAGGCATATTTCACTCCGCCTTCAAAGTTGAATACATAGTTCGGATACTTTTTCAGCAGAAACAGGTTCTGGTTGATCGTGTTCCATACATACTCTTTAATGGTAGTCTGTACATCCCAGTTCCACTGAGTGTCCAGATGGGCATCTGCCACCATGTAGGCTTTCGCCTTTTTCTCCTGTTTGTTCCCTTGAGCGTACGAGGCTCCTCCGGACAACAGCAGGGTAGCTGCCAGCATAGCAATGTGTAATTTCATGTTTGCTTAATACATTATTTAATTAATAAATGAGGAATTATACAAAGGTGACCAAATTCGCAGAAAGGAGATGAAAAATACTGTTCAATAAATAGCAGAATCTGTTCAGATGTGCTTTTAGAGCTCTGTGAGGGGGATTGAAATGTTGAAAAGAACAGATTTTGTTGTTTATTGAACGAATATTATCGTCTTATTAGCTAAAAATAACTTTCCTTTGCAATGTTTCGAAACCGTAGAAGCTATACTATGAAATACATCCCGTCTTATATTCCGAGGATTATTTCCATAACGATGCTTTTATACATTAAAGATTTATAGAACCTGTTTTTTAAATTTATGTACTATGCGTAAAAAAGAACAAATGTTTTGGCTCGCAAGTCGTAGCAGAATGTGGCGCATACCACTTTGTATGGCTGCCTTTTCGCTTTTGCCAAGTGCCTACAGTTTCGCCAGCGCCGAAAACCCGGCAACAGAAACTGTATTGGCAGTGAACTCCGTTCAACAACAACGGACCGTAAAGGGTATAGTTATCGACGCCAATGGCGAAGCGGTAATTGGTGCTAACGTAAAAGAGCCGGGGAGTACAACTGGTACCATCACCGATATGAACGGTGAATTCTCGCTGAGTGTCGGCCCTAAAGCTACACTTGAAATCTCATTTATTGGTTACACAACACAAAAAGTAAACGTAGGCGCATCAAACACAGTTAAAGTAATTCTAAAGGAAGACACAAAAGTACTCGATGAAGTCGTTATTACCGGTTTCGGTATGTCACAGAAAAAGGCAACACTGACGGGTGCCGTTGCTGCAATTGCTTCTACTGACATTGAACGTTCCAATGCAACAACAGCATCAGGTGCATTGGTTGGTAAAATAGCAGGTATCAATACCCGTCAGAATGATGGACGTCCGGGTGCTTCTACACAACTACAGATACGTAATATGGGTGCTCCATTGTATGTAATTGACGGTGTTGTATCTGATGATGGACAGTTTAATCACATGGACTTTAACGATATAGAATCTATCTCTATATTGAAAGATGCCTCTGCTGCAATTTATGGTGTGCGCGCTGCCAATGGTGTAGTAGTGGTTACATCAAAGAAAGGACAGCGTAATTCGAAGAATTCCGTATCTATTAATGCTTACTATGGTTGGCAGCATAATTCACGTTATGTTCAGCCAGCTAAGACTAAAGATTATGTGAACGCTTATGTCTCTGCAGAAACTTGGGCTAAAAAGGCGGACAATGATCGCAGGTACAACAAAGAGGAATATGCAAAATGGATGGCCGGTACTGAGAAAAACTACCAGGGTTTTGATTGGAGCGACTATATTTGGATTACTGCTCCTCAATCATATATTAGTGCGAATCTTTCAGGAGGTACCGATAAGGCTAATTATTATGTAGCAGTTTCTCATATCGATCAAGAAGCGACTGTACGTGGTTACGGTGGATTCAGACGTACAAATGCCCAGATGAATATTGATATGAATATTTCTGATCGTTTCAAGATTGGTGCTACGATGAATGGACGTATTGAAGATCGTCACCATCCGGGTGTTCCTGGAGGAGATGATACATGGTTACCTCGTTTTGCAACTATGAAGAATCAGCCGACAAAGCGTCCGTATGCCAACGACAATCCTTTATACCCACAACTTGTTTCTGACCAGAAAGAGACAAATTTTGCTCTTTTAAATTATGACACCAGTGGTAAGGTATCCGATGTATGGCGTGTTATTCAAATGCAAACAACTGCTGAATATGAGATATTGAAAGGATTGAAGGCTAAAGGTATGTTGGGCTATTATTATGCTTATAATGAACTGGATAATCAGGAATACACATTCAAATTGTATGGATACAATGAAAAAACGGGTGAGTATTATGAAACGGCTGCTATGGATAATCCTTATCGCGAACGTAATCGTGAGAAGGTAGAGGATCAATTTGCTAATTTCCAGTTGAACTTTGATCGTAGGTTTGGTAATCATTCTATCAATGCTGTTGCTTCTTTTGAGGCTACACAACGTAAGCGCCCCAAATCATGGGTACATTCAGTTCCGGTTGCCAACGGTATGGATCTGATTCGTTTTAAGGAGATTGTAGAGTATAATGATACTGGTAACAATACGGAAGCTCGTATGGGATGGTTAGGACGTATCAATTATAGTTTTGCTGATCGTTATCTGATCGAATTAATTGGTCGTTGGGATGGTTCTTGGAAATTTAAACCGGAAAATCGTTGGGGATTCTTCCCTTCTGCCTCTTTAGGATGGAGAATTTCTGAAGAAAATTTCTGGAAAGAAAGTAAGATTGCCAACGTGTTTTCTAATTTGAAGATACGTGGTTCATACGGTGTGGTTGGAGATGATAATGTGAGTGATTATACTGCGTTCGATTACCTGCCTGGTTATAAATACAATAACGGTGGTGCCGTATTGGATGGCGATTGGGTTGTTGGAACTGAGACTCGTGGTTTACCTAATAAAACTTTATCATGGATGGAATCTAAGATCCTGGATATTGGTGTAGATATGGGCTTCTTTAATAACCGTCTGAATGCTCAGGTAGACTTCTTCCAGCGTATTCGCGATGGAATTCCTGAATCTCGTTATGACGTGTTGATTCCAAATGAAGCAGGTTTCTCTTTACCAAAAGAAAATTTGAGATCGGACAAACATGTTGGTTTTGATGCAATGGTAAACTGGACCGATCATGTTAGTGATTTTAATTATAGCGTTGGTGCTAATATGACTTATTCACGTTTCTGGGATTGGGAACAATATGATACACGTCATAGCAACTCTTGGGATGTTTATCGTAACAGTATTTGGCATCGTGTTGGTTATGTAAATTGGGGATATGAAGCTGTTGGCCGTTTTACAAGTTGGGAACAGATTGCTACTTATCCGATAGATAACGATAGAAAAGGAAACAAGACAGTTGTTCCGGGTGATATTATGTATAAGGATGTCAACGGTGATGGTGTAATAAACTATATGGATGAGCGTCCAATCGGTTACCGTAGTGATAGTACTCCTACACTCAACTTTGGTATTAATTTGTCGGCAAGCTGGAAAGGTTTTGATTTGGCAATGGACTGGACGGGTTCGGGTATGACATCATGGCAACAGCAATATGAAACGGCTCGTCCGTTCCAGAATGATGGTAACAGTCCGGATGAGGTATTTAAAGATGCTTGGCATCTGGCAGATATCTGGGATGCGGACAGCCAGTTGATTCCTGGAAAATATCCGTTAATTCGTTTGAATAATGAAGAAACAAGTGCTTATGATAAGAGTACATTCTGGCTGCATAATGTGAAATATATTAAGCTGCGTAATCTGGAGTTTGGTTATACTTTACCCAAACGGATTGTTGCGAAAGCTGGTATCAGTAATTTGCGTTTGTATGTGTCTGGAACCAACCTGTTCTCTATCAGTAATATACCTTTTATGGATCCGGAGTGCATCAATTCAAATGGTTTGGACTATCCGACGATGCGTGTGGTTAACTTAGGTATTAATCTCAAATTTTAAGTAAACAATGAAAAACAGATATTTTTTAATGGCTCTTGCTGCTGCAGGAGTATTATCGTTGAGTAGCTGTAATGGCTTTCTGGATACGAAGCCAAACGACATTATGACACAAGATCAGGTGTATGCTGACCCGGCGTTGGTGAAATCTGTTCTGGCTAACTTTTATGGCCGTATCACTTTTGGACAACGTAATGAAGCAGTAGAAGATTATTTTATGCTGGATGAGGCTATTCATTATGATAACAATAGTGAGGAGAATATTGACAGAAATAAATGGCGTCCTTATGACTATACATTGATTCGTAATTTGAATCAATTCTTACAGGGCATTAAAGGATCTACTGCTGTAGATGAGGAGACTAAGAGACTTTATGAAGGTGAAGTTCGCTATATTCGTGCTTGGACTTATTTTTGTATTGCCCGTGGGTTAGGTGGTATTCCAATTGTAGGAGATGATGTATTTGACTATACCGGTGGTATGGATATTACTACAATTCAGGTTCCCCGCTCTACTGAAGCTGAAACTTATGACTACATTATTAAGGAGTGTCAGGAAGCGGCTGCTATGATGAGTAAGCAGACTAATAAAAATAATTCTCGTGCAAACTATTGGGTAGCAAAAATGTTGGAAGCACGTGCAGCAATTACGGCAGCGTCATTAGCTACATACAATACGGTGGCCGAACATCCTCAATTGAGGACTGCTGGTGGTGAAGTAGGTATACCCGCAGATAAAGCAGAAGGCTATTATCGTACAGCTTTAGCTGCTGCAAAGGAGGTTATCGAAGGAGCTGCAGATGGTACGGCTTCTCCATATAGATTGATGTTAGCTGCTGATAAAACTTCAGAAGCTTTGGCTGATAACTTCTTTAAAGCTGTTTGTGAGAAAAGTGGTAATACTGAAGTTATTTGGACACGAGACTATGCTACTCCTGGCTATGGTCATGAATTTACAAAAAATTGCTTACCTAAAAGTATCGAACAGGATACTGGCAGTGATAGAATGTCTGTATTATTGAATTTGGTTGAGGCTTATGAATCAACAGATGCAACGGAATCAGAACGTGGTAAAGCTGCAAAGTTCGATATAGGTACATTAGATGATCCTAAATTCTTTGATGATCCGATGGATTTGTTTGCAGACCGTGATCCACGTTTGGCGGCTACAGTTCTTTTACCGGGCTCCACTTTTGATGGAAAATTAATAGAATTACAGGCTGGACAACTGAACAAAGTAAATGGTCAATGGGTAGAAAGAACAGGTCGTAGAAATGAAACGGATGCCCAAGGACGATTGATTACTGCCAATAATGGTCCGTTCGGAGGTAATGAACGTGAAATTAACCGTACAGGATTCTTCGTTCGTAAATATCTGGATAAAACTCCTTTGGCCGGTACTCAAGGTACAAAATCAGCTATGTGGAATGTATATTTCCGCATTTCGGAAGCTTACTTGATTGCTGCTGAGGCTTCTTGGGAACTGAGTCGTAACAACAGCGATGTAGAAGCTTTGAAATATATCAATGCTGTTCGTGAACGTGCCGGTATTCAGCCTTTAACTTCTATCGATCACCAGAAAATTATGCATGAGTATCAAGTGGAATTTGCATTCGAAGGTCATCGTTGGTGGGATTTGAAACGTTGGATGGAAGCTGATAATATTTGGACTGGAAATGAAAATGATCGTACAGCACAGCGTCTTGGCTTATGGCCTTACCGCGTAGTTGCAGATGGGGATGCTAATAATGGTAAATGGGTATTTGTAGAAAAGAATATGCAGACATTAGATTTATGGCGTAAACCGCTGAAGTGTACTGATGTTCAGTATTATTCAGAAATCGACAATGGCTGGATTAATAATAATCCGAAATTGGTTAAAAACCCGTATCAATAATCTAAAATTAGAAGAGACAATGAAAACAATATCAAAGATTTTTTCAGTATTGCTGTTAGGAGCGATGATGTTTACCAGTTGTATGAAAGACAACTACGATGCTCCTGAGTCAATGTTGACAGGTCGTGTGATGTATAATGGTGAAGCATTGCAACTTCGTGGCAATGAAGCTGTACAATTACAGCTTTATCAACATGGTTATGCTAAACACGATCCTATTAATGTATATGTTAATCAGGATGGTATGTATTCTGCTAGTTTGTTTAATGGCGAGTATCAGATGATAACAAAGAGTGGAAATGGCCCTTGGACTTCTGAAGGGCGTGATACTATCAATGTAACCGTTGCTGGCAATACAGTGCAGGATGTTGAAGTTACTCCTTATTATCTGGTAAGAGATGCACAGATGACCTTAGAAGGTAATAAGGTAAATGCATCTTTTAAAGTAGAAAAAGTTGCAGGTGGAGGAATTGACCGGGTATTTTTCATGTTAAGTACTACTCAGTTTGTGAATGATGCAGAACATAATGTAGACCGTTATGATGAAACTGATAATTTGGATGCTTACGATGAAACAGGTAAATTATACACTTTTGCCACAAGAGACTATACGGATAATAGTATGTTCCAAACTGCTTTGAAAAGAGGCACATTGTTCGGTCGTATTTGCATCTGGCCTAAAGGCTCTGATCAGGGTATTTACTCTAAAGTAATCCGACTGAAATAATTCATATCAATGTTTAATGTGGGGAGGGTGTCGGGTTTCCTGGCACCCTTTCTGTTTAAATAAACTTTTTATTAACTCTTAAATTAATTGTATTATGAACAAAAGTTATTTTATTGGAATATTAATATTTGCAAGTATGACAGATATAATGGCAAATACATCGAAAAATGAAGAAGTAGAGGCTATTGTTTCTAGCATTGAGCAAACGGAATTTAGTGGTTATCAATTAGTTTTGCTTACTGGCGCTGGTAGTGGTATTATTCAATCAGTAGAATTGATCAATAATAAAACAATTAGAGTTTCAGTTATTCGGGGCTCACATGTTAGAATAGACCATCGTGCAAATGGCTTACCTGTTTATACGGAAAACTTCTTTATGGATGATAGTTCCACTTTTGAGTTTGAAGCTACGACCGAAAGTTTTTTGATTGAAGCTGATTATAATGGGGAAAGTTCTAGTAGTGGTACTAAACGATATGAAACAAGAATGTATGACTTAAAGTGGGTTCCTTAAGAGATAATAATGGTTTGTAAATATGACTGTATTTTAAAAATAAATTAATATAAATGAGATACTCCCCTTATTTTGCCTACATTTTAAAAGCTTTAAATAAGGTAATCTTTTTATTGTAATGATATGAAATTCTTTTTATTTTCCCTTTTTACTGTTTTTTCTTTCTGTGTTCCTTCCATTGCACAGCAGTATTCCAACCCCGTTATTAATTACAGCCTTCCCGACCCTACGGTTATCAAGGCAGATGATGGTTATTATTACCTGTACGCAACGGAAAATATCAGAAATCTTCCTATTCACCGATCGAAAGATATGGTAAACTGGAGCTTTGTGGGTACTGCTTTTACCAATGAAACCCGCCCTACATTTGAGCCGAAAGGAAATCTTTGGGCACCGGATATAAACAAAATCGGTGATCGGTATGTGATGTATTACTCCATGTCTGTTTGGGGTGGAGAGTGGACCTGCGGGATTGGTGTGGCTACGGCAGATAAACCTGAGGGACCTTTTACCGATCATGGAAAACTGTTCCGGAGCAATGAAATAGGGATTCAGAATTGTATCGATCCTTTCTATATAGAAGATGGTGGTAAGAAATACCTTTTTTGGGGAAGCTTTCATGGCATTTATGGAGCAGAACTAAGTGATGACGGGCTCTCCCTGAAAGAAGGAATGAAACCACAGCAGGTGGCAGGCACAGCCTATGAAGGAACTTATATTCACAAACGGGGAGGCTATTACTATTTGTTTGCCTCTATCGGTCGTTGCTGTGAAGGATTAAAGAGTACGTATACCACAGTGGTGGGGCGGTCGAAATACTTATTTGGCCCTTATGTAGATAAAAAAGGGGAATCGATGCTGGAGAATCATCATGAAGTGCTGATTGATAAAAATGAAGCATTCGTGGGACCCGGGCACAACTCGGAGATCGTAACAGATGATAAAGGAGCGGATTGGGTGTTTTATCACGCTGTCAGTGTGGCCAATCCTGAAGGAAGAGTGTTGATGCTCGACCGTGTAAACTGGAAAAAAGGGTGGCCTGTTGTAGAGGGTGATACACCGTCGTTGCAAGCAAAAGCACCTGTTATCCGGCACAAATAAGGGAGTAAACATCAGTATGCTACCATACTTCTAATGGTATGTATACCTGTATGTTATGTCTTATTCCGTAATCTTTATCTTGTCCCGCGTACCCGGGCTGACGGACCCGAGTACGTGGACTCATGGGCACAGGCGCCCGGACTCATGGGCCTAGGTATACAGGACGAAGTAAAGATCGCACCATTTCCAACTAATTAATAGAGGTGGTAAGTTTTCTTTTACTCATGGAATCTAATTCAGTTTTCGGAAGTGTAAGCCCTCTTTTATAGTTGACAAAAAAGGAAGTATCCCGGCTTTCGCCCGAAGAGTCCATCCGTGAGGTGAAGAAGCTAATCTTAGACTAAATTGTCTGAAAATCAATATCTTTAAAAAGTAAGATTTCTGTCCTCAAAAGCTTTGTTTTAACACAGAGTTAAAGCTTGTTCTTTGGATGTGAATAAGAAGTTCTTTAAATGCAAAAGACTTGTTATTTACGCACAAGAACCTGACAACCTGCAAAAGGCGTTAACAATGTTAATTGAAAAAAGGTATAAGGATGAAGATACCGGTTCAGACGGCGTAAACTCACTTCCGAAACTTGAGTTATCTTATTCAGCCGATATCTGTTTTTTCTTATTAAAGCAAGCAAAAAGGACAATTATCAACTTGAAAATAAAGAAATAAAGAATTGACCACCAAATTTGAAGAAGAACCATTTTTCGTATGAGAGACGTCCGGTTTCGGAAGATTCTGTGGAACTCTGTGTGGCTCTGTGGTGAATGATGCCACGTCCTCAGCCGTGAGAACCACAAATGATTTCTTTTAATATTACCGGATGTTTCCTGACCTTACGGATGGAATGGACAAATTTCGGTCAAAAGCCTGCTACATATGTTCCATTATTGATAGTAACCGGTTTATCCCCCGTTTTTGGTCAGTTTTTGCTATTTATTGAATAATAATTATCCTCCTTTCTCCAATATTTCCCCAATCTTTGTAACATGAAAATTTAAAATCTGAGGCAAAAACATGAAAAACAAAGTACTGATCATAGTAGCTATCTTATTACTTCTTCCCAATGCAATGGCATGGGCACATCAGCCCGCAGACGGAAACCTGAAGCATTTTACAAAGAAAGACGCGACGACGGCGATGGATGCTTTTCATTCTACTTTTTATAATCCGGATATGAAGTTGTATGCCATATCTTCGGATATGAAAGGAAGAGCTGCCATCTGGGTGCAGGCTATCTATTGGGATATGATTATGAACGCGTATAAACGTACGAAGGCTCCTAAATATCGCCGGTTGATAGAAGAGGTGTATCAGGGAGGATACGAACAATACGATAAATACAATTGGGACAATAAAATCGAATGGTTTATTTATGATGATATGATGTGGTGGATTATTTCGCTGGCACGTGCTTACGAAATCACGAATGACCCGAAATACCTGGCACATGCCTCTTCGGGATTCTACCATGTCTGGAAAGAGTCGTATGATAAAGAAAGGGGGGGCCTGTGGTGGAACTTCAAGCACGATGGAAAGATGGCTTGCATCAACTATCCGACTACGGTGGGCGCCATGACTCTTTATAATGTAACCAAAGATCCCGATTATCTGGAAAAGGCAAAAAGTGTATATGCATGGTCGAGGGATGTCTTTTTCGACAAGGAGAAAGGCCGCATAGCAGACAATATGCACTATCATTTCCAGAGACAGAACGGTATGGACATAGACTGGACAACCCAACTTTATAATCAGGCTACATTTATCGGTTCGGCCGTGATGCTGTACAAAGCAACCGGCGAGAAAGCTTATCTGGACGATGCCGTTCTGGCTGCCGACTACGTCCGCAACGAGATGTGTGATGCCGATGGATTGCTTCCGTTCAAAAATGGAGTGGAACAGGGAATTTATGCTGCCATCTTTGCACAGTACATCATTCGCCTGATAGAAGATGGCAATCAGCCCCAATATATGGACTGGCTTCGTCACAACATAGACGTGGCGTGGAACAACCGGGATGTAAACCGTAATGTGACATTCAAGGATGCAGCCAAACCCTGCCCGACAGGTGTGATGGAAAGCTATGATGCCAGCGGATGTCCCGCACTGATGCAAGTGATTTCTCCATTCAAATAACAACACAAACACGTGACAACACAAACACATGAGTAAGAGGGTATTAGTTTTGATTGGTTTGTTTTTGGCCTGTGGCGGCGTCTATTCTCAAACCGCCACAGGCACAAAAACGAATTTCCAGACAGCAGAGTCGTGGAAACCGGAAACAGATGTGCGTGCCGATGCCGTGATGGTATACGGAACGCTGGATAAGAAAGGCGTTACTTTTGAGCAACGCATTCAATCGTGGAGAGACAAAGGGTACCGGGCCGAGTTTATGACAGGGGTAGCCTGGGGAGATTATCAGGATTATTTTCTTGGAAAATGGGATGGGGTGAAAGATCACCTCAAAGAGGGCCAGCGCGACCGCGAGGGGCGGGAGATTGCGCACGGGCACTTGATTCCCTATATTGTGCCTACTGAGAGTTTCATCCGTTACATGCAGGAGAAGCAGATCAAACGGGTGATCGATGCGGGCATTACTTCTATTTATCTGGAAGAACCGGAATTCTGGATGCGGGGCGGATACAGTGAAGCCTTCAAATCCGAATGGCAAAAATATTATGGATTCCCGTGGAGAGCTCAACATGAATCTCCTGAGAATACCTACTTATCGAATAAACTGAAATATTATCTGTACTACAACGCGCTTAATCAGATATTCACGTATGCCAAAACGTACGGCAAATCGAAAGGACTGGATGTGAAGTGCTTTGTGCCTACACATTCACTTGTCAACTATACATCGTGGCAGATCGTAAGTCCCGAAGCGAGCCTGGCTTCGCTGGATTGTGTGGATGGGTATATCGCGCAGGTCTGGACGGGAACCGCCCGCGAACCGAACTATTATGACGGAGTGAAGAAAGAACGGGTATTTGAGAATGCTTTTCTTGAATATGGATGTATGAAATCGATGACAGCCCCGTTAAACCGCAAGATGTACTTCCTGACCGACCCTATCGAGGACCGGGCGAAAGACTGGCTCGATTATAAAATAAATTACCAGGCTACTTTTGCCGCCCAACTGATGTATCCGGCGGTAGACACATACGAAGTGATGCCTTGGCCGGACCGTATTTATCAGGGGCTGTACCAAGTAGCGGGAACAGACCGGAAAGAACGTATTCCGCGCGACTACTCCACACAGATGCAGATTATGGTGAATACGCTGAACGACATACGGACTTCGGAAACTCAGGTGAGCGGTACGCACGGCATCGGGGTACTGATGGCAAATTCGCTGATGTTTCAGCGTTTCCCCGATCATGATGGCTATGATGATCCGCAATTCAGCAGTTTCTATGGACAGACCCTGCCGTTATTGAAAAGAGGAATACCGGTGGAGTTGGTACACATGGAGAATACTCCGTTCGGCGACACATTCAAGGGGCTGAAGGTGCTTGTAATGTCTTATTCGAACATGAAACCGATGGAACCCCGATATCATGATTTTCTGGCAGACTGGGTGAGAAAAGGCGGAGCGCTGATCTATTGCGGCGAAGATATCGATCCTTATCAGTCGGTGCTTGAATGGTGGAATTCCAACGGAAATCAATATAAGGCTCCTTCGGAACATTTGTTCGAGAAACTGGGACTGGACAGAGTACCTGCTGCCGGAACTTACCCTTGTGGAAAAGGTATGGTGACCGTTATACGTGAAGATCCGAAACACTTTGTGCTGAAAAGCGGAAATGACCGGCAATATTTCGATGCGGTTTCGGCTGCTTACAGAAAGAGTGCCGGGAAAGAAGTAGAACTGAAAAACAGTTTCCTGCTCGAACGGGGACCATATACCATTGCTGCCGTATTGGACGAAAGTGTATCGGATGCTCCGATGGAACTTTCGGGGGTGTATATCGACCTGTTTGATAAAGATCTTCCGGTATTGACACATAAGGTGATTCGTCCGGGCGAACAAGGTTACTTATATAATGTCAAACGGATTTCGGGACGGGCAAAGGCGAAAGTGCTTTGCGGTGCTTCCAGGATATACGATGAAAAGGCAGGAAAACGAAGTTATTCGTTTGTAGCCAAGAGCCCGTTGCATACGACTAACGCTTCGAGGATATTGCTTCCTAAACAGCCGATACGGGTTTGCGTGAACGGGAAAGAAGAGCCTCAGCCGGAGAAATTGTGGGAAGAGCGTTCGCGTACCCTGCTCTTGAAGTTCGAGAACGACCCCGCCGGCGTGCAAGTAGATATTGAATGGTAAAAACTATAAAAAAAGAATCTGAAGTTATGAAGCTTAAACTATCGACTCTGTTCTTGGGTGCAGCTGCCATGCTGAGCAGTTGTGGGGCACCGCAGGACGTCAAGAGTGAAAAAAGTGAGATGCGTGCACCGGCCTATCCGTTGGTGATGATTGACCCTTACACCAGTGCCTGGTCGTTTACGGATAATCTGTATGACGGACCGGTGAAACACTGGACCGGTAAGGACTTCCCGTTCTTGGGTGTTGCCAAGGTAGACGGACAGATTTACCGTTTCATGGGAACGGAAGAACTTGAGCTGCTTCCGCTGGTTAAGACCTCGGAACAAGGCAGATGGACAGCTAAGTATACAACAAAGAAACCGGCTGACGGCTGGCAGAATGCCGACTTTAATGATGCGGCATGGAAAGAAGGAGAAGGTGCTTTCGGTACCATGGAGAATGAAAGTACAGCCAAGACCCAGTGGGGAGAAGAGTATATCTGGATACGCCGTAAAGCGGATATTAAAGACAACCTGCAAGGTAAAAATGTATATCTGGAATATTCTCACGACGATGACGCCATCATCTATGTGAATGGCGTGAAGGTGGTGGATACCGGTAACTCGGCTAAGAAACATATGCTTGCCAAACTGCCGGAAGAGGCTGTGGCCGCACTGAAACAGGGAGAGAACCTGATTGCAATTTACTGTAACAACCGTGTTGCCAACGGTCTGATCGATTGCGGTCTGTTGGTAGAGAAAGACAATACACAGAACTTTACTCAGACAGCAGTACAGAAATCGGTAGACGTGCAGGCTATGCAGACCAACTACGAATTTACTTGCGGACCGGTGGACTTGAAACTTGCGTTCACTTCACCTCTCTTTATGGATAATCTCGATTTGATGACTCGTCCGGTGAGCTATCTTACCTATGAAGTGGCTTCGAATGACGGAAATAAACATAACGTAGAACTGTATTTCGAAGCAGGACCGCAGTGGGCACTCGATCAGCCTCATCAGGAAGCTGTAGCCGAAAGCTTTACAGAAGGTAATTTGCTATACCTCAAGACGGGAAGCCGCAACCAGGAAATATTGGGTAAAAAGGGAGATGATGTCCGCATTGACTGGGGATACTTCTACATGGCTGCCGATAAGGAGAACAGTTCATGCGCTACCGGAGAGGGAAAGACCCTAAGAAAGAGTTTCATCGACGGAAAATTGACATCATCCAAGACCGATGGAAGTGACAAGCTGGCACTGGTTCGCTCACTGGGTGAAACGAAGAAAGCGGAAGGACACTTGCTGCTGGGTTACGATGACTTGTACTCTATTCAGTATTTCGGTGAAAATCTTCGTCCGTACTGGAACCGCAATGGAAACGAAACCATTCAGTCGCAGTTTGCGAAAGCTGATAAGGAATATGATGCAGTGATGGATAAATGTGCTGCATTCGATGCTAACCTGATGAAAGAAGCTACTGAAGTAGGCGGACGTAAGTATGCCGAACTCTGTGCATTGGCTTATCGCCAGGCAATCGCTGCCCACAAATTGGTGGAAGCCCCCAATAAAGACCTGCTGTTCCTCTCAAAAGAGAACTTCAGCAACGGTTCGATCGGTACGGTGGATATCACTTATCCTTCTGCTCCTTTGTTCCTGGTATACAATCCGGAATTGGCAAAAGGTCTGATGAACCACATCTTCTATTATAGCGAAAGCGGAAAATGGAATAAGCCGTTCGCTGCACATGATGTAGGTACTTATCCGTTGGCTAACGGCCAGACATACGGTGGAGATATGCCGATCGAGGAATCGGGAAATATGCTGATCTTGAGTGCAGCCATCGCCATTGTCGAAGGAAATGCCGACTATGCGCAGAGACACTGGGATGTATTGACAACCTGGACCGATTATCTGGCTCAATATGGACTCGATCCGGAAAATCAACTTTGTACAGACGACTTTGCCGGACACTTTGCACACAACGCCAACCTGTCTATCAAAGCCATCCTGGGTGTAGCGTCTTATGGCTATCTGGCCGATAAGCTGGGCAAGAAAGAAGTGGCTGAGAAATATACACAGAAAGCCAAAGAAATGGCTGCCGAATGGGTGAAGATGGCAGACGACGGCGATCACTACCGCCTGACTTTTGACAAGCCCGGAACATGGAGCCAGAAATACAATCTGGTATGGGATAAACTGATGAATCTGCAGATATTCCCTGAAACAGTTGCACAGAAAGAGATAGCTTACTATCTTGGCAAACAGAATCAATATGGATTGCCGCTGGATAACCGTGAAACTTATACCAAGACCGACTGGATTATGTGGACTGCTACACTGGCACCGGACAAAGCTACATTCGAGAAGTTTATCGATCCGGTTTATCTGTTCATGAACGAGACGACCGATCGCGTGCCGATGTCCGACTGGGTATTTACCGATCGTCCGAACCAGAGAGGTTTCCAAGCTCGTTCGGTAGTAGGCGGATACTATATCAAGATGCTTGAGAAGAAGTTGAAAAAATAAGATTCTGTCACAGGTTACACGGATTTTCACAGGTTAATCATTTTTCCCATTGATACTGAAGATTAAAAAAACTGTGTTAGTCCGTGTAATCTGTGGTGAATTTAAAACTATTAATATCATGAAGAAATTAGCGCTATTACTTGTTGGCGTATTGGGTACTGCTTTCTGCACTTTTGCAAAGAGTACGACAGGACCGGTGGATTATGTAAGTCCACTGGTCGGTACCCAGTCAAAGCATGCTTTATCTACCGGAAATACATATCCGGCTATTGCCATGCCTTGGGGAATGAACTTCTGGGTGGCACAAACCGGAAAGATGGGTGATGGATGGGCTTATACCTATGATGCCGATAAAATCAGGGGATTTAAGCAGACTCACCAGCCCAGCCCGTGGATTAATGACTACGGGCAGTTTGCCATTATGCCTGTTACGGGAAAGGTCGTGTTCGATCAGGATCAGCGTGCGAGCTGGTTCTCGCATAAAGCTGAGGTTGCCAAACCGTATTATTATAAAGTATATCTGGCCGATCATGATGTCACGACCGAAATTGCTCCGACCAGCCGTGCGGCGATGTTTCGTTTCACTTTTCCTGAGAGTAAAGACTCTTATGTAGTGGTAGATGCTTTCGACAACGGTTCGTATGTGAAAGTGATTCCGGAAGAGAACAAGATCATCGGCTACACAACCAAGAACAGTGGAGGAGTGCCGGAGAACTTTAAGAATTATTTTGTACTGGTGTTCGATAAGCCGTTCACTTTTACCGCAGCAGTTACCAACGGCAACATCCGTCCGGGTGAGCTGGAATCGAAAGATAAACATGCAGGTGGTATCATCGGGTTCTCTACACGTCGCGGAGAGACGGTCAACGTACGAGTGGCTTCTTCTTTTATCAGCCCCGAGCAAGCAGAACAGAACTTGAAAGAGCTGGGTAAAGACAATCTGGAAGCTGTTGCAGCCAAAGGACGCCAGGAATGGAACAAGGTTCTGGGACGTATTGAGGTGGAAGACGATAATACCGATCATCTCCGTACATTCTACTCTTGCCTCTATCGTTCGGTACTTTTCCCAAGAAGCTTCTACGAACTGGATGCCAAAGGGAAACCGGTACATTACAGTCCCTACAACGGTAAAGTGCTGCCGGGATATATGTTTACCGATACCGGTTTCTGGGATACATTCCGCTGCCTGTTCCCATTCCTCAACCTGATGTATCCTTCGATGAACGAAAAGATGCAGGAAGGACTGGCAAATACTTACAAGGAAAGCGGATTCCTTCCCGAATGGGCAAGTCCCGGGCACAGGGGCTGTATGGTAGGTAACAATTCCGCTTCGGTAGTGGCAGATGCCTATCTGAAAGGATTGAAAGGTTACGATATAGAAACTCTTTGGGAAGCTGTGAAACACGGTGCAAATGCTGTTCATCCGCAGGTTTCGTCTACCGGACGTCTCGGTTATGAATATTACAATCAACTGGGCTACGTACCTTATAATGTAGGCATCAATGAAAATGCCGCCCGTACGCTGGAATATGCTTATGATGACTGGTGCATCTATCAGTTGGGTAAAGCCTTGAACAAACCCGAAGAGGAGATAGCCGTTTATGCACAGCGTGCCATGAACTACAAGAACCTGTACGATAAAGAGCATAAGCTGATGCGTGGCAAGAATAAGGACGGACAATTTCAGTCACCGTTCAATCCGCTGAAGTGGGGCGATGCCTTCACCGAAGGAAACAGTTGGCACTATACCTGGTCTGTATTCCATGATCCTCAGGGACTGATCGACCTGATGGGCGGACAGCAAGGGTTCAATCAGATGATGGATTCTGTCTTTATCCTGCCTCCTGTATTTGATGACAGCTATTACGGCGGTGTGATTCACGAAATCCGTGAAATGCAGATTATGAATATGGGACAGTATGCACACGGTAACCAACCCATCCAGCACATGCTATATCTGTACAATTACTCGGGACAACCGTGGAAAGCACAGCATTGGATTCGTGAAGTGATGGATAAACTCTATACACCCAATCCCGACGGTTATTGCGGTGACGAAGATAACGGACAGACTTCGGCATGGTATGTATTTTCTGCTATGGGATTCTATCCCGTTTGCCCCGGAACGGATCAGTACGTGATGGGTACGCCGTACTTCAAACAGATGAAGCTGCATCTGGAAAATGGCAAGACCGTGCAGATCAGCGCACCGGGCAATAGCGATGAAAACCGTTACATTGCGTCAATGACCGTAAACGGTAAAACATTGACTCGCAACTACCTGACACATAAAGAACTGATGAACGGAGCGAAGATTACGATGAAGATGTCGTCTACTCCGAACAAACAGCGTGGAGTACGCGAGTCGGATTTCCCGTATTCGTTCTCTAAAGAGGTACGTTGAGGCTGGACAGAAACAGATTACTTAATAAAAACCAATCAAGATTATGCCAGGAAAAAACTCAAAGAAAATGATCGGAGCATGTGTCGTTACTGCGGCACTGCTCTGTGCGCCTTCAGCACTGAAGGCCGAAGGTATGTTGTCGCATTATACTTGTGTGGCAGATGCTATTCAGAAAGACAATCGTCCGGAACCCGCTAAGCGTCTGTTCCGTTCGCAGGCTGTAGAAAACGAAATCATACGTGTACAGAAACTGTTGCGTAACTCAAAGCTGGCCTGGATGTTTACCAATTGTTTCCCCAATACACTGGATACCACCGTACACT
>ERZ773242.1652-NODE-1652-length-20607-cov-4.201294_pt1 | contig 20607 bp, 14 predicted proteins | sample MGYA00511077_ERZ773242 | MGnify/ENA primary metagenome ERZ773242 (study PRJEB29015, sample SAMEA2737754) | human gut metagenome | biome: human gut; feature: human-associated habitat; material: faeces | place: China | collected 2012 ... | reverse complement strand
ACTTCGCAAGGTGCTTTTGTCGATATTCCGGAAATATCGCTATGCGATATTTCCTGCATAATAAAAAAACGGCTTTCTCGAAATGTACAAGAAAACCGTAAATGTTTTACTAGATGTTATGCATATCCTAATTATCCTAGAACTCTGCATATTGCGTGTTTGTAATCTTCTTTACTTTTCTCTTGTACATTAATAATTGTATATGAACGCTTCGTTTTTGTCAACCAATTTTTTTATGTCGTAATTTTCAGCAGCGCCGCTTCCAGCCGTTCTTTCTCGCTGCTTCCGGTCGTGGCAAACCGCTCCAAAGGGATGTTATATTTTTTTAGGATTTCGTTTTTCTTCGCATCTCGCTCCAACTGCCTTTCGTTTGCCGCATGGAATGCATAGCCGTCCACTTCTACCGCAAGAACCGGTTGGTAATCCAGCTTCGAAAAGATCAAAAAGTCGATATGCGTGTTTCGGTTTCCTGCGAACCTGCGCTCCTCATCTGTTAATTTGCTGTCGTCCGAGATCAAATGCTTCAGCGGGACATGGGAGGCAGCCGCATATTTTGCAAATTCCTCCTTAGCAAGAACCTCTTGTATGACGGCATGCATCAAGTTTTCGCTGTCGTAATCGAAGCTGCGTCCGTACCTTTTCAGCACGTTTTCCCGCGCCTGTTCATAACCTTGATACAAATAATCGAACACCGACCGGACCTCGCTGTCCATGATCTCGTAATTGTGATACTGAATATAGCCAATCAAATCATGGATCGGTGATGTCTTGTCGTTGTCATTGCCGTCCGTTACCACAATAAACTGCCGGATTGCCCGCGAAACTGCTACATTCAAGCGATTTGGGTCCGAAGCAAAGTCACCGATCTCGTTATCTACTGTGCTGAAGATCATCGCTGTCCTCTCCTGTCCTTGGAACTTATCCACAGTATCGGACTTGATGTTTTCCTGCTTTTGGTCAAAACGCTGCTTGAGAGCTTCTGCCTGCCTGCGATACGGCGTCACGATACCGAGATTTTCTCCTTCCGCCAGATGCAGCGACGGCAAGACCTCTTTTTCGATCACATCCATCTGCCGTTCGTTTACATGACCGCGCGCATGGTTTCCCGCTACAGTCCTGTACACCGCAAGAGGCCGCTCTCCTTCACTTTTCGTCATGACGATCAGCTCATTGTTGTAGAAGCGCTTGTTGCAGAACCCGATGATTTCCGAGTGACAGCGGTAGTGTTCTCGCAGCAAAACGCGCGGCGCATCCGAAAAAACTTCCACTGCGGAGGATAGCAGGCTATGCGTCGTATAGCGATATGCCTCCGGGAGGGCGTACTGCGAAAAGATCTGTTCCACTTTTGCTTTGGTTTCCCGATCTACCACGTTCGGCAGCTGCTTCCGGTCGCCGACGATGACGGCCTTTTTCGCACAGGAAAGCGCAAGCGCCCCGGTCGCGAGGTCCACCTGCGAGGCCTCATCGATGATCACATAATCGTACAGATAATCCGGCGACAAACTTGAGGTTAAAGAATATGTGGTGCTCAGAATCACCGGATAGTCATCCGTAAATTCGCTCGCCTTGCATTTTAGGTCGCTTGCTGTGTATACGCGCGCATGCTTTGCTTTATGATATTTTTTTGCAAGGTTTGCCTTAAAAATGCGAAGGGAATCTTCCGTATACTGCTTCATCTTCTCGTCAAAGTTATACAAGGCAAGCTTTTTGTTCAGACCGTCAATCTCGCCTTGTATTTCAGCAATGCGCTTTCTGTAATACAGATTGTCAAAAGATTCGCAAACAGTGTCCGGATGCCATGTGAGAAATTCAAATTTACGAATCCGATAACGGAATCTCCACAGTAATTTCTTAAAAAAGCCGATGGGGATATCATTTTCCATGCAGTATTCGTATTCCGTCAGCAGCTGCAAGACAGCTCGCGCGCCTGCCGCTTGCGAAAAGGCTTCGTGAACCCTATCGTCTGTTTCCTGTGCCTCGCCCCTGCTCGTATAATGCTTGTACTCTCTTTCCAGTTCATCAAGCTCTGTTGTTAACACGGATACCTTGTTTTTAGATTCCAGCATTTGGTTCAGTTTATCTTCTGCATCCGACAAGCTATTCTTTTGCTGAGAATACTCCTCTCTGTCCATACGCCAGGATTCCATATCCGGAATTTCTATTTTTTGATTACGAATAAATTTTTCTTTGTTTTCACTTTTGCCAAGCGGCGCTGCGATGCAGGAAACTCCGTATTTTTCTAGTTTTTCGTAGACATTTTCTGTGGCAGTATTATTGTTTGAAACCACCGCAACCGTTTCGTTCTGCATCACCGCATTCGCAATAATATTTAAAATCGTCTGCGTCTTTCCGGTTCCCGGCGGTCCTTCAATCAGGCTGACTTTGCTCCGGATCGCATGCTCCACTGCTTCTTTTTGGCTCAAATTAAAGCCAAATGGATAGACAAGCGCGTGATCGATATTTGCTTTTACCTGAACCGGCATGCGTTCCAGATAATCGTGCAAAACACTGACGCGTGGAATGGCCTGAATCTTATCATAACTGCCTTTCAGCACATTGCGTCCTTCCACAACCAAACCGATTTTTTCAGCCAGTTCAGAAAGGTATTGGAAGCCGTTTCTGCTGCGACATGCCGCTTGCTCGGTCACGCGCACCTGATCGTGATACACAGTCCGATAACTCCCATCGGCAAAAATGATGCGCGTATGCTTGCCGAATTCCTGCACGCCGTAAGCGTCCAGCCGCAGATTGCCATCCAGGAGCAATGCTTTTCCGTCAAGCAGCTCCGTTTCTACGCCTTTAAAGGCAGCAAAATTGGATGCGCTGTACCGAAACGAACCGCCACTTCGAAACGTTACCCGTACAAACGGCCTGCCTTTTTCATATGTAAACTTTGCGACTTCCGCCGTCCGATCCTCCCCTTTGAGAAGAATCAGATGCGATGGGTATTTTTTCATAAAAGTGCTCCCCTGCTATACTATCCGATGATCTCGTGCGCCGGATGGCATCCGTAGTTGTTGCATTTTTTGCAATAACCAGTTTGCTCATCGTGGTTGTTTCCCTTTTGGAAACAACCACGATTTTCACATCCTGTTTTTGCATTCATTGCAATCGGCAAATTGATTTTATTACGACATTTATTACGACATTTATTACGACATCATGTCGCTAATTATAAGATTCTATAGACTCCATTGCGGTTTGCACCTACATGTTCAACCCTACCGTCATTTTTAAGCTGCTTTAATATTCGCTGAACCTGACGTGGCGATATTCCTAAGAGTTCTCCCATCTTTGCAGCAGACAACGTTCCGTCTTTCTGAATCAACTCCAAAATCTTCTCTGTAATTGTCTTTTCCCGAGGAAATGCTTTCCCGCCGGTCAGTTCTTTTAAAAGATCCCGAATTAGTTTCAGCATAAATGTAACAAAAATCGTAGACTCGCCTGCATGATTGGACGCATTTAAGGCGTAGTAATAATCCTGCTGTCTTTCATGAATAATCGTCTCGATCGGAATCCAAAGGTAAAATTCCTGCCATTTTGCTAATAGCAATGTATGCCATAGTCTTCCTGTTCTCCCATTGCCATCCGCAAACGGATGGATAAATTCGAATTCATAATGGAAAATGCAGCTTTTTACCAGCGGATGGAGTTTTGATTTTTTCAGCCAGTCAAATAGTTGTCCAATAAGCTCCGGAACGTAATTCGCAGGTGTTCCTGCATGAATCAGCTGCTCACCTGCAAAAACACCAACGCCTTTACTTCTAAAGACTCCGGCTTCTTTTACTAGCCCGGTCATCATGATTTTATGTGCTTTCAAAAGATCTTCTACAGAATAAGGGTCCAGCTTTGTCAGAAGTTCATACGCTTCGTATGCATTCTTTGCCTCACGTATATCTTGAGGCGGTCCAAGTACACGTTTTCCGTCAATAATATCACTAACTTGATCAATCGTCAAAGAATTCTGTTCTATAGCCAAAGATGAATGAATGGACTTAACACGATTTTCACGCCGAAGTCTCGGGTTCTTTGAAAGCTGCTCCGATACTGTCATGATTCCGGTCAGTTCCGCTATCTCTATGACTAAATTTGTAATTTCTTCCGTCATGGTGAACGGTGGGATGTATGATGTATCCGACATGAATCTGCCTCCTTTGTTATTCTCTACAGATGTCGTTTGCATATGCCTGCACACTTTGCTGTGTCAGCCTCTTATCTGCGTACGGAACGACATAAGTGGTTGTTGCATTTTTTGCAATAACCAGTTTGTTTTCAGTGGTTGTTTCCATTTTGGAAACAGCCATCATCTTTGTGTCTCCGGTGGTAACACTTTTTGAGTTAGCGATTTTGCTAGCTTCAGCAGAATCTCAAGCCATATAAGCTTGTCTATTTATTCCTTTGTTCTCAGCGATTTTCCTGTGGTCATGGAAATCGCTTCTTTCATATATTTTTTTCTTCTGAATGCGAAACAGATATTATCATCCTTATAAATACACCTGTCTGATACAACAAGAATTCTAACAGTTTCTGCTCCACGGCATCATTATGCTTCGCTGTTCTATCATTAATATTCTTGTAAGACTCTAACAACGGTTTTAGTAATCCGGTTATACCTGCATCGACTCCTTGTTCCCCAAGATATTTGCAAATAGAGTTCTTATTTGTTTCAAGATTTTTTGTATTATTAAGGAATTCTTGGAGAAATGTTTCGAGTGCTTTCCTAAGATTATCTGCTACATCACGAATATATATGCCCTCCGAATACTGCTTTAATGCAATTATATAAGTTTTCCGCGTGTTAGGAAAATCTATTAGCCATTCAAGCGGTTCTGAAACAAGTGCGTTGTCCAACTCTTTTGCTCCTTTTGGAAAGATAAAAATGCCGTCATCATCCTCAAATATATCATAAGCAATATTAAGTTCCAATAAGGATTTTTCTAATAAGTCCCTAAATTTCAAATAGCCTGCTTCAAGGTTGCTTTTCTTAAGAATGTTTAAAAATGCAACATATTTGCAAACCATTTCAACAATGGTGCCTGAATGACTAATATTTGAAATAAAGTGAAACATACTTATATGCAATGGAACAGCCTCTCCTGTTTCTATGTAATAGTCCGTAACAATTCTTTCAAATCGCTCTACTAATTCTTTTTTTGTATTTATTTTTTGGAAAGTACCCAATAATCTATTTGAAATTTTGTTTGAAAACATCTGTTTTTTTTCTTCGTCATTGAGTCCAATACCAAGTTTTTCCCTATAGTCAATCCACTTCATCTAAACTTCCTCTGTCTTATTATATCTTTTCTGTAGTGTCCAATCTTTTATTCAGCCTACTCAATATCCCAAATCTTTTTCAACCGCTCAACAGTAAAATTCCATTTTTCTGCAACTGGTCTGCATACGGTATTCTGATTTCCGAAAAAGCCAAGTTCTTTTATCGCTGCGTTCGATGCTACGGTTTTTATCCAGTTCACTTTAACTACATACTCTGCTTTTTCAAGATCATCAGCATTTAACAAGTAATCCTTCCGTACATCAATTTGCTCAAATGATTTCTGCTCTCCATTTACTGAAAAAACAACATCTTTCGCGGTCTTAACTGTGTCTGTTACAATTCCTACACCGACATAACCCGTGTGCGGGATATTCACCCATACTCTATCTCCCGGAGAAAGAACCCCAAGCGTTTTACTATACCATGTTCCGCCTCCGGCGGAGATAAATCCCCATTTTCGGGCATCTTCCCAATCTCGATTGTCTTCGCCAAAAGAAACATAGTACTCACCGTTCCATTTCCCCTGAGACTTCGTTATGCTTGGCGTTTCTTCCACATCGTCCTCAAACCACACGCGGCTTATTAAGCGTTCCCCTGAATGTTCGAAAACATTGAAGAACAAAATATTTATGTCTACACTATAGGTGTCCCGCAAATAGCTAATGATGCGCTCTGTGCTGTCATCCATCTGTGCTGCTACTACAACCATTTTCACTTTTGTATTGACTGTCTCCTCATCAAGCTGTCGATGAAATTTTTTATCGTAGGCTTCATTCAATGTTTCTTGCTGGTTTGAAGTTTCTAGATAAATTTTTGCAATGTCCTCAGCAGATAATTTCGCCATGCATGAAGCATAATCAATCGTTTGTGCTGTAACTTCACGTGGCGTTAAATCTTTTTTCAGTTCCACTACAACCATATCCCCATCATGATCCATACATAACAGGTCTATGTATTTACCTGAAACTGTCCGAACTTGTCTGCCAATTACAAGCCAGCTTTCATTCAATATTTCAATATGCTCATAGAACAAATCCTCTAGCTCTTTTTCGCTCATTAATGATGATGCCATTAATGGTGTTTTGTCATCTAGTGACCATACAATTTGTGTCATTGCCATATGGAATACCTCGCTATTGTTATTTAATTCTACATATTAAAAAAAAGGGACTGTCGCATTAAAATTGCTTTACTAGATTTAGAGCATTTTTTTGCACCTATCTTCATAATTTACGCTCTCATAGTACTCATAATGGCATTATAGTCTAAATACATGTAAGTCTCATCAAATATGCTGCTGTCTACAAAATATTTGTTGAGCATATTTGATTCTTTCACATTTTCCAGCATGCTCTTTATATCTTTTCCAATATCTATATTACTTCTCTCAGGTTCAACACAAAAATGATCGCCAATTGTCTGGTAAGGTCGTATGAATTTTTTTCTATGTGTTGTCCAATTGTATTTTGTAAACGAATCACAGAGATAGAACTCAAACCAAACATCATGTGCAGTAACTCCGATTTTTATATAGCCAATAATGTGGTTATATTCCCATATATTCATAGGAGTGCATTCCTCTGATATAATACGATCCATATATTTTGAACCTTCTTGACAGTATACATTCGTTCTTTTCTCTATGATTGCTCTTTCTTTTTGTTTCACTTTACGGCTTAAACATTCTTTAGATAACACATAAATGGGTATTGCAAATATGTATTTCATCATTTTCCCCTCATTTTTTCAATTGTTTTTTTAATATCTTATCCTCTTATGCATTCAGTAAAGCTATAATTCTTTTTGCCAAAAGTCCCTTTCTAGTCTCGTAGAATTCACCAAAATGTTCAATTTCAAGCGATACATCGTCCGGTATAATTGCTTGCTGATAAAATACAGCCCTTTGTTCCTCATTCATATCGTTATAATAGTCTACAAGCCGCATTGCACTCTTGCTGGCATTGCTGCGACCCTCAAGCAATTGTAAGTTCGGAAGACGATTTCGTTTATTTCTCCAGTTTTTCCAATTTTCCATAGAAACTGCAATTGGCTTTGTACTGTCGAACCGATCGTATGGATGTAGATGATCCTGTTCATATTTATAATCTTTCTTTCGCCACTCAAGGCTCAGATAATACAATGCTTCACCAGCAACACGACTTCCCTTTTCAGCATTTAAAATATCTTCAATCTTGCCATCGGTTATACGAAGTTCTGGCTCCTGCTCCAACATTTCTACCGTTATTTCATAATTATTGGTGTTTATATTACTTTTCATTTTCTGAAGTTTTCCAGTTGTTCCTGATTGAAAGTAGTTAAATAAAATTGCACGCATCAGGTATGCTCTAATTCCATTTAAATTTTCTTTGTAATCAGGATTATAATAAATGAAATAAATAATCGGAATCAACACATTCCAACTATTTGAAAAATGCTGCACATCCATTTTGAATTCAGTTAGGACTTCTTCTAAATTTTTTAGTGCACGCTTAAAATCACTCCAATTGTTCTTAAGTTCCTCTGCAATTTTCTTGTTAATGTTTGATTTGACCACATCACCATAAAGCATCAACGCAGTTCTAATAACAAAGTCTGTTCCAAATCCTGCATATGCGTTTACTAATAGTCTGCCGAATTCTGTTTTTGCACTCGGCCAATACGCTTCCAAAATCGACATCGTAATTTCAGATTTCTTTAATGCCTTTCCACCGCTGTTAAATCTAACAAACATTTCAAGTGCATCATCTTGATTCATATCCTGAATTTCGGTGTATCGCACTAATTTTTCGACAAATACCTTTTGGTACAACTTGTTTAATATGGTTCTTGCATAAATTTTGCTGTCTTCAGGAACATTTTTAATAGCATCCTCAATTGCGCTTTCGCGTGTAGTCTCGTCTTGAAATCGTTCTTCGAGAATTGTCCGAATTTCAAATTGAGTCGGGCTATATCTTGCAGCTTTTTCGCTAAACTTAATGTCATATTTTTTGCTGTTGTATTCTTCCTCATCTGCATCAAGCCTATTTTTATTCAATTCAATCAGAAGTTTGGTCAAAGTTCCGCCGTTAATTGCTCTTCTTGCATGTTTTGGACGAACATATGCGTTTCCGAAAAGGGAAAGATAAAGGGAAGTCAATCTCTGTTGCCCATCTAAAATTGCCGTATCAGTCATGGAGACATCCACACTACTAAGTTCGTAGTTAACACTATCTGCTTGTTTTCGACTATCAAAAGTAATTTCTTTCATAAACTGACAGCAATATGTATCCCAAGAGATATTATTATCGTCAATATGCCAAAAAAGAAATGTTGCAATTGGATAATCTAACAAAATAGAATCCCACAATTTTTCTATTTGCTCCATGCTCCATACATACTGCCGTTGGAATGCAGGCATAACATATCTCCCATTTTCAATGTTCTGCAGTGCTTCATAAATCGTAATACTGTTATCGTTTAATTTACTCATCTTTTCCCCTTATACATGTTTCCTCTTATTTTTTACTTTTCTCGAAAAATTTTTGCACTATGCAAAGCACTTTCCTTCATTTCGTAAATTTCTTTGTCTGAAATCAATTCATGTACAACTGTTTTCTCTAAAACATCGTACAGAAAAATATCGTGATCACAATAGATAATGATTTTTGTATATCTGCGAGGGTATTCTGTAAGCTTCTCTTTATATATCGTATCTATCGCTTCTCCCAAATCGTTCTCAAAGCAAAACCCACCTGTGTTGTATATGAATAAATAATCATGTTTAATAGATAATCCCTTCCCATAATTGGGCTTATTTAGCTTTTGAGTTTTAGAAACAATTCTTTCACCAATTAACTGATATAAATTGTCCTTAATAGAGCCACTTGTGCCGACCAATCCCGATTCAGGATCAAAATGAAACCTTCCACCATTCTTTTCGATCTTCTTTATCAGATTTTCTTTAATCTCAGATTCCTTTTTATAAAGAAGCTCATAACATTTGTTTTCTCTCTCAGCATCAGCCTTTGAAATTGCACGTACAACTTCTATGCCCACACAGCTACGCTTATCAATTAAATCCGGAGGATCTTTTTCGTTAAGTTCCATGCATAAATCTAAATCTGGAAAACACCGCAAAATACATAATCGTGCATATTCTTCATCATATGGTCTACCAAAATCTTTTACCTTTTCATTCACTTTTCACACACCCCCCTTTTGCTTTTTAGAACTGACTATTCTTCAATTTTCGCGTTTTGCTGTTCCTGTAAGCTCATATACTCTTCCCTTAGCTGATGCAGCGTTTTTCCGCTTCCTTTTAATTCTGCAAAGGCGTATGTCTGCACGGAGGACCACCCAAAAACATCTTTCAGCCATTGCTGCATAGAAACAGCTCGTCCATCTGAAAGTAGCATTTTTCCATCTTTTTGTAAAAGTGCCTCTTCCGTTGTGCCTTTGGCAACAATGGTGTCTCCTGCGTTTACAATTCCCCATTCCAGCATTTTGTCGATTTTTGGCAAAGCTCTGCGCGTAATTCCGGTTTTCTTTCCTTTTTGAAGGTTTTCCTTAGAAGGATTTGCAATGTCGACATACAGTTCATCATATTGCACAATTGGAAGTATTTTTTTAATATCAATTAGTATTTCATCATTAAGCCTATACGGCAATATCTGATAGCAGCTGATGTCAACTTTGTTGCTGTTTAACCATGCCACTGCTGAAATAGTTTGTTCATCAAAGCCGGAAGCGACTAGCACAATCTTTTGATGTTCGTTAAATTCTGTGATATTGCATTGTTTGATGAATTCATCAAGCTTTCTTGTTGCGATTTCCGTTGCTGTCAAGTTTTGCTCTTTTGTGAATTCGCTTCTATTTTTTTCAACATACGGCGCAAAGAGATTTTGAACTAATTCCGATGTTGATTTTAATGTTGCACAACTGGCTGCATATCTGATTGCTTGAAATTCAAAAGGTTCTTTACGGTTTGCGATGTCGTTTACATCGCGTTTTACTTCAATTAATACAATATTTCCGTTGTTGTCGATTGCTGTTAAATCGCTTCTTCCATTCTGTGCATTTCTTACTTGCTGCCCGACAATTAACATAGATTCCTCGTCCGTTTCGCACAGCATATCAATGTTCAGACGCAGCATTTCTTCAATGTCTCTTTCAAGCATATTCAAATCTGCAAAAGTTGTCTCTTCAATCGGCGTCGGCTGATTTTTATTTTCTAAAATATACATTGCTGCCTCCAATCATATCCCATCTCTGTTAATCGTTCTTTGCAAGCGTTGCGCTCTTCCTCCGTAAAGAGTTCTATATACTCAGGTTTCAGCACATGAGCCTCAATTGATAAATCTAACCTTTTATGCATCCACAATGTTGTGAAGCCCTCTGTCCCTCCCGGTTTCGTAATTAACTGCTTTGCTGCTGCAACTGCGCCGATTCGGCTCATTAATTGATGGAATCGTACCGGATTATATCCACATTCCTTTTTGGCAATCCGGCAAAGTTCTCCCATATCACGAGTAAATTTTCTTTCAAGTTCTGTCATCGTTGTTTCCTTCAAAATCAAAAGTTAAGCACGCCATTCCTTCTATTCACTAATGCGTGCATCAGCAAGTAACGCATATACATATGCACTGCCCCTTATCGTCTGCGATAATTCCCCGAGACCATTTACAGGCCACATTTCAATTGCCTGTTCAAAATTTGAGTATGTGAGATTTTGATTTGCTCTGTTGACTCTAATGGAATTTCCATTCACTTGATATGCAAACTCACACCCCCGCACAGTATAAGAAGTTTCGCCCTCATGTGCTTTGTTATTCTTCCGTTATAACATCATACTCAACATCCTTTACCATTCCCAGATTTATCAAAAAGTCAATACCTCACTATTTCTATTATAAATCAAAATACCTCAATACCTCTATTTTATCATTTTCCAAACATATTTCCTCTTGTATGATAATTAGGAAGGTAATTATCATACTTTCCTTTCCTTTTAATTAACATTTTCAAGTATCAATGTTCTTAAAAACAAAATATATTATCCTATGCAAAAACTACTCTATAGACTTTATTTGCCATACGGGTCAATTCTGTTATCGATTACCCTGCTGTAATTCGTCAAACATGGCGTGTGCTAATGCGCTCATAATAGCACGATACTTTCCTGCATCCTCAAATAGCTTCGTATAAGTTTCGGTGCTTTCAATGTACGCTTCTTGGGCCGCATCATCGAACATTTGTGGGAAGATATTCTTCTCAAAAATCTGACGTCCATCCGTCTTTGCAGATTTCAGCAACTTTTTATTGTTTCTAAGCTTCTCATGTAAGGTTGTGATCACAACTTTGTCGCCCTCTGTAAAATTACCCATATACTGTTCGTTGATTTTTTGGATAACCTGTTCCAGCGGACTAAGGGTTTCTTCCATCTTTACTGGCTTTTTCAATTTTGCAGAGTTATACGCAAACATATCCTCTTTTGCAAGAGGAATTGCGCCTTCAAAAGTTTTCTCAAGGTTGTAATACTCAAGTTTTATCAGACAGCTTATCTGAAAGCAAATTATCCGTCGGAGTATATGGCTGCCGGAACAACTTTTGCTAAGTATGAACAGAAAATGTACTCATTTTGTAAAGGCTTGTCGAACATTCGCGCAATCTGAGTGATATAGCTATACCATTTTACAAATGATCTGCAAGTCTTACGGAACTGGTATCTTTGCTCTTGGTTCAATGCATTGTATTTCTGCTGAACCGGCAGTAATGCATTGGTAATAGCCGCCTGAATCTTATTTGCTTTCCGTTTATCTTCATCAAAATAGATTTTGTTTACTTTTTCGATGTCAGCGTCGTCGTAAATCTTAAAAGCACGCAGCATCTTTTGTGTCTTGTAAATCAAATCCGTATTGATTTCCTGAGCCAATGATGTTTCCTGATAGAACGGCTGGAATGCTTCCAAAATATCTTCTTTTGTATTCACAAAATCAATGATGAATGTATCCTGTTTATCTGGATATGTACGATTCAATCTGCTTAGTGTCTGAACAGCTTTTACACCACGTAATTTCTTATCGACAATCATTGTATGAAGCAATGGTTCATCAAATCCGGTCTGATATTTCTCAGCTACAATCAGAATATTCCCTTCATCATGGAATACCTGTTTTGTCTGTGATTCATTCACACCGTTCAGCTTGCTTTCTGTCCATTCAATCTCCTTCTGATCATCCGGGTCTTTGATAGAACCAGAGAACGCAGCTAGGATTTCCACATCATGATAACTATTTGATTCCAAATAGTTCTTAATCTCATGATAGTAACGAACTGCAGCAAGTCTCGATGATGTTACAACCATCATCTTTCCTTTTCCTTTGATTTTCTGCTTCGTTACATTACGGAATGTCTCAACAATAATCGCTGATTTCTGTTGAATGTTATACGGATGCAGCTCTTCGTATTTCTTGATTGTCTTCAATGCTTTTGACTGTGGAACATCAGGATTATCCTTTGTGTTCTTCGCAATCTGATAACAAGTTCTATACGTTGTATAGTTCTGAAGAACATCCAGAATGAAACCTTCTTCGATTGCCTGACGCATCGAATATACATGGAATGGATGATAAGAACCATCATTCCATTCTGTACCGAACATCTCCAATGTTGCACCCTTTGGTGTTGCTGTAAACGCAAAGAATGAAAGATTCTTATGTCTTCCATGAGCAATCATCTCACGCACCAGACGGTCATTGTCATCCAACAATTCATCTTCGGCTTTTCCTTCCAGTTCCGCATACTCTTTCAGAGCATCCGACACATCCGCAAGTGCAGCCTTCAATTTCATTGCAGAAGAACCAGTCTGTGAAGAATGTGCTTCATCCACGATAATCGCAAATCGCTTATCTGTTGTATCATCCACTTCTTCATAAATGACTGGGAATTTCTGCAATGTTGTTACAATGATTCGCTTTCCGGCGTTCAATGCATCCTTTAAATCCCTAGAGGATTTCTTTTCATCAATCGCACATACACTACCGAGTGTATGGTCAAATCCTGTGATTGTTTCCTGTAACTGTGCATCCAGATTACGTCTGTCAGTTACGATAACAACCGATGTAAATACAGGCTCATTATCATCATTATGCAAGGATGCCAGACGATACGCTGTCCATGCAATAGAATTTGATTTACCTGAACCAGCTGAATGCTGAATCAGATAATTGTTTCCAGAACCGTTCTCACGCACATCAGCAATCAGCTTACGCACCACATCCAGCTGATGGAATCTAGGGAAAATCAGACCCTTCTTTGTGACATTCTTTCCATCTTTCTTTTCGGTCTTCACCTCAAAGCTGATGAACTTCTGGATAATATCCAGCAAGCTATCTTTCTGTAATACATTTTCCCAGATATAAGATGTCACATAATTATCATCTTCTGCCTGTGGATTACCTGCACCACCGTCATTTCCAGCACCGTTGGAACCCTGATTGAATGGCAAGAAATATGTATCTGTACCTTTCAGTTCCGTAGTCATCCATGCTTCGTAAAGGTCTACTGCAAAATACGCTAGGATACGATGATTCAGCCAAAATGCAGGTTCCCTCTGGTCACGGTCATACTGCCACTGCAATTTTGCATTATCCACGGTCTGACCTGTCAGCTGATTCTTTAATTCGATTGCAACCACTGGAATACCATTGATTGCAAGCATCATATCAACTGAATTGTTGTTCTGCTCTGAATAGTGCCACTGTCTGATGCACTGACACACATTCTGCTCATATCTTTTTACAGCAACATCATTTAAAGTGGATTCAGGCTTGAAATAGCAAACCTTAAAATCCATTCCACGATGTTTAAATCCATGTCGCATGACAGACAGCAAGCCATCCATCTGTACGGCATCTTCAAAACATTTATAAAACTTCTTGTATGGGTCAGAGTTGCACTGCTTTTCAAAACGCTGCCACATAATCGGCTGGGTTGCTTTCACAAACCCAACCAATGTATGAATATCCAACGCCATACTAGAAGATGAGGTATATCCAGCGTCTGTTGCCTTTTCATATCCACCATCAGGTGAGATAAGAAAGGCTTCAATATTGGATTCAAACTGTTTTTCATTTTCAGCCATAGCTTATACCACCCTTCTTTTTCCTGTTACCACTTCGTAAATCAGTGATTTCTTGTATGCTTCAAGGTCATTGATAAGAGATTCTTTTTCAGCAATGAGGGTATCTAATTCAACTACTTTGTTATCCAAATAATCAGCAATAGCCTGTTGTTCTTTTTTTGACGGTAAAGGTAAATAAATATCTTTCATTGACTCTTGAGTTAAATGTGGGACGCCCATTCCGTTTTTTAATCTTGCAATAATGTTTTGAAATAACGGACTCATAAAATAGTAATACTCATATCTATAATCTAATAATTCATTAGGTGTAATGACTGACAAAGAACTGTTTACAGTTGCTTCTCCCAATGGCATATCATCAATTCGTGCGCACTTTCCAATACCAGCCCCATCCTTTACCAGTACTAAATCGCCAATCGATAACTTAATTTCTGGAGATTCATCATATCTTTCTTTTGTAATACAATTCAAGTTTTCCCAACGCAAATGACTATTTACAATATGATACGCAGCTAAGAATGGATAACCAATATCGACATATTCCTCTGCTTTAAGGCCTTTCCATCCCAACCTAGCACGAACATAATTGACTTTCATAAATCGAACAACTGACCAGCTTGCAGGAATGGTTCCCATGCCTTCAGCTCCCGAATCCTTTAGTTCAACATTTTCACCAAGACCTTTTGTCACTGCTTCAAAAATTACAGACTGTTTCACTTCCTTATATTCATCAATACTTGCCTTTGCTTCTGCAATGATTTCATCTATTTTGGAACAAGTTTCGTCCAAATAATCTGCAATGGCTTGTTGTTCGGATAATGACGGTAATGTTATAACCTCTTTCTCTAATAACGATGTTACGTTTAAATTTTGAATTCCAGTTGTTTGCTTTATATATAAAGTAGTAACTGAAAGAAAATACATTGCTCTCAAATAATATTCTACATATTTAGGAAAAGACACTGCATTGTCAACCCTGATTCTATCCATAAAATTTGCAAATAAAGCATCATATGGCTTATCAAACAAAACAGCTCTTCCCACAGGTGTTTTTTCGCCACCACCAGATTTTTCAATGCAAATATCATTCGTTTGTAATAATAATTTATCAATTTGATATTCTTTATATGAACGTTTCGTAAGCTCTGTTTCGCTTTTATCTTGAAAAACACCTCTATCAAAATCAAAATCAGCAATTCGCATACATATAGTCGAATTGTTTTCATACGGTTCATTTCCCCAAGCCCCACCAGCTCTATCAACTACGATTTTTTTTAACGGAGTAGTTTCCCAATTACTTGGAATATCTCCAATCCATTCAATACCGCTATCTTTCATTTCTGTTTCAGGTCTAATCATTGCCATAATCATTCACCCCCGAACAAATCATGCAATTTCGCCATCAAGCTCTTTTCATGTTCTTCAATACGTGCTGCAATCACATCTGACGGCTCAATCCGCTTATATTCATAGAATGTTCTGGTGAACGGAATTTCATATCCCACTTTGGTTTTGGATTTATCAATCCAAGCCTGTGGATTATACGGAATGACCTCACGGTTAAAGTAAGCATCAATATCTTCTGCAAGTGGTACATTCTCTGTGTCACGCTTTGATGTATCAGCTACTGGTTTCTTTTTCTTCATGACAACATTTCCATCTTCATCCAGTTGCGGTGTCTCCACTACAATCTTGTTATATCCAAGGTCAATAGCATCCATGACCTTACTCTTTACAGTGATTGCTTTGCCATTTTCATCTACTCCATTGTATGTACCATCTACATAAGCACCATACGCTTCAATAATCAAATCACGGCAAGCCTTTGTAATATCTACGTTCTTTGAACCGATATTCTTACGTCTTGCTGAACAACAAGCGGATGCATCAATCAGCTGTACTTTCCCCTGATGTGTGACTGGCTTATTTTTCATTATAATCCAAACATAGGTTGCAATACCTGTATTGTAAAAAGCATTGTTTGGCAACTGTACAATCGCATCCAGCCAATCATTCTCGATTAAATATCTACGAATCTCAGAAGGACCGGAACCAGCATCACCATTGAACAAAGATGAACCGTTCTGGATAATTGCCATCTGACCATCATCTTTCAGTTTTGCAAGACCGTTCAGCATGAACAGAAGCTGTCCATCACCTTTTGCTGGCAGTCCCGGCGCAAATCTTCCAGCCGCGCCTTTTTTGAACTCTGCTTCAACTTCCTTTTCCTCACGTTTCCAAGGAATACCGAAGGGCGGATTGCTGATAATATAATCAAACTTATATCCGCTGAACTTGTCATCAGACAAGGTATCACCGAACTGCATATTGTTAGGGTCGCCGCCACGGATAAGCATATCAGCCTTTGCAATACCGAATGTAAATGGGTTGAACTCCTGACCGAATACAGTAACGTCTGCATCCGCATCCATTTGTTTCAATCTTTCTTCCATACAGGTAAGCATCTGAGATGTTCCCATCGTCATATCATAGACGGTCTTTGAAATGCCATCTCCTGTAAATGCAGATTCATCACCAGCTACGAGAAGGTCACTCACCAGATAGATGATGTCACGGCTTGTGAAATGTGCTCCGGCTTCTTCGTTATATGATTCAGAAAATCTACGAACAAGATTTTCAAACACATATCCCATGTCAACAGCACTGATTTTTTCAGGTGAAAAATCGCCCTTATCTGTACAGAAATCAGAGATTACCTGATACAGAAGACCGGCTTCTTCCATGTGCTTAATCTGAGAATCAAAATCCATACGTGCAAGAATATCCTGAATATTATCAGAAAATCCATTCAAATACGCCTTGAAATTATCTACGATATTTTCAGGGTCAGCAATCAATGTCTTGAACGTAAATGGACTTGTATTATAAAACTGATAGCCTGACGCTTTACGCAGGAAACCATCTTTTACAGCCAGCTTTTCTACTTTCTTGTATGTATCAAGAACTGCCTGATGCGTTGGCAGTAAACAATCATGGAAACGCTTGATTACTGTCATCGGCAGAATAACAAGACCATATTCATGCGGTTTATATGCTCCTACAAGGTCATCGGCAACAGACCATACAAGAGCTGCTGTATCGTTCGAGTTCTTTCCAACATTTGAAATTAAATCATTGCTACTCATTTTCATTTCCTCATAATTTTTAATTTAATTGCTTTATGTTTTTTTCGATATTTTCTGCCGAGGCAAGTTTCATTTTCTTTTTTCCCTTTCCGAAAAAGGTTTCCGCTAAGGACTCTAAATTGCCAATCACTTTCTCACTGTTGTTCATCAGATATCCATAAACAACAATTTTCGCCATTTCTTCAACAACTATACTATTTTTGCCTTTCACACTCCGTAAATTTTTTAATTTTATAGCATCGTCTTTTATTTTCTTTTCATTGCTTGTCTTCGTATTAAAACATAAATTAAAGATGGCATTATTAATCATACCTGCATCATATTCACATTCATTCAATGCACTAATAGTATCTTCGTTTACAGCAATATTAGCTACGGAATCATAAATTCCGCATATAAGGGCAATTGAAATTTCTTTGATTATCTCAGCAACCTGTTCTTCATTAATTTGTGAAAGATTATGTTCAGCTCTGTTTTTATTTATGCTTTTTGCCAATTCATTAACAGCTTCGGCGAAGTCATCATCCATGGGTTGTAACACTTGATATAGAAATTTATTTGTATATCTGTAAATGGCTCTCGCTGCTTCATCTTGTTCTGTCCGGTCAAAATCATAAGCGAATGAAGGCAATATCCGTCCTATTATTTCAAGATATTTTAAAGATATAAGTGCTTGTGTTCCAGCCCGTTTTAGTTCCTCATCATTGTAGTCATACTCATTTATTACTTCCACTATATCATCACAATATTTCCTTTTTTCTCCTGCATCCACAAATTGTTCATGTCTTTTCTTATCGTTTACATTTGGCGCGTCACTAACAATGCCTTGTTTAATATCATTAATGAATGTCACATTATCAAATAAAGAAAATTCATCTATCCCTGCAAAATGTTCTTCAGCCTTTTGATAGATCGTATTTATTACATTTGTGTTCTGTGTTATCATGGCTAAAAAAAGGATTACATCATTATTAATATCTGTATAAAGATATTTTAGTACTTCATCAAGTTCTCCTTTTATACTTTCTAAATTTTTATTAATTCTCTGATTTAACGCCCTTGCAACAAAGTAGGCCATTTCGCTTTGATCAGTAAAACATATGCCTTTGTCGCTTTGAGTAAAAATATTACTTTTTTTGCAATCTGCAATAAAATCTGCACCCAAGATATGTTTTCTATAATCTTCGTTATACTTTTTAATGCAATTGAAGATTTGGCCTTCATCAAAATATTTATTATGTGAGAAATGCATTTCAAATGCAATGTCTTGTAGAACGCGTATCATTAAATCTGCTGACGAATTCTTATGAATATTTTCGTCTATTTTTCTTACAATTCCCATTTCGAATACTTTTGAATATATATTCTCTTGGTTTCTATTAAAAATGATTTTATTTTCGATTGATTGTTTCACAAACTCAATAACAAACTTGGGGTTTAAAGCACATAATCTGACCTGAGTACTAAGTTGATTATTAATCTCATTTGCTACAGTATTATAGTCCGTAGTATCTGGGGCAATCTCTTTTTGACATACATTTTTTATTAGAGCTTTTCTTTTTGAATAGAGTAGCGGCTGTATTTTTACTTTCACAATACAATCTTCGTTCAAACTGTCTTTCAACTGTTCTGAAATATTAAAGGACTTTTCGCCTTTTCCCAACAACACAATATGAGAAAATTGATCCCTATACTGTTCAATAATCTTTTTAAAATGAGTTTCTCTGATGTAATCATAATCATCAATGATCAATATTCTTTTTGAACTTTCTAATTGCAAAAACAGTTCGTATTTTTTCTCGGATTCTAAATATTCCTCATTAAATTCATATTGAACAAGTCTATCAACTCTTGTTTTAGTTAGCTCTTTTCCTCTCAACAAAACCGGATAATACTCTTTCTCTTCTGCAAAATGCAAATATACTTTCTCCGCTATTGTTGTTTTTCCCATTTTTCTGCCACCTAAAAGATATATTGTTTTATTGTCCTTAATCGTTTGAGCTAAATTACCAATGGAATCAAAAGACGATGTATGTACTTTTTCTCCAGTGAATATTTCACATTCCATATTTGGACAAACAAAATAATCTTTTTCACCTATTGGATTTTTTAAACTCTCTATAAAGTCTGCATCATGTTTAATTGCTTTCACATTGTGACTAATTTTTTTACTTTTTATTATTGTATTGCTTCTGTATACTTCACTCTCTAAATCCCATGTAAAATTATACACATCTATTGTATCTGCATTCGAATCAAACATTAATGCATTGTAGCCTTGTTTATGTTCAACATCACCAGAAAGCGCTGGACTTTGTACATAAAGGCATCCTAGTTCACTATCGAATGCAATTTGCTTGCTTTTTTCGTAATGTTCATGTCCACTAATCACAATTTGTGCATTTTGGGTAAAAATTCTTTCTAAGCTCTCTGTTTTATAAAACCACTCTGCATCATGGTGCATCACAACCAAGTTGAACCCATCATTAATCATTTGATCTTCAATCAACGCTATATTAGGTACATAATGACACCCTTTATCCTCTTTTCTTCCACCTTTCATGGATAACGGAGCAGAATTTATCAAAACAAAATTCAGCTTCTTTTTACCAACCATAATAGATTTGGAATCAACCAGTTTACTATTTATAAAGCACTTCTCTCTATCAGCTAATTCCCAAAAATTGTTCATTCGAGCTATTTCCTCATCAATAATTGCCTGAATGCTGTTATTTTTGTATGCTTCACATATTTTTGCATAGGTTAAATCCCTATCCTCTAAATCTATATCATGGTTACCCGGAGCTGTAAAAACATTTATGTACCTTCTTTGATACTTTTGTTTTAAACCCTTAATTATGCTATGTAAAAATCTCTTCGCTCTACGATAATCCTGTGTTGTTGCCTTGTTTGCAATATCTCCAACTAGTATAATTGAACATCCCCCAATATCTTTAGCAGGAAATTCATTCAATGAGTTTAGAATCTCTTTCAAATGAAAAACTTTTTCTAAATCATTTGAATTATCATTACCATCTATATGTAAATCTCCCAATTGTAAAAAC
>ERZ773242.1644-NODE-1644-length-20660-cov-3.113128_pt1 | contig 20660 bp, 18 predicted proteins | sample MGYA00511077_ERZ773242 | MGnify/ENA primary metagenome ERZ773242 (study PRJEB29015, sample SAMEA2737754) | human gut metagenome | biome: human gut; feature: human-associated habitat; material: faeces | place: China | collected 2012 ... | reverse complement strand
TGATTATCCTTTCGGGGGATTTGCAGGTATGGTGATGAAAATAGAGCCTATTGAACGTTGCATAAATGCTCTGAAAGCAGAGCGTGAATATGATGAAATTATATTCACGACTCCGGATGGTGGGCAATTTGATCAGAAAATGGCTAATAGTCTCTCATTAGCGGAAAATCTTATAATTCTTTGTGGACATTTCAAGGGAATTGATTATCGTATTCGAGAACATTTTATAACGAAGGAAATAAGTATTGGTGATTATGTATTGACGGGTGGAGAATTAGCTGCGGCTGTAATATCAGATGCCATTATTCGAATTATTCCAGGAGTGATATCAGATGAGCAATCTGCTCTTTCCGATTCTTTTCAAGATAATTTGCTGGCAGCTCCAGTTTATACACGACCAGCAGAATATAATGGATGGAAGGTGCCGGAGATTCTTTTATCAGGTCATGAGGCAAAAATAAAAGAGTGGGAATTGCAACAGTCATTGGAACGTACCAAAATGCTACGGCCGGACTTATTAAAAGAATAATCTAAGGTGTAAATAAAAAAGAGGAAGATGATGATGTGTTTATCTTCCTCTTTTTTTATTTATGCATTTTAAGTAAAGGATCAATTATTTCAGTAGTGTAAAAAAGGCTTATCTAAGTTTGCTTATTGACACTCTTAATTCAAATACTTGCATTTAATGGAAATAGCAATTCTCTATCTTAAACCCTGCGAAGGGTTATTGTATGTTTTCAATTATACCTCTAATGCACCTATAATTTCATCGACAGATTCGAATTTATGTCTATCTAGGTAATTATTTATACCATCTATTACTTTGATGGTAACTTCAGGATCTATAAAATTTGCAGTACCGATCTGAATAGCCGTTGCTCCTGCTAGTAAAAATTCTACTGCGTCTTTCCAATTCATTATGCCACCCAATCCAATGACAGGAATATTTACCGCTCTTGCTACTTGCCAAACCATGCGTAATGCAATGGGTTTTACCGCAGCTCCGGACAATCCACCTGTTATTGTTGATAAGACAGGTCGTCTACGTTCGGCATCAATAGCCATACCGAGTAATGTATTAATTAATGAAATACTATCGGCACCTCCTGCTTCTGCGGCAAGGGCTATTTCTGTAATATTAGTTACGTTTGGTGATAATTTAACGATGAGTGTTTTTTTGTAAACTGATCGTACTGCTTTTACTACTTCTTCGGCACCTTTAGAAGTAACTCCAAAAGCCATACCTCCTTGTTTTACATTAGGGCATGAAATGTTTAACTCTATGGCAGAAATTTTGTCAAGTTCATTAATAATTTGAGCCGTTTCCATGTAGTCTTCTATAGCGGATCCGGAGACATTTACAATCATATTTGTCTGAACATCTTTAATACGTGGATATATATGTTCAGTGAAATAATGTACACCCTTATTTTGCAGTCCCACAGCATTTAACATACCAGAAGGGGTCTCTGCCATACGCGGGTATGGATTTCCTTCACGATTGTGAAGGGTCGTTCCCTTTACAATAATACCACCTATTCGCGCAATATCAATGAAATCGGCAAACTCTTCACCGTATCCGAATGTGCCTGAAGCAGTCATTACCGGATTTTTCATTTGTAATTCACCTATGTTTACTTTTAAATTTGCCATAGTAGTTTATTTATATTAAAAACAGGTCCTTCTTTACAGACACACAGATTACCTTCATCGGTATTTTCTACACAACAAAGGCAAGCACCGATACCGCATGCCATCATATTCTCTAATGACACTTCACATGGTATATTATTACTCTTTGCATATTTAGCTATTGCCATCATCATCGGTTTGGGACCACAAGTATAAATTTGTTCAAATTGTATCTTTTTTAAGATGGAGTGTTGGGTAACGTATCCTTTCTCACCGTAACTTCCATCCTCCGTTGTAGTATAAACTTCTCCATATGCAGAAAAATCATTTAACTGCAAGAGATCTTTATCCGTGCGTGCTCCTAAAAGAAAAGTGGGTTTACAATCATTTTTAGCAAGTTGTTCACCTAAATAAAGCATTGGGGCTATTCCTACGCCACCGCCTACTAATAAAAGTTTATTAGAAGGATTTTCCGGTATTGTAAAATAATTGCCTAAGGGCATTATAGCATTGATTACGTCTCCTTGTTTGGCTTTTGCTAATTGGTGTGTTCCATCACCCACAAGTTGAATTAAAAACCATACTTCATTTCTTTTTCGGTCTACATAATTAATAGAGATTGGACGGCGTAAAAAAGTTGATGGAGAGCCGTCAATCCGTATTTCTGCAAATTGTCCCGGTAACATTTCGGGGAGTAGTGACTGAGATGTTAGCTTTAACAACACATAATTTGTATGTAGTTGGAGGTTCTCAGTTACTGTCAAGTCTAAAATAAATTTTTTCATATACTGAGTTTAAATTTATATTTTGATTGCAAAGATACGGGAAAATGTGTAAACTCTCGGTTATCCTTTTTATTTTTCAGGGCGAAAGGTTTCATATGTATTATCATCGAAAAAAATTCTTATTTCAGTGATTTTTCGTGCAGGTCTTTCTTTGTATATAATCTCTTGTTTTACAATATCTTTAGGGGTGTTTAATGGCTTTTCTAAGGGGATTTCCTTGCGATTTTCTGAAATATTTGTCCCATTGCCAGAATTTAGTGGATTCTCAGAAGCGAAAAGTGGGTAATTTTCCTTTTTTGGAGATATTGAGACTTCTTCTTCACCGGTCATTGTCCCTTTTCCTGTTAAAAGCCAATCCAAACTGATATGGTTGTATTTATCATGTAGGCGCATGATAAAGTCAGTACTGGGGTATTTATTACGATCTCCCAAAGTGTGAGAAATAGTTGCTTGAGCCACTCCGATGCTTTCAGCAAATGCCGCAGCTGTCATTTGTTCATGCTCCATAATCATTTTAATTCTATCTTTAATATCCATATTTTTCTATTTTTACAAATGGCTTATATTTGTGTATATTTACATATGTGTACCTTGTACTAGGGGATTACAAAGGTAAATATATGATTTTACATTAGCAAATTAAAAGTGTGAATATTTAAAATATTACGATCGTTAATATTATATTTCGATTGTGATTTACGTTTATGGTTGTATATATGAAAAGTATATTTTATATTAAAGTGAAAGTTTATATTAAATGATTAATCATTTAATATAAAGTAGTTTACTATTTATTTATTTTCATATTTAATGATGATCACACTCGTTTACTGCTTTCATGCATAAATAATTGTATCTTTTATTGAGTATAATATTATAATTTAGTGATTTATAGTATTATAGTTGCAATAGATAGAAATGTTAACCATCTTATTATTACATATGTTTATCAGGATTATTTTTTGCGATACATCTATATTATAAACGTGAATCGGTTGTGATTATTTCGATTGTGATATATTTCAATCGTTAATAGTATTGTTGTTAATTTAATTATTTACATAAGTAAATAATTGTCAGAGGTAATGAATTAAATATCATCAATAAAACTCTGCTATACAAATAAAAATTATTTACTTATATATCAAATATTCCTTTTTAATTAAAAATCTCTGTAACTTTTATATACAATCTTACATATGCTTTCTTTTTTTTGATTCTATAGATGTTAATAAATAATTAATCTATTGATATTCATAATATTGTGATCACTTATTGTAATGATTTTAGAATGTAATATAGGTTTAAGTTTTAAATGGTATATTGTATATATTTGAAAATAAATGATTAATGATTGTGATGTGTAGAATAAGTATGGAAATATATTGAACTTAATCAATATATATATTATTAGATCATAAACTATTTTCGTTTAATTATAGAGTTTATTATTTGTTCATTTAAGATATACTTAAAAGAGAAATAAAGATTATGTATTCAGATTTTTATAGAAAGGTATTTTTTGAAATAGATGAGGATATGTATTATGATATGTTCACTTTTTTGATGCCTATATACACCCTATAATGAAGCAAGATGATAGGGTTAGGGTGAAGATCAAATAGGCATCAAGGTTACGGACAAATTCAAAATTTACATAGTGAAAATTTAGATGTGTAGTATTAGGTTTAATTAGTGGAGAATATTAAACACCAATTCGCGAAGAATATCTCCATCATTTGCAGAGTTGTTATTTATACCTTTGGATTTTGCATCTGCATATCGTATTTCCCCAATAATTTGCATGACCTTTACTCCACTGTAACGTCGCATAGCAATGAGATAATCTCGGGCAGCCCAAGGAGATCTTAATCCTAACCAATTAGCTATTCCTTGTTCTGTTTTTTCAGGAGAATAATATGCTAGCATTAAATTAGAGTAAAATCCAAAAAGCAAAGAGAGACTCATTTGAATAGGATTGGTTTTTGGATTTTCTTCAAAGTATTTTATTATTTTATTTGCTTTGAGAATATCTTTTTCTACTAAAGCGCTACGTAATTCGAAATTATTATAGTCTTTACTAATACCTATGTTCCGCTCTATTTGTTCTGGTGTAATACGGTGCTGTCCTACAGGAAGTGTGATGATAAGTTTCTCCAATTCTCCCGTTAAACGGCTCAGGTCAGTACCTACAAAATCAGCCAGCATAGCGGTTGCCTTTGGATCCATATCAATCCCCTTTTTCTTCATATATGAACTGGTAAAAGCAGGTAGCTGTGATTCTTTTATCTTTTTCGATTCAAATAAAATACCTGTCTTTTCAACTTCTGCAGCTAATTTTTTTCTTTTATCTAAAACTCCGTGCTTATGACATACGACAAGTATCGTTGAAGGTAGTGGCTTCTGTAAATAGAAAGATAATTCATCAATATTACGAATGGCTTGTGCTTCTTTTACAACTACAACTTGATACTTTGACATCATCGGATAGCGTTTAGCAGCATTTATCACAGTAGCCACATCAACATCTGCACCATATAGAATGGTTAGATTAAATTCTTTTTCAGTTTCAGTCAATACATTTTCTGTGATGTAATCAGTGATCAAGTCGATATAGTATGATTCTTCCCCCATTAAGTAATAAATAGGGCGATATTGCATTGCCCTCAATTCTTTGAGGATATCATCGCAACTCAGTTCTTGTTTTGCCATTGATATAAAATTTATGAATTGAAAGTTTCTTGAGATTTTCCTTCAAGAAACTTTAGTTTGTTTTATGTTTACCAATCAAACTTTAGGTGTTTTACTGTTTTTTTCTCATCAATAATCATACGTAGAGAATCAATTCCTATTTTTACATGTTCCTCTACATAGTTTTGGGTAACTATATTGTCACTTTTATCAGTTTTTACACCTTCGGGAATCATAGGTTGATCAGAAACTAATAACAATGCTCCTGTCGGTATGTGGTTGGCAAAACCGCAACTGAATAAAGTTGCAGTTTCCATATCAACGGCCATGGCGCGGGTCTTTTTCAGATATTCCTTAAAGGCATCATCGTGTTCCCAAATACGGCGGTTTGTGGTGTAAACAGTTCCTGTCCAATAATCACGCGCGTAGTCACGGATAGAAGAAGATACGGCACGTTGGAGCATAAATGCTGGCAATGCAGGCACTTCTGGGGGAAAATAATCGTTCGAAGTTCCTTCACCACGAATTGCAGCGATTGGTAAAATAAGGTCGCCTATTTTGTTTTTTTTATCAATACCACCGCATTTACCTAAAAACAGACAAGCTTTAGGATGAATGGCGCTTAATAGGTCCATGATAATGGCCGCATTGGGGCTTCCCATACCAAAATTGATGATGGTAATGCCATCTGCACTGGCGGATATCATGTTTGCATCTCGTCCTAATATAGGTACGTTAAATTTTTCGGCAAATATTTCTACATACTTGTTGAAGTTTGTCAACAAAATATATTCTCCAAAATCCTCTAAACTACGTTTTGTATACCGGGGTAACCAATTGGTTACGATTTCTTCTTTTGTTTTCATAAGATTCATTAAATTTGTGCGCTCTTTAAAAGAGCCATTATTTAACTTACAAAAATACAAAATGTTATCGTTAAACTTACCTATCTTTGATACAAAAATAGTGTCACGAAACGGAAAAAATGTTATTTTCGATGTGATTCGTAAACGATATGTTGCCTTGACACCTGAAGAATGGGTACGGCAACATTTTGTTCATTTTCTTATTAACTATAAAGAATACCCGAGCGCGTTAATGGCTAATGAGGTATTACTCAATTTAAATGGTACAAAGAAACGTTGTGATACCGTATTATACCGAAGGGATCTAACAGCAAGGATGATTATAGAATACAAAGCACCACATATCAATATAACACAAGCTGTATTTGATCAGATAACCCGTTATAATTTGGTATTGAGAGTTGATTATTTGATAGTAAGTAATGGTATGCATCACTATTGTTGTAAGATGGATTATAATAATCAGTGTTATACATTTCTTGATGATATTCCGGATTATAAAGTATTATGAGTATTTATAGCAAGAAGAATTGGAATACAAATTACCGAAATAATGGATATATGATAATGTAATTTGTATTCCAATTCTTTTTTTATTTTACAGTTTCGTTAGTTTGCGTATTTTTTTTCTTGCGTGAGAATCGTTCCTGCCACTTTTGCATTAATTCATAGAAGCTCGGAATATAAATTGTGGCGAGAATGGTATTCATTGCCATTCCGAATACAACTGCAGCTCCTAGGGCGATGCGGCTTTCTGCACCTGCACCGGTTGCAAATAGCAAAGGCATTACTCCTAATACAAAGGCAAAGGATGTCATTAAGATAGGTCTTAACCGTACATGTCCTGCTTCATATGCTGCATCCCTGATCGAATTTCCTTCTGCTCTGAAATCTCGAGCAAACTCTACGATAAGAATACCGTTTTTTGCTGAAAGAGCAATAAGTAAGATTATTCCGATTTGAGTATAGATACTTACGGGTGTTCCCATAATGAAACAACCGATCATTGCACCTAATAAAGCGACTGGTAATCCCATGATTGCAGCTATCGGGCTGGTCCAACTTTCATATTGAGCTGCTAATACAAGGAAGGCTACTAATAATGCCATAAGGAAAACGATGGTTGTTGTACTTCCTGCCTGTGTTTCTTGGTAAGCGACAGAAGTCCATTCATAACCAAACTCTCCTCCTAATTGCTCGCTAATTAATTCCTGCATTTGCTGGATACCTTCTCCAGAAGAATGTCCGGGAGCGACATTACATGTTACTGCGGCTGTTTGGTACATATTATAACGATTAATTTGATCCTGTCCCAGTTGTTCTTCTAATTGAGTGAAGGATGAGAAAGGCACCATCTCTCCTTTTTCATTTGGAACACTGAGTTTCATTACATCGTCAATTACCTTTTGGGATTGATCACTTGCTTCTATTTTTACTTGATAGATCCGACCGAATTGTACATAGTCATTTACATAGGCTGCCCCCATGTAATAGCCTAATGTAGAAAAAACTTGGTTCAATTGGATACCCATAAATTGTACCTTGTCTCGATCGATATTCAGAAAATATTGCGGGACGTTAGCCTGATATTGACTACTGACAGAGGCTAATGCTGGTTTGGAGCGATAATTAGTTAGTAAAGTGCCAATAGCCTGTTGCATTTCTGTTGGTCCTAGGTTGCGGGTATCTTCCAGTTGTAATTGCAAACCTCCGGTAGCTCCGAGTCCAGGTATAGCAGGTGGCACCATTGCAAAAATTTGAGCTTCTTGTATACCATATGCCATTTCATTGAACCGTTGAACTACTGCAGCAGCTGTGTGTTCTTTGCCTTTTCTATCTCCCCATGGTTTTAGAACAACAAAATAGGTTCCTGAGTTACTCTGTTCGCCACCCATAATTGAGAAACCGGAAATTCCGATATAGTTTTTCACTTCCGGATAAGTATCAAGGATTGCATTAATCTGTTTTCCAACAGCTTGGGTACGTTCCAAACTAGATGCGGGTGGCAGTTGTACAACAGCGATAAAGTATCCGTCGTCTTCATCAGGAACGAAAGTAGACGGCCATTTTGTAAATAATAAGATTGCTATGGCAGTGAAGACAGCATATGAAATAAAAGCCGTTACCGGTCGTTCCAATAGCCATTTCACTATACGGTCATATAGTCCTTGCGTTTTATCATATGCTTTATTAAACCCTCTATAAATAAAAAATTTAGATGGTTTACTCTTGGTTAGAAATAAAGCGCAAAGTGCAGGTGTTAAAGTTAATGAGTTAAATCCACTGAGTACTGTAGAGGCAGCAATGGTTAAGGCAAATTGTTTATACAATTGTCCGGAAATACCACTGATCAGCGTTGTCGGAATAAAAACAGCTAGAAGTACGAGTACCACACCAACAATGGGACCGGTGATTTCTCCCATCGCTTTCGTTACAGCCTCACGTGGAGAATATTGACCGGTTTCCAACAGCCGTGAAGCATTTTCTACTACCACTATGGCATCATCTACTACAATTGCTACAGCTAATATTAAACCGAATAATGTCAAAGTATTTATAGAGAATCCCAAAGCAGCCATTACTGCAAGTGTACCGATGAGAGATACAGGAATGGTAAGGCATGGAATAATGACAGCACGCCAGTTTTGCAGGAACAGAAATATGACAAGTACTACCAATAAAGTTGTTTCGAGAAAAGTTACTAATACTTCGTTGATAGATTCGTTGATGACATCTGTTGTATCTAATGTAACACTATATTCAACTCCTGAAGGAAAGTTGGTGGCAAGCTCTTGCATTTTGGCCTTTACACCTTTTGATACATCCAATGAATTGGAACCAGGTTGTTGATAAATAGCAATCGCAGCCGTTGGCTTACCACGAAGTTGGGAAACAACATTGTAAGATCCTGAACCGAGATCTATACGTGCTACATCTTTTAATCGGAGCATCCTCCCTCCTTCCTCACTTCGAAGAATGATATTCCCGAATTCATTGGGAGAAGAAAGTCGTCCCTTCACACTTAAACTATACTGAAATGCATTCGTATTATTTTTCCCAATAGGTTGACCAACAGTTCCAGCACTAACTTCCATATTTTGAGCCTGAATAGCCTGATAGACTTCTGCCGGAGAAATACCACGAATGCGCATTGCCTCAGGATCTAACCAAATACGCATGGAATAATCTCCTGCACCCATTACGTTGACGGCACCAACTCCAGGGACTCGTGTTAATTGATCTACTAAGTTCAGTTTAGCATAATTAGTTAAATAAAGTCCATTATAAATAGAATCTTGGGCAGACATTGTAAGGAACATAACGATATTTGACGATTGCTTTTGTACTGTGACCCCCTGTACTATTACAGGCTCGGGAAGCGAGGATTGAGCGACACTTACCCGATTCTGTACTTGTACTGTTGCCATATCCACATCCGTACCTACTGCAAAAGTAATAGTTAATGAATATGCACCTGATGATGATGAAGTGGATGACATATAAAGCATTCCATCGACACCGTTAACTTGTTGTTCAATGGGGATACCTACTGTTTGAGCTACAGTCTCGGCATTTGCTCCAGGGTAGAAAGCAGAGACCTGTACAGTGGGTGGTGTTATGTCTGGAAATTGCGCAACAGGCAATATATTTAGTGTCACCAGACCTGCTACCACAATAATAAGTGCCAGAACAGTAGCAAAAATAGGTCGGTTGATGAAGAATTTTGAAAACATAAGTCAATAATTAAAAAGGTTGTTGAATAGAGTTATTAATGAGGACAGATACTTCTGACCTTATTTGGAAGAAGGATGTATCTTCATTCCATCTCTTACTTTCATCAATGCTTTTGTAACATATCGTTCTTGTGGGGATAAGCCACTGGTAATTTGTTGTAAAGTATCTTCTATAAGCTGTCCAACGGTAACATGACGGTAATTTACAATATCTGAGTCATTTACGACATAGAGATATCTTCCTAATTGATCTGTACCGATTGAAGCGGAGTTGACTAATAGAGCCTGTTTTTGTTCACCATAAGGAAGAGTAATGCTGACATATAATCCGCTTTTGAGCAATCCATCCGGATTTTCAAGGTTGGCCCGGATCGTAAGTGTTCCTGTATTGATATCAACATTAGGTGATAAATAGTCAAGTGTACCCGGATAAGTCTGGCTTCCGTCTTTACCCAACTTTACGGTTACATTTTTAGGAAGCTGTGACATTTCGTTATTAACTCCTGTTCTGAGATTGTTACTCATTAACATTGCAAGCCATTGATTGTCTGCAACATTGAAGTAAGTATACATCTTGTTATCTTTATAAAGAGTAGCTAACGTAACAGGTTGTATGGCAGCACTGATATAGCTACCGATATCGACTGTATTCCGGCTGACGGTTCCGTCAAAAGGAGCCCGGATATAACAATATCCCAAATTCGTACGAGCCGTGTTTAAAGCTGCTTCAGCATTACTTACTGCAGCAGTTTCTTCTGCGACTGCCGATTCGGCTTGTAACACTTGTATTCTGCTGACCGCATCACTTTTTAAAGCTTCTCGCATTCGGGTATAGTTATTTCGTGCATAAGTCAGTTGGGCTTGTGCTGTTTTAAGCGCAGCTTCTGCTTGTGTTACATTATCTTTGTAGATGGTCGGTTCGATGATAAACAAAAGTTGTCCCTTTTTTACTTTGCTTCCTGGAGAAAAGGAAGTCGCTTGCAATGTACCGTTTACACGGGCGACCAGATCTACAGTTTGTTCTGCAGTTAAATAACCCGGATAATCTTGGGTGAGTACGATATCTTTGATAATGGGTTTGGCTACGCTTATTTCAGGTATAGGCATCGTCCTTCCGGTAGCTTCTTTTTTATTTCCACAACCTGTAAGAAGTGGCAAAACGAGGAGGATATACATTAGTTTTTTCATAATCCGTAATTTATTATTCTTAATTCATAAAATCAATTATTCCACCCTCCACCTAATGCTTGATAAAGGGCAATCAACTGTAACAAAGAATTCCCTCGCGCTTGTACAAGTTGATTCTCATAACTTAATAATGAACGTTGTGCGTCCAACACATTTTGGAAAGGAGTGAGACCTTGTTTATAAAGATCCAGAGACAAGGTTAATGTTTCTTGTCCTTGATTACGTACTTCACGCAAGGCAACGATTTCCTTTATGGAATTGCTGTATGAAGTCATTGCATTTTCTGTTTCCTGAATAGCAGTTAAAACAGTCTGATTGAATTGATTGATAGATTCATCCAATTGTGCTTTGGCCAATTTAGTGGCATTCATCAATTTCCCTCCACTGAATATAGTCCAAGTCAAAGAAGGGGCTATTTCATATGTGAAACTTTTATGGTTAGACATGTCTTTAAAATCCTTTGATGAAAATCCAATAGCTCCTTTAAGAAAGACCTGTGGCAACCAATCTGATTTAGATGCCCCTACTAGTGCAGCCTGAGCGTTAACTTGCCGTTCGGCACTCCGTATATCAGGCCTTCTCATTAGCAGGTCAGCTGGTAAACCAATGCTTATTGGTTCCATGTAATCGGGTAAATCCCCTATCCGCTCAAGTGAAGGACGTATTTCTTGTGGATACATTCCCAGTAATACAGCTAATGTATTGACATATTGGTTAATACCTGATTCCAGTTGCGGAATGGATGCTTTAGTACTATAATATACAGATTTTGCTTGTGCTACATCAAGTTTTGAGACGAGGCCTGTATTAAATCTTACTTCCGTGATTTTTAGTACAGCGGCTTGCGAAGCACAATTCTTTTCTACCACTTGTAATTCTTGTTGCAGCTCTCTCAAGTTGATGTATGCTGAAGCAACTTGTGCTGACAAAGAGACCATTACAGCAGTATACTCTTCTTTGCTGGCGGCAAAAGTTTCTTTTTGCGCCTTTACGCGTTGCCGGATACTCCCAAAAAGATCCAGTTCCCAGTTCATGTTTAAAGTAGCATCATAATAATGTTGTGTTGATTGAGGTAGTTCGCTGATAGTACCGCTTGTTTGTTGTTTAGTCCATCCTGCATTTATACCTAGTGAAGGGAAGAAACTGCTTCGTTCCATTCGTAAATTGGCTTTTGCCATATTCATTCGATCAATAGCGGTTAGAACGGAGTAATTTTGGTCTATAGCAATGGCAATTAGCGAATCTAAAGTCTGATCTCCAAATGATTTCCACCATTGATCATTTACAGGAAGCATTTGTTGAAACACTTCTCCCCCCTCCTCCCACGATGAAGGTAAAGGGGTATCCAAATAACGATTCGTTGTCTGTGCTGATGCTACAGCATAAAGAAACATAAAGAGCAGTAAGCTCCACATACGTATATTCATAAGCTTAGGCTATTAAGAAATGAAAAGGAAACAACTAAATTATGAGTTTGTTTATGAAAAGGTTGGGTTTGTGAGGCTATAGTACTTATAGTAGGCAGATAATAAAAAAGAGGGTGTATAGACCCTCTTTTTGTTGTGATGTATAAAAGTATTTTAGATATATCTATTATTCAGCGCTCTTTCTGCGAATAGCTCTTTTGGTGGTTGGAGCTGGAACTTCTTCTAATTTTGGGGCAATTTCTACTCCTGCTAATTCCGGGTCTATCATAATGCGTCCACAGTATTCGCAAACTATCACCTTTTTGCGTGAGCGTATATCCAACTGTCTCTGAGGTGGAATCTTGTTGAAGCATCCACCACAGGCATCACGTTGCACATATACGATACCCAAACCGTTGCGTGAGTTCTTACGTATACGTTTGAAAGATTGCAATAGGCGTGGTTCTATTTTTGTTTCTAGGTCTTTTGCTTTATCTCTCAATTTTTCTTCTTCCTGCTTAGTCTCAGAGATAATTTCATCCAACTCGTTTTTCTTCTGGTCAAGATCTTTCTGCCTCTCTTCCAATGCAAGATTGCTTTTTGCTACTTCTTCTGATTTTTCTTGTTCTTCAGCAGTAAATTCCTTGATTCTTTTTTCACAGAGTTCTATTTCCAGTGTCTGGAATTCAATTTCTTTCGTAAGAAAATCATATTCGCGATTGTTACGCACATTGTCCTGTTGTGACTTATATTTCTCGACCGAAGCTTTGGCGGTTTCGATCTCTACTCTTTTACCCGCAATAGCTGATTTTAATTCATCTACTTCAGCTTTGATCTTATCAATACGAGTGCTTAAACCAGCGATTTCGTCTTCAAGATCCTGTACTTCCAAAGGAAGTTCACCTCTTAAAGTCTTGATTTTATCAATTTCAGATAGCATGGTTTGTAATTGGAATAAAGTTTTTAACTTTTGCTCCACGGTCAACTCATTTGGATCTTTTTTTGCTTCTTTAGCCATATTACTTTATAAATATTTTATGGGATTCGTGTTCACTTTACTCAATTGGAGTGTAAAATTAGGAAATAAACCCCGGATTATGGAATAAAAAATTTCTTTTGTATACTGTTCACTTTCGTAGTGTCCGATCTCTGCTATCAGAATATCAGATTCATGACCGAAATAATCATGATATTTAATTTCTCCAGTAATAAAAACATCTGCTCTATTACGAATAGCTAATGGTAATAAGAAGGCACCTGCTCCACCACATAAAGCAACGGTTTGAATTTCTCGGCCGGTCAATTTATTATGTTTCAAGCATCCGACTTCGAATATTTTCTTGATGCGTTTCAAAAATTCCAATTCACTTTCAGGAGCTTCTAACTCACCTATTATTCCGGCACCGACCTGTATCCAAGAATTCTGTAACGGATAAATATCAAATGCCGGTTCTTCATAAGGATGAGCTGAAATCAAAGCACGTATGACTTCTCCTCTTTTATATACGGGAAAAATGGTTTCAATTCGCACTTCCTTTTCATTATGTAGTTCTCCAATGGTTCCGGAAAAAGGATTTGCTCCTTCTTGGGCACGGAATGTCCCCTCTCCTTCAATGTTGTAACTGCACGAGTCATAGTTCCCTATATGACCGCATCCAACAGAGAACAGAGCATTACGAACCATTTCAGCTTGTGCTAGTGGTACAAATGTTACCAATTTTACCAAGCAGTTTTCTTTAGGCTCGAGGATACGGACATTTTTAAGTCCTATCTTTTCAGCTATTTTGAAGTTCACTCCTTCAGATACATTATCTAAGTTCGTATGAGCCGAATAAATAACAATATCGTTTTTTATTGCTTTAAAGATACAGCGCTCTATATAATCTTTTCCTGTAATTGATTTATATCCTTTAAAGATAAGAGGGTGATGCGATATAACAAGGTTCAATCCGGATACTATCGCTTCATCCAGTACGGCTTCAGTAACGTCAAGACACAACAAAGCCCCTGTTGCTTCCGCATCTGTCAATCCGATTTGCAGGCCGGCATTATCAAATCCGTCTTGCAATGGCAGAGGCGCGAATCGTTCAAGGGCGCTTACTATTTCCTTAATTTTCATTATTTGCAGAAAATTTGGATGCAAATATAAGGAAAAAATAGAAGGTATGTATTACTTTTATCGTTTTTTAGTACATACTAGTCGGAACTTGTATTTATGTGGAAACTTTTGAAGGAGATCATTAAGTAGTGCTAAATAGTGATTTCGACGATATTCCCATCTGGGTCTAGTATGGCACTCTCAAAAAATCCATCACCTGTAATGCGTGGCTCACTGGCGATTGTAAAACCGTCTTTACGCAGTTGTTCGGTAAGTTTAAGTACAGTTTCCTTACTTCCTGTCGAAAAAGAAAAGTGAGCTAATCCTATACTTGGGACAGTGTGTTGATGTGTTGTGATATCCTTTCTGCGCATAATTTCTATTTGAGCCCCTCCTGATTTGAAACTAATAAGATAAGATTCAAAACCTTTTAGTGAATTTACATATTTTTCATTACTAATACCATTGAAGTAACGGATATAGAAATTCTTCAGTTCTTCCAGCTGGGCTGTCCATAGGGCAATGTGATGAATGTGCATAGATGTTTCGTTTAATTATTATGGTTAATCATTAAATGATTGTATCTTTGCAAAGATAAGTAAAGTTCAGAATGAACCAATTGATTAAAGTCAAAATATGATAAGATGTTATAGTTCTCAGGATACTGACAGAGTGGTGCGTATTTGGCTGGAAGCTTCAATCCTTGCTCATCATTTTGTTCCCGCTTTGTACTGGATTGGAAAAGAAGAGGATATGCGTAATCAATATCTGCCACTTAGCCAAATATATGTATTCGAGGAGGAAGAAAGTAAAGTTGTGCAAGGTTTTGTTGCAATGGTGAACAACTATCTGGCTGCACTGTTTGTGATACCGGAAGTACAAGGAAGAGGCATCGGCAGATCGTTGATGGAGTATGTCAAAGCATTACATGGAGAAATAACATTGAGGGTATACGTTAAAAATGAACATGCTGTTCTGTTTTATGAGAAATTGGGATATGATATCATTGAAGAACAGTTGGACATAGAAACCGGAGAAAGAGAATATGTAATGAAGTGGGAAAAGTAATTGTTTTTATTATCAATATATTAACTAATAACGAATGAGAAAGATTTTATTATTTTTATTATTAGCTACTCTCTTGAGTGCTTGCGATAACGATTCTGATTCAAACTGGAACAATCGTCCGGGTTGGGAGGATAATCAAAATTGGGAAGTGTATACTATTACAATTAATGCTAAAGATTGGCAATTAGTAGGAGATGTAAACGGGGATAATTCTTTCTATAGATGTATTGTGGATGATCGGTATCTGGATCAGAATATTTTTGATAACGGTAGTGTGATGGTCTATTTGATACAATATGACGGAAATACTCCTGTGCAAACTCCGTTGCCCTACATAATGCATTATGCTGATGGTGACAATTTATGGACGGAAACTTTTTCATACGATTACAGTGTAGGGTCACTGGCCTTTTATGTAACCTATAGTGATTTTTTTACAGAAAACAAGCCCGGTACATGTCAATTTAAGGTTGTGATGCATTGGTAAATATACAAGCGAGCCGTATCCTTAGATGTTTTTCAATCAATAGGATACGGCTCTCTGCTTTTTTAATCAGATTTTATTCTTTATTCAAGTTCATCCAGTATTTTCTTTATATCAACCGGTTGAAGCCGGCCATATACTTTCTCTCCAATCATGACTACCGGTGCAAGTCCGCAGGCTCCTACACAGCGTAAACAATCTAGTGAAAATTTGCCGTCAGGTGTTGTTTCTCCTACTTCAATACCAAGTACACGTTTAAACTCTTCCAGTAATTTTTCGGATCCTCTTACATAACAAGCTGTTCCCATACATACGGAGATAGGGTGTTTGCCTTTGGGAGTCATCGTAAAAAAAGTATAGAAGGTTACAACTCCGTAAACTTTCGATACGGGAATATTAAGTTTATGGGCAATAATACGCTGCATCTCTTCAGGCAGATAACCTTGAAGGTGTTGTGCTTCGTGGAGAATATTGATAAGTTCTCCCGGATCGTTTCCATGTTTATCGCAGATAGCTTTTACTTCTTCAGCTACCATACATGCTAATTTTATATCTGACATAGTTCTATCCTTAATTTGTTAATCAATCGCCTTATTGAAATAATGAGTATGCAAAAGCATATGTGCTTTTTCGCTTAGAGGTTTCCCTAGATATTCTTCATACAATTTTTGAATATAGGGATTCTCATGTGATTTGCGTATGGGCTTATTTGCATCTTCTTCGTATAAAGCTTTAGAGCGTGCGTATAAAATATCAGTCTGTCCATGATGAAGTGGTTGTCCTCCTCCACCGATACATCCACCGGGACAAGCCATAATTTCAATAGCATGATATTCATTATTGCCATTCCGGATGTCTTCTAGAAGATGTCTGGCATTTCCCAAACCATGTGCGATGCCTACTTTCAGTTCAAAACCATTCAGATTGATAACTGCCCGGCGTACACCGTCCATACCTCTGACATTTTCGAAGTTTACATTCTCTAAAGTCTGCCCGGTGTAGATTTCATAAACAGATCGTAAGGCAGCTTCCATTACTCCACCAGTAGTTCCGAATATAACACTCGCCCCTGTTGATTCTCCCATAGGTTGGTCGAACTCGCTGTCCGGCAACAATTGGAAACCGATATTGGCACGTTTTATTAGTCTTGCCAACTCGCGTGTACTGATAGAATAATCCACATCAGGATTACCGTTTGTTTTGAATTCATCCCGGTCACATTCGTACTTCTTAGCCAAACAGGGCATGATAGATACTACAATTAACTTTTCGCGAGGGATTCCCATTTTTTCAGCCCAGTATGATTTAGCTATTGAACCGAACATCTGTTGGGGAGAACGGGCTGTTGAAGGAATATTCAACATATCCGGGAAATGATGTTCAAAAAAGTTTACCCATGCCGGACAGCAAGATGTCAATATGGGGAGGCAAACTTCTTTATCTCCATCAAGGAAACGAGTTAGTCTTTCTAATACTTCCGCTCCTTCTTCCATAATGGTGAGATCAGCCGCGAAGTCGGTGTCAAATACATAATTAAATCCCAATTCGCGTAAAGCATAAACCATCTTTCCCGTAACAGATGTTCCGGCCGGCATCCCGAATTCCTCCCCTAGAGCCACTCTGACAGCAGGGGCAGTCTGCACAATTACTATTTTATCCGGATTTTCCAAATCTTCCAATAAACGGTTGGTATGGTCGTGTTCGGTCAAGGCTCCAACCGGACAAACCGCTACACACTGCCCACAATAAGTACATTCACTTTCACCCATTTTCTTATCAAAAGCAGGTGCGATGGTCGTGTTGAATCCTCTTCTTACCGCTCCAAGGGCACCAACGGTTTGTACATCATTACATACACTTTCACAGCGCCTACAGAAGATACATTTATCCATATTACGTACGATAGAGGTTGTCACTTCGCGTTTTCTTAACGAGAGTTCTCCTCCATTAAATGGCATTTCGCGTACATTGAAGCGTAGTGCTAGATTCTGTAATTCACAATTACCGGATTTCGGGCAAGTAAGGCAGTCGTTCGGATGGTCGGATAAAATGAGTTCGGCTACTACTTTTCGGGCATTCATAACTCTTAAAGTACTGGTACGAACTACCATCCCTTCTGTGCAACGAGTAGCACACGAAGGTGCTAAGTTTTTTCTTCCTTCTACTTCGACTACACAGATTCGGCAGGAAGCAGGATTATTTTTTATACAGGTTCCTTTGAGATCAATGTGGCAAAGTGTAGGTATAGATATACCTATTTCTGTTGCAGCCTCCAGTATGGTTGTACCTTGAGGAACTGTGATTGAATGCCCATCTATTTGCAGTGTTACTTTTTTTGTTTCCATAGTCTTGATGATTAACAAACAGAGATTGCTTTAAATTTACAACGTGCCATACACATTCCACATTTAATACATTTTTCCGGAAGAATGGTATGAGGTTTACGTGGCAAGCCTGTGATGGCATCTGCCGGACAATTCTTTGCGCACAAATGACATCCTATGCATAGATCAGGATTAATATAATAGGTCAATAGTGATTTACACTGTTTTGCGCGGCATGTTTTGTCATGTACATGTTCCACGTACTCGTCATAGAAGTTATCGAGTGTCGATAATACCGGATTAGGAGAAGTTTGTCCGAGTCCGCAAAGAGCTGTATCTTTTATCACCTTGCCTAATGTTTGTAGGGTTTGCAGATCTTTTTCGGTGGCTTTTCCTTCTGTTATCTTGTTCAACAATTCTAGCAATCGCTTATTTCCAATACGGCAAGGTGTACATTTTCCACAAGATTCTTCTACTGTAAAGTCGAGGAAGAAACGAGCCACGGAAACCATACAGTCGTCCTCGTCCATGACAATCATACCTCCTGATCCCATCATGGAACCTACTGCAAGCAGGTTATCAAAGTCAATGGGTGTATCAAGATGCTTTTCCGTAAGGCAACCTCCGGAAGGTCCTCCGGTTTGTACAGCTTTGAATTTCTTTCCTCCTTTAATGCCTCCGCCAATTTCGTAGATAACCTCACGTAACGTAGTTCCCATAGGAACCTCGATTAATCCTACATTATTGATTTTTCCAGCCAAGGCGAAAACTTTTGTTCCTTTAGAACGTTCGGTTCCGATGGCAGAGAACCATTCCGCACCTTTCGTCAATATAATAGGTACATTGGCCAATGTTTCCACATTGTTTACATTGGTAGGCTTGCCCTGATAACCGGCTTCGGCAGGGAACGGTGGTTTTAAAGTGGGTTCTCCCCTCTTTCCTTCCATTGAATGGATTAGCGCGGTCTCTTCACCGCACACAAACGCTCCTGCGCCATATCTTATCTCAATATCAAAACTAAAGTCAGTGCCTAAGATATGACCACCTAGCAAACCGTACTCTCGGGCTTGGGCGATGGCTGTTTTCAGTCGGTGTATTGCCAAAGGGTATTCTGCACGTATATACACCAATCCTTTTGACGCTCCGATGGAATATCCGCATAAAGCCATAGCTTCTATAATAGAGTGAGGGTCACCTTCCATGATAGAACGATCCATAAATGCTCCGGGGTCACCTTCATCCGCATTACAAACTACATATTTTATATCGGACTTTTGTTTACTTGCCAACTCCCACTTCAAGCCGGTAGGGAAACCACCGCCCCCTCGTCCACGCAAACCGGCACGTTTTATCACGTCAATGACATCTGCCGGAGTATGGTTTAACAGATAGTCCGCTAAAGCCGAGTATCCGTTTCTTGCTATGTATTCTTCTATATTTTCAGGATCAATGAATCCGCAATTACGTAGTGCAATGCGCATTTGTTTCCGGTAGAAATCCATGTGCTTTGAATCGCTGACCTCTTTCTCGCTTTTTGGGTCGATGTAAAGCAATCGTTCGATTCTTTTCCCTCCTATAATGTGTACTTTCACTATCTCTTCGGCATCTTCCGGAGTCACTTGTATATAGAAAGTGTTATCGGGGATGATTTTTACGATAGGACCTTTTTCGCAGAAGCCAAAGCATCCGGTGGTGATAACCTCTACTTTGTCTGCTATCCCATTTTCTTCGAGGAGTCTGTTCAGATTGTCTGCGATGTCATGGCTTGATGATGCTTTACATCCTGTACCACCGCAGATCAAAATCTGTAAATGTTGTGAACCAAGAGCTAAGCCACAGCTTTGTTCAGCTACTTTCTCGTTGCTCTCTTCACGTAGAAGGAGTGCTGTTTCAGCACTCTTTCTGATCTTTTCAAGATCGTGGATTGAAAGTATTTTCATTCGTACTAAATATAAGTTCGAAGCAAATATAGCGATTCGGTTTCTTATAAAGAAAGATTTTATGCGAAATATTAAAAAGAAAGTAAAATGGGAGGGAATTTGCGCTCTTTTTAGATATGTTTGTATACTCCGGATTGCAAAATGGGTATATAGTTATCATTAAGATAGTGTGTTGGCTCTACTGTCGGATATTCTTCCTTATTCTGAGGGCAACTTTATTTTTCAGGGCATATCTTTCATCCACTACCCTATCTGTAGGAAAGAAAGTGAAAATAATTCTCCATTCTTTCTCTTGGTAGGCAAATTTCCGCACAGCTGATCCTTGGCGAATTTGTTCTAACTTTTCTTGAATAAAGATTTCTATTCCTAAAGGTAATGAATCTCCTTCTCGTGTTACCTCTGACGTAATAAAAAATCCGGGAGATGGTAGTCTACTGACCAAAT
>ERZ773242.1628-NODE-1628-length-20805-cov-3.267566_pt1 | contig 20805 bp, 17 predicted proteins | sample MGYA00511077_ERZ773242 | MGnify/ENA primary metagenome ERZ773242 (study PRJEB29015, sample SAMEA2737754) | human gut metagenome | biome: human gut; feature: human-associated habitat; material: faeces | place: China | collected 2012 ... | reverse complement strand
CCGCCAACGAGACCCTGCTGTACAGCCCGGAGCTGAAGTTCTACTCCAACAAGGTCAAGATGGACGAGAACCTCGACACCAACATCAAGGGCCTGCACTGCCTGGGCGACTCCTCCGGCTGGACCCGCGGCTTGATGATGGCGTCCGTCATGGGCGTGCTCATGGGCAGAAGCATAGCAGACAGATACAGCGAGTAAGTAAATATAAAAAACACATCACCCCCGAAGCTCACAAAAGTTTCGGGGGTGATGTGTTTTAGGTGATGATTTTAGCGAATACAATATTTCGTAATATTTTTTGTATTGCTTTTCACAATATTAAGTTATTTAACTTTAAACCTTACCCACTTCTTAACATTACTTATTTTTGTTCCAGCTGAAGTGTTTCCTGATATAACTTCTTTAAAAGATTCTTTATTTGTTTCCGTTTTAGAAAGGTAGTACGTCTCTATACGTTTCCTATCTCTATACCTATAGAGCTTATAACCTTTTGAAACCAAGACCTCCCTTGTATCCTCATTATACCAGCTGTTTCCGTGTTTACCATATATATTAAACTTCTTGCCGCCTACCGTTTCTGTTCTCCAAACAGATAATTTCTCAGTAGACCAACCGCGCACTTCCTTTTTACCACAATAGCTTCCGCTCCAAGTTCCAGCCCATGGTCCGGTTGTCCCTTTGCCGTCAGTATAACGACTATAGTTATACTGGGTATCATATTTATCGGGCACAGACTTGGAATCATCTATTTCACGGTATCCAGGCTTCTCTTCCGGTTTATTCTTCGAGTAGTCACTCCACTCTCCGTACTCTCCCCATTGGTAGGTTGAATCCTTATACTCACTGTATCCGTTGTTTTTATATCTTTCAGCCTCTGAATTACTTGTCGTAGTTTTATATGTCGTTTCATCATATGTCCACTTGCTGTAAAAAACATCGGCATTAGCTGGCTTTTCGGACTCAAGAACCCAATCGGATAAACCATTTTCTTTCCACTGAGCATAGAGCGTTATGTTGCTTGTGGAGTTAAATGTATCGCCCGAAGAAACTTTTGTTCCTCCGCTCGGCGAAGTATACCAACCTGTAAAAGTATAATAATCCTTTTGGGTCGTCGGCAGAGTTCCATAGGTATCTCCGTATTTGACCGAAATACTGCCAACCGAACTTCCTCCATTAGTATTGAACGAAACGGTATAGGTATTCTCGCGCCACTTCGCATTGAGCGTGTGGTTGCGGTCGACATTAACCGTCGAGTCCGCGGTCACTTTTTCTCCGCTGTCGGTATACCAGCCGTCAAAAGTATATCCCGGTTTTGTCGGCAGAGGAAGATTTCCGTATTTTTTGCCGTATGTAACACCAATCGGGCTGACCGCGCTGCCGCCGTTTGAGTTGAAAGACACCGTATATTCTCCTGCGGTCCAGCGCGCATAAAGCGTATGATCCTCGGAATTATTGACGGTATCGCTGCTTGTTATCTCCCTGGTATAAGCCCTCGACAAATACCATCCGGAGAAGGTATAACCGTTTCTTGTCGGCGTCGGCAGGGAGCCGTAAGGCTTCTCATAATATTTGGTCTCTGTCGTGGATCTCGATCCGTCGCCGTAATCAAACGTAACCTTTACGGGCTGCGGTCCCTTGCTGATATAGACAACAATCGTGCTGCCCTTCGGGACATTCATTCCGCCCTCCGGCGAAGTTCTGATAACAAGTCCCTCTTCGACTTCGGAATCATATATCTTTCTGAATTCAACCGTAAAGTTGCTAAGTTCCTCTTTTGCTTCGTTTTTGCTCATGCCGGCAACAACCGGAATAAACGCGGTCGGCTCTGCCGTTGCATAAAATACCGTTATAGTATCGTCAACGGAAGCAACCATTCCGCTGGGCGGATCCTGCGAGATAACCTCATTTTCCGGATACGAATCATTCTCCTCCGGCATAGGCACAACATTATTGAAGCCTGCCTGCGAGAGCGCTATAAGTGCTTCGGAGAGATCCTTGCCGACAACATTAGGAACCTCTGAGGGAGCCTGTCCCTTTGAATAATAGATTATAACCGTATCTCCGGTTTTCAGCGTGGTACCCGCCGTTATCGTATTTCCGTCTGCGGTCACGATACGGATTATTGTTCCCTTTGTCGGATATTCGCTGCTGTACTCTTCTCTGGTCTGAACATTGAGTCCCTTGCTCTGGAGATAGGCTTCGACATTCGAACTGCCAAGAAATTCTTCGTCGATTCCGAATCCGTCATAGCTTTTTCCGAATGTTATTGTTCCGTCTTCCGAGACCTCAAGCTCATAGTCCTTTTCCGAACCTGCACTCTTGTTATATCTGACAACCGATCCGATGGTCAAATATTCACCTTCACTGTGATCCTGTTCTATAACTATATTCTCGTTTTCTTCGCTGAACTTCTTTACGCCGAAATCCAGACGCAGCTGTCCATCCCTGAACTCCGGCTCGGACTTCGCCTTCTCTTCCGATTCACCGACGATATTGGGAACGCGGACGAAACCTTCTATATTGCCGGCATTAAACATTGACTTGAAGTTTATGACACCGGTCAGTGTCAGCACACCGACCGCTATCGCCACAGTAAGCAGCGACGGGACAAGAATTTTGAGCCACAGCGGCCACGAATAGATATCTATCTTCTTTATCTTTCCGTATCTTCTCTTCGCCGGCGGATCTGCATTGAGCTCCTCGATAAAGGTTTTGATATCCGGTGTTCTGTCCTCCACGCGGACATTCATCGCGTTGAGAATTGCCACTTCGCGGTTTCTGGAAATATTTTTTACAAGCTTATGCGGCTCAATAAGAATATCCTTGTTCTGGTTCTCGTATTTTGCCCTGCGTTCCATAGCGTCCGGAGGTGTTTTGCCGGTTATCATCCTGTAAAGCGTTGCCGCTATGGCATAGACATCGGTATACGGACCCTGATCTCCCCTGCTTCTGTACTGCTCCTCGGGCGAATATCCGGGTTTTATAATTACCGTAAGGCTTCTGCTGTGAGACGTCGTTGCATATCTTGAAGCTCCGAAATCGATAAGCTTCACCGATCCGTCCTTCGTCAGGAATATGTTATCCGGTGCGATATCTCTGTGGAGAAGTCCCTCGGCGTGAACGGTCTGGAGCGATTCCATAACGGGCATAAGCATATTTATTGCTTCGTCCTCGGGAATGGTTCCGACCTGGCCGAGATATTCTTTCAGCGTGATTCCGTCCAGATACTCCATGATAATATATGCAGTTTCATTTTCCTCGAAGCTGTCAAATATTTTTACAATTCCGGCTTCGTTCTGGAATTTAGCCAGTCTCTTCGACTCCTCGACGAACTTTTTCAGACCGTCACGGAACTGTTCGCTCTTATCGCCGTTGAAAACCGTTACCTGTGACTGACCGGGCATTCTTGTTGAGAACTCGCCGGGAAGATACTCCTTTATTGCAACTTTCTGCTCGAGTTTTCCGTCCCAGCCTATATATGTCACTCCGAATCCGCCGTATCCGAGAACTCTGCCGACAATATATCTGTCGTGCAGCAGCGTCCCGGGCTGCATATGTATTGACTCCTCAGCCGGCGTTCCGCATACATATCCGCAATGCGGGCATACATTGAGCGCATCATCATACTGTTCCATACACCCCAAACATCTTTTCACTGTTATTCCTCCTCAAAAGTAAAGTTAGGATATATATCCGCCACCGCGCCGAATTTTGCGCTGTTGAGTGCATCGACGCTAACGGGTATTTTGTCAGAGCACAGCTTGCTCAGATAATCATTATTGAGCATATATCTTAAAAGTTTTTCAGCAGCTTTCTTTTCTGCCTGCGACGTTCTGTCAGATATGCTCCATTCATATGTAAATTCACAGAACAAAGGATCTTTTTCCGGGTATACACATTTGAAAGAAAATTTCTCGTTTCTATAGTTAAGGGCGGTAATAGGATTCAGCATCTCTATTGAAGAAACAAGAACCGTTCCTGACAGATCGTCCGCCTGAGAAATTTCACTGAAATCACACATCTCTATATTTCCGAAATTCTTTGTTATTAAGTCGGACATTCCAATATCGGACTTAACATTCTGCGCAGAGAAATCTGAAATATCATAAAAATACTGATCCGTATAACTTTTTCCGAACATATATGCAACCGGCAGATTCACTGCAAGCGGCATACGTTTTTTTGTATTGTAAATTTTGTTATAGTTTTTCTTGAGAAGCTCACAGCTTTTAAACTCGGAGGAGCTTATGACCGCATCCAGGGGTTCCGCGTCGGAATCGGTTATATCTTCGGAAACTCCCGTGCTCTCATACAAATCGGGTTTTCCCCCGCTGTCCGATTCCAATGCCTCTTTGAGGCGGGATTCATACTCTTCCTGCGTGAAAGAAACAACTGTGACCGTTACCTTTTCGTTGCCCTCCTGCATTTTGAAGTTATTTTCGCATATTGTTTTCAGGATATCATTTTGATCATGTTCCCGAATAACCCAAACCGTTATATCTGCGGCCTCAAGATATTCATTCGCCTTCTGACTGGAATATATTTTGAACGTGACGGCAGACACAACAGCAACCACAATACACGCAGCCATTATGCCAAGGAATTGTTTCAGCTTTCTGACCTTTTTCTCTTTTGAAAGCGGCATAACCTTTCTTTCGCCGCTCAGAGCGCGCAGAAAATCGTCGACATTTTTAAAGCGCATATGGCGTTCTACAGCCATTGCTTTCATAACGGTGTTGCTCAAATTTTCCGAAACCGCGGGATTGAGTTCATTGACCGGCACCAGCTCGTCCGATATTTTTCTGTTTGTTGATTCATCCGGTTTAACGCCGGTGAGCATCATATAAAGAGTCGCGCCGAGCGCATAAATATCAGTCCACGGGCCTATATTCTTTGTGTTATCGTACTGTTCCGGAGGTGAGTATCCCGGCTTGAGAATAATATCAATGACATCATCGGTGCTGTCCGCAAGCTTTGCTGCGCCGAGATCCATCAGCTTTATTTTGATCTCCTTGCCAGTACAGATAAAAATATTATCCGGCGCAACATCTCTGTGAATTATATTTTCGGCATGCAGGGAGCTCAATGCCTTTCCGACTTCAGTTGCAATAACTATAGCGAAATCCACATCGATTTTTCCGCCCATCTGGTTCAGATAATCATTAAGTGCCATTCCGCGCAACAGCTCCATGACTATATATGCCGTATTATTTTCTTCAAAGAACTCAAAAACATTCGGTATACTTCTGTGCGATCCGAATTTCGCCATATTTTTGGCTTCGGCAAGGAAACGTTCTTTTCTGTAATCGAACTCATCTTTTGAGTTCTTTGAAATGATAACGTTCTTCAGCCCTTCTGCTCGGGTGACAAGTCTGCTGATGAAGAACTCTTTGACAGCCACTATTGTTTCCAGCTTCGTATCCCAGGCTTTGTAGACGATGCCGAAGCCGCCTGCACCTACCACTTCACCTACTATATATCTGTTTGCAAGCATTGTTCCCGGAGCAAGATATATCGGTTCTTCAGCCTTTGTTATTTCAACGTGTCCGCAATAAGGGCAAACCGAAAGGCTTTCGTTGAACTCCTTAAAACAGGAAAAACATCTCTTCATGTTATTGCTCCTTCTCCTCATAATCGCTCCACGAAAAACTTTCATCGCATAACGGAACGAACATGAATTTGCTTGAACCTATTTCTATGATATCCTTTGCGCTTATAATCTTGGTTTCAAAGACATCGTCATTGTTGAGATATGTAAGACCGCTTCCGTCCCCTGGCTGAAGATAGAAGTTTCGTTTCTTCGGCTCATAGATAATCAACGCATGTTTTGACCGCGAAACAGTGTTGTCTCCACTGATTACTATCTTGTTTTCCGTGCTGCGCCCGATTGAATTTTTGCCGGAAACAATCGAAAAGCTGTCTCCAAAATGCGGGCCGCTCACACATACAAGCCACCCGACGACCGGATCAACCGGACCTTTTGGTGTATCACTGCTCAGCATTTTCTTGTTTGCTGCACTGAAATAACTTATGGTTTTTTCGTCCGTATTTGCAGAAACCTTTTTGACTGCATCCAACAGTGAGGGTCTGCTCTGCTCCGGTTCCGCCGCTGCCGATTCACTTTTGTCCGATTCTCCGCTATCCTTCTCCGAAGCATTTGCAGAGACCGAAGGCTCCGGCACTGAATTTACTGCCGTATTTACGGCGGGCTCTTTGTCCTCGCGGCTGCTTTTGTTCACATTCCAGAAATCGATGGTCTTCTCTGAATTCGGTTGTCCTCCTATGGGCTGCAGACCGCCGCCGCCCGTCGTCCCGCTCACCTGATTACTATATACCGGCATTTTTTTACCGCTTTGTGAAAAGGACTCGGGCATGCTGACAGGGTTTCCCCTTGATACGGGTTCTGCCGCCCTTTCTTCCGTATTTTTCTTCTTATGAAACAGACCGCCGAATTTGGGCGATCCCGAGGATTTTTTCCCGGAATCCGAAAAATTGTTTGCTTTTACACCGGCGCCGCAAATTGGGCAAACATCATACATATCGCTGTCGAAATAATGATTGTTGGTGCACATCGTGACATTCATGACAATTCCTCCATCATTTGATTTTTAAAACCGCTATTGTTGTATTATCTCTGCTGATCCCGTTTTTTGTTGCCGTCTTTTCGGCTTTTATCTCCAACGCCATCGCAGTTTCATTGACATTACTGAAATTATTGACAATATTCAGAACATCCGCATCGGGCAATACTTTATATAATCCGTCGGACATTATCACCAGCCTGTCGCCCGGCAATAGTGGCAGCGGCAGATTGTTATAATCAACAAGCGGCGAACCGGAAATGCCCAAAAAGCTGATTAGTGCTTCACCTTTCAGGTTTTCGGAATTAAATTCCTCACGGTCTATCATTCCGGCATTAAGTTTTTCAAGCAGTACGGTTGTATAGTTATGATCCTGCGTTATCTGTGCAAAATCTCCGTCTCTGAAAAGATACAGTCTGCTGTCGCCAACGGAGTTCCAATACAGATTTCTGCTGCTATCCAACATAACGGCGACCAGTGTACTTCCCGCATTCAACTTTTCGCCGGAGGCTGTTTTCAAATTGAGTACATCCGCATTGGCCAAAGCTGTACATTCCTCCAAAAACGGAATTATTTCATTGTTTTTTGGTGCACTTTTATATTGTAATATAAATCTGTTCACCGCCGCATTGCTCGCCAGACGGCCTCCCTCGTGACCGCCCATTCCGTCGCAAACAATAATCAGGCTTCTTTCATCATCGAGCATATAGCCAAAGTCGTCCTGTTGATCCGTTCGGTCGCCCATCACCGAAAGAACTGCAAGCGAGCATATGGGATTTTCACAATAAGCTGTTCTTTTCTGCATATGCTTCTCCTCCCGGTTATTTGTCGCACCACACAGCTATCGCCGAAAAATTATCCATATTTCTGTCTTTGCCGCTTTCCTTAACGACCTGAACCATGCTGCTCAACCAATCTTCAACGGTTGCAGATGTCTTCAAAAGTGCGCACATATCTTTTTCTTCTATCAGCTCCCAAAAACCGTCTGAGCAAAGAAGAAACGCTCGACACTTTTTAAGCGGCACCGGCTTCATCAGATCAAACATTGGCTCGTCCCATTCTATACCCATAACTCTGAGAACGATGTTTCGATCAGGGTGATTACGTATCTCGGATTCCTTTATGTCTTTGGAAAGCACAAGCATTTGCGGAATGCTGTGATCCAATGTTCTTTTATAGACCTTGTTTTTTCCGAATATGTAAACTCTGGAATCCCCCACATGACCGATATAAGCGTTTTTTTCATCTGTCACTAAGGAAACAGCCGTCGTCTTCATTTTGTGCCGAGCTTTCAGCTCAATTTGTTTGGCCATAAGAATATCCTGAGCCGCCATAAAAGCTGATGCGAGAAAATCCGATGAGTTGCCGCTTTTTTTAAATTGATTCTTGAAAACCTCTGCAACCAGTGAAGACGCCGCATCTCCCATACCGTGACCGCCAAGTCCGTCGCAAAGGACAAAACAATGTTCGTTTTCTTTGCTGCAAACCCCTATTGAATCCTCGTTGACGGCCCGGTCTCCGCGATCTGTAAATAATGCATATGTCAAATTCATTTTTTTGCTCTCTGTTTCCGTTTATTTTTCATCTGCCAACTCGTTGAGACGGCTTCTGTATGCCTGAACCTCAGAATTGATAAATCCGACAAAATCAATTGACTCAATGTCGTCATGCATAAACAAAAACATTATCTCGCTGTCGATATATCCCTCAGGAAAGGGAACTCCGACATAATCGTATATATTCTCATCATCCTCGCGCTCAACCTCTGTCCCGATAACCATCAATTTTTTCTCTGCATCGGTCAAAGTTATAACGCTGCCTATAGGCAGCAGCCTGCTGCTTTCCATAACTTCTTATAGCCCCTTTCAATTATCTATTACCAATTTTCCTAATTTGTATGCAGATCTGAATGTTTTATATATTCTTCTGCAGCACTCATATAATATATTTCCGTCTGAACTCGGATCTATTTTCATAAGTTTCCTTATAAAAAATTCCGGATCCATGCTGAACGAAATCTTGTTGTCGAGCACGTCACTGTATGTAGCCTCACCCCATATCGGCGACAGCTTCGGCTTGCCTGTAAGAACTGTGTTGGCCTTCCCGAAGGCTGAAATCATTTTATCGAGCCCGTCAAGGAATGTTACCAAATCCACACCCGTATATACCAATTTTCCTATAAGGGCACCGACTTGAGCGTTTCCTAAAAAGTCTTTTCCAATGCTCTCTCCGTTTTCAATCAGAAGGTCCTTAAGCCAATTGACGCCGACTTCTTCATATAACCCTTCAGAGAGAAGACACATATCTGCCGTGTTATTCACAAAATCGTTTGTGCCGCTTATAAGCATAACTACGCCGATCGGAATTCCGCCGGCAAAACAAGCAGCTATTCCGCCGGCAATTTTTGTGATAGCCTTTCCCTCGCCTAAAATAGCTTTTCCGTAATGCCAGACTTTAAAAGTATTGCCGCGCGCGTCATAATCCTTTTTGAGCACAGAATAAATACTTTTTACTTTGTCTGCTATTGCATTCGAGCTTCCGACACACATCGCACCGAGACTTTTGATCAGCTCGCCCCTGTCTCTCGCCTCAACCCGACCGTCATATTCGGTGTACGGTATTCTGCCGCCGCCCGATCCCCCGCCAAAGCCTTTCTTTCTGACTCCTACCGCAGCAGCAGGCACTGAGCGCCTAACCCGCTGTTCCGTGCGGTAATATTTATTGGCGCTGCTATCCGCAAAAGAGTTTATCCGGTCAATTTTTTGCGACACCGACTTTAATTGGGAGTCTATATTTCTGAATTTCGCGGATAGATCGCCCTTATTGATTACTTTTGGATCTATCCTATTTTTTATAGACCGGATGTTTTGATTTGCAGTCGTAACTGTTTTCTTTGCCTTTTTCGCCTGACTGCCGGCATTGAGAACAGCCGGAACATTTATTTTTATTGTTCCCATCAGCGCTCACCCCCTTAAATCTTATATCCGCGATCTTATCGCCGCGCATTATCCCATATACGGCGTTTGCTCTCCATAAGGTCTTTGCTCTTTTCAAGCTCTTCGTTAAGTTTTTGAATTCTTTCAAAGTTCTCAAAAATTTTTGAAACCCTCAACAGAGCATCGAATTCGCCCGTCATCATCATTTTTTGTTAACCGCTCCAGCTCTTTCTTCTTTTTCTTGTATTCCGCTTCCGCTTTTTCAAAATCGGACTTGGCCTTGGCAATTCTCTGAGCCTTTGCCCTGGCAGCAGCCTGAGCCTTTGCTCTTGCCGCAGCATCTTCTTCCCTCTTGACTGCCGCCGCCGCCGATTTTATAGCGTTGCTTAAAGAAGTGAGCCGATTAATAACATCGTCTATCTGCCTGACTACCTGATCGATACCCTTTGAGACATACCTGACCTCTGCACCGCTCCAGTTTGCGGCAAGTGACGATTTATAATCTGTCAATTGTGTTTTTGCCCGTTTGAGACCGGCTATCTGATTTGTTATCTGATTCGCCTGATCCCTTGCTGCATTTACATTTACAGCCATATGTTCAACCTCTCTAAGCAATTATCTCGGCGTTCCGCATTTCGGACAGACTCCGTATTTAGAGCTGAACGGCGCAGAACAATTTTTGCAAAAAACTATTCTCACATCCTGATTGTTGGGATACGGCGTTTTCTGCGCTTTACCCCTGTTTGACACCGACCTCGTTTCCTTGCGGTCCTGCATCGAACCGGTACCTTCCCTACGTATTTTCAAAAGCATTGAAATTGTAACTGCGTGAAGCGCCATTGAAATACCGAGAAGCACAAAAATTATTATAATTTGAATATACAAATCCGTGACCTCCACATGAATAAGTGCATTTGACTAAATTGAATAAAACGCATAATCCATTAACGACTTTTTGTCAAAGTAAGCAACCGATTGATTTTCAAGGCCTTTTTCAACGGTAACCGATATTTTTTGCTCATAGAACCTTGTCTTCTTTTTGTTGCGTTCAATTATAACTGTTATCTCCGTTGAGCCCTCGTGTTTCGCTACTATACTTATTGTTTTTTTAGTTTTATTATATCTGACTTCGGCTATGTTGGGATCTGCTATACTTACTTTGATACCGCCCTTATTTTTAATATCCTTATCGCTTAATGGAAGTGATGTTATTGATACACTTTCCTCGTCACCTTCGCGAACTATGCTTTTGTATTTTTCAAGATATATTTTTCCCTGACCGTTAACCTCAACAGCGGTTTGTCCGCTGCCGTCTCGTGTACAGTTTGACATATATTTTCCGTCTTCAAAGTGCGACGAGTGTGACCACAGGTTTATAGGCTTAAACATTGAAACCGATTTTGCTTTCAGGGTTTTAATAACAAATTTACCCACTTTGCTTTTTTCTGTCAGCAAATTTCCTTCAAAGCTCAAATTATAATCAATACCTATGCAATACTTTAAATCACCGCTTTTACTCCATTCATCCGCCGTATATTTGGTAACATACACATATCCGGATTGCGGTTTTTCATCATGAGAAAAGAATCTTGCTTCGGCATCAATCTCAAATTTAGCTTTTATCTCTCCATCTATAATCGGATCGCCAAAATAACCAACATTAGGATTCAACGCGAGCGCTATTGTAACATTTGCATTGACATGTGAATCCGTGTCTGTCGTTGACAGGTTTGCTGTATTTGCTCTGTAACTGAACCAGCTTGTCTTTTTTATGGTAAGTTCATATGCATTGCTCTGCATAATCTTCAGATTTATTGTTCCATCAAACCTGATTTCCAAATATAATGTTGCGCCTATAGTAAATCCGCTACCCAACGGAATTATAACCTGAGCCAGCTTAATGCTTTTTGACCCACCGGCAGAACTTCCGGTAAATCTCGCGTTTTTAATATTAGCAAAAAAATTACCGGATACTTTTTTATCTTTAAAGTCAATTTTAAGTCCGCCGTTTCCGTTATTTGCAGGGCTATATCTGAACTCCGCTTTAGCATTTGCAGTAAACTCCGTTTTATATGAGAGTTTCACATTTCCCACCGCTTTTTTACTAAGCAACAGTTTTCCGACATTATGGACACTGACATTGAAATCACTTATTGTTGCCGAGAGTTCAATGCTTGGGTCTATTGCCGGATTTCTCCATTCCTGTTTTGAATAAATCGGGTCGTTTATTTTAAAAGTGTGCCCGAAAGTGACGGTTATTCCGTTGTTGTTTGCGGCCGGTTTTATGCTCACGCCCTCAGGAATATCTTTGGAAGGAATTGTCTGTATTTTTTCATCTTCATCTTTAGGATTACTTACCGGACTTATTGTTTTCTTTGCGTTTATTCCCTGATTTTCGGGCTCATCTTTCAGAAATTGTTCCGCATCGCAGTCATATCCGGTTATCGTTACCATTACCCCGACATAATTGACATCTGTAATTTCAACCGATATCGGTTTTGAATAAGAAAGGCCTCTGGTTAAAGATTGTTGTGCTCCCGCCTTTGGCATCACAACAATCTTACCGACTTCATATGCCTCTATATTTTGCTGATAAGCAGCTTTACTTATTTGAAAGGAAATTTTTCTGCGATTTGCGGGACCGTCAAGAAATTCAGTTTCTGTATTTATTTCTTTGTCGCAAAAGACAGTCTTTGGCCTTTCGCCGCCATCTGTATCAATACTCTCTGTCGATACAGCATCAAATTCTTTATAATCATATATTTTTACGCTCTTATCGATAACCTGAACGTTATCTTTATATGAGACCTTTAACTCGCCTTTTTCATACTGACTGTTTGCCTCAACTTTAAACATTCTGTTTATAGCATTAAGACATTCCTCTGCCGTCATTTTTTCATTTCCATCAAAATATCCCTTGTTGAGTTCGAATATTCCCATTCCTACGGCATCTTTTACTGCTTGTTTATCATGACAGAATAAAATGTCTTTAACCTTTATATCATCGCATGTTTTTCTGTATGTCATAAAATTTACGCAGGCATCTGCAACTATTTCCTTTGTTACATAGCCTGTAACATTCTTTACCTGACCTTTATCCAAGAGCTCCCATTCAAGCATAATCTCAGACTCAATTTCATAGCCCTCTCCATTTTTCAATTCTTCCATTGTATGATTTTCAGAATAGAGATTTGTCTGTTCAATAAAAAGGCTGAAGAACTGGCCTTTTGTCATATAATAATCTTCATCCTCATCATTTCGACAGGCAACAAAAGACGACAGAACAAATATCGTACAAAAGAACAGACATAATACTTTTTTCAGGAGCCCCTTCATTTTCATTATTTTCACCTCAAAAAACTTCACAAACATGTGGACGGAAATACCCGCCCACATGTTTCACTTTTTTATTTGAACGCTTCGGCGTTTGCCTGGATGGCGCTCTCTGTTGACTCATAGGTCTGTGCCGTATTGACAAGAAACTTTGCATATGACTCAACAACGGTTTTGTACTCCTCAAACCTCGGTTTGAGAGCATTCATTGCCGCACGAATCTCTTCTCCGGCGTCGCTCTTCCAAGTTGAGCTGAGGTCGTTCATGCTCTTGTTTATCTCCTCAAGCTTTGTATCGAGCGCATTGTTGATGCTGCGGACTTTTTCAGCAGTATCTACCAGTACTTGCGTTGAAATCTGAATACCGTCTGCCATTTTTTACTCCCCCTTAATTAACAAGCTTGCGAGCCTCGGCAACAACGTTGTCCTGCGTGTCACGATAGCCCTTGGCGCTTTTTCTAAGGAAATCGGCATATTCAAGCATCAGAGTATGCATTTTTTCAAAATCATCTTTGAAACCTGCAATCTGATCAACAAATGCCACATTGTCCTTTCCGTTCCAGGTCGAAGCCATAGCGTTTGTTTCGCTGTAAAGCTGGTCATACTGTGTCTTGTAATCACCAGCCAGGCCTTCAATCTTGCCCGCCGTAGACTCCAACAGTTCAGGCGTCACCTGAATAATCTTTGCCATGTTAAATGACCTCCTTGATTTTTTATATTAACATCAGTCTTGATCCGTTCTTTATTTCCGTCTCCAGCACTGACAAGTTAATATCTATAATAGAACCGTCCCCGCGAAAACAAAGCACATTGTTTTCGTTGGCAATAAATCTTCCGTCCGACATCTCTGCCACCGACTTTTTTATCAGTTCAAGCACCGTATATACTTTTAGAGACACAGGGATAAACATGTCGTATGAAGAGTTTATTATCGGCACAAAAATATTTACAAGGATCTTGTCCATATCCGTCACTCCCTTTCAGCGGATGAAAGCAATTTTACAAGTACCGGACGATTCTTTGAAACGACATATCCATATTCCGAGCCTATGTCATCATAAAGGTCTGCGGTTATCTTACTTATCTTTATCGTATACTGATCCGCAAATCCGTCGCCAACCCAGATACCGTCGGAACCGCTTATGTGTTTTTTATACCAGGTATTATAATTCTGCGACATGAGCTGGCTCGCAGTGTCGAAAATAACAAAATGAATTTTGTAGATTTCTTCTGCCTTTTCGAGCAATACATTCAACTTGTCTTTGGAATCCGCAGACAGCTTTTCATAAAATCGCTTATAACCCAATATGACATAAATTCTGTCATCAAATCCGGCAAGCACCTCTTTTTCCATTCTGCCGTCCTTGTAGCTGTTATGCCGTTCGACCATCTCAGCGAAAACGTCTTTAACGACCTCGTCAAAATCCATATTCACAACGGAAAGCTCTTCTTTATAAATAAACTCTTCCGGGTCTATTACTGTTGTGTTTGCAATTTCAGACAAAAGCACGGAAAGTTCTTCGGCGAAGTTGATCATTTCGGGCAGCTCCTGCGCAACAACCGGAAGAACCACCTTATTTGTCAGATTTACAAACGAAATGTTCAAGCTGCTCTTCTCGACTCCGACAGGCACACGCGAAATATCCCTGATGTAATCGCCGACAAAGTCACAATCCACTGTATCGGGAAGAATAGGAACGCTCTTTGCAAATGAATCCGAATTTTTTGCAAGACCGTCGCAAAATTCAATAATTGTCTCTCGAAGATTGGCGCTGTCCATTGCATAAGCGGTCTGGAACTCATAAACTCTGTCCATCGCAACCAATCCTCTTCCCTTATATGCAGAGGGAATCAGGCCGTCTGTTTTTCCGACTATGATTGAATAATCTGTTGCGTCGTTCAGCTGAAGCGTCATAACAACTCTGAAATTCTGCTGGGTACGGTACCTGATTGCATTTGTGCCGGTTGCGCTGACCGCAAAATAGATTCCGTATTTTACTCCGTCACGGCTTAAAACAGTAAAATCATCCTGAAAATCCTCGTACTGCTCCGCAAATCCGGAGAAATCGTTGAGCACAACCACAATGTTCGGAATAACCGTACCGCTGTTTCTGTAATAGCTTGCATAATCGCCGCCATAGTCAGAGAAAAGACTGCGTCTTTCATTCATCTCAGCCTGCAGCATCTTGAACAGGTTGGTAATCATTTCTTCATCTGCCGACGTCATGAACCCGCCGACCTGAGGCGCAGTTTCAAAAACCTTCAGAGTCTCCGAGCCAAAGTCGAGAATATACATATTAAGCTCTTCGGCCGTGTGATTCTTGATGAGTGAATAGCAAAGAGTTGTCAGGAAAGTAGCCTTTCCGTTGCCGGCCGAACCATAGATAAGACAATTTCCTTCTCTTGACAGCGGAACCGTAAGCAATCCCTGTTTCTGGTTGAACGGATCGTCATATTCGCCGACAATCGGTTCGAGATATACGCCGTGCGATAATGTGCCATACTTGCTTTCAAGACTGTCAATATATATTCTTTCGGGTATCGGTTCGAGCCACAACGGTCTGGCATACACATTTTCTTCTTTTGCAAGATCGGACAAATACTTTACAACCGACACTATCTGCTTTGTGCTCGCCTTTCCGATCTTCTTTTTCTGGCTGGGCATGACATTCATAACAACTCTTCCGATGTTGTCAATAACCTGAATGCTTGTATCTACCGTCTTTTCAATGACATCTGTAGGTATATAATCTGCACCGCACCATGCCGATTGACCAAGCGCAAACAATTCATTGTATCCGACCTGGAGATAAAACCTTCCCGTCTGTGTAAGCTCCGCTGCATCCGGGCATTTTATCATATCCTGACTGTCCGCCCGCTCCTGAACCTTGAGACAAACTCTGAATTTACTGTTGCTCCAGATTTGGTCGTCAACGACTCCGCTCGGCTTCTGCGTTGCCAGAATCAAGTGGATACCAAGGCTTCGTCCGATTCGTGCCGCGCTGATAAGCTGATCCATAAAGTCCGGCTGCTGAGTTTTCAACTCCGCAAACTCATCCGATATAATAAACAGGTGCGGGAGCGGCTCGGTAACAACTTTGTCTCTGTACAACTGCTGATATTTATATATATCCATTGTGCCTTCGTTCGTTATTCTCAATGCATCGTTAAATATGCTCTGCCTTCTGCGCAATTCACTTTGTATTGAAATAAGCGAACGTTTAATTGACGCTCCGTCAAGGTTGGTAATTGTACCCGCGAGATGCGGAAGTTTTATACAGCGATCCGCATTTTCAAATGCTCCCGCTAATCCGCCGCCCTTATAATCGATCAGGATAAATGACACTTCGTCCGGGTGATAGTTAACCGCCATAGACAGAATATATGTAATTATAAATTCTGATTTTCCCGAACCGGTCATTCCGGCAACCAATCCATGCGGTCCGTGATACTTCTCGTGAAGATCCAAGTTGAATAACTCGCCCTCGGAATTTACTCCCACCGGAGTTTGCAGGGTTTTTGTGGGGTTGTTTTCTCTCCATCTTGTCAATGAATTGAGATACTCAACCTTACCGACATTGAACATTTCAAGGAATGTTATCATAGACGGCATCGTGTACTGCTGTCCGTTTACATCCAGTTCGATATTTGCAAGCTTTTCGGAAACCCTTCCAAAAATACTTTCATCCGCATGTTCTGCATCAAAAACTATCTGAGCCCCCGTTGTGTTATCTTTGTCGTACAGCTTTGTATTTCTGCCATTTACATGGATAACGGTCTTTGTTTCTTTCGGAAAATCGTTGAACTTTTCGCCGATAAACAGTGCACTGAATCCTATATTGCCTTTGCTGCTAAGCAGTTTGCTGAGCGTTTCGCATTTTCTGCTCAGTTTTCCGCTGGCGGATATAAGAACATAGTAAGGTGCAAAGTCCGCATAGCTCCTGTTATATTTGTCTTGGCGCACCAGAATGTTTTTTTCCATGAATGCCGAAATTTCTTTCACTTCGTCATCATCGGACGCAAAAAATCTTATTCTCTTATCGTCGCTCCAAAAGTGCGGAATATATTTTGTAAAAGCCCATTCATCTTCATCGCTCTTGTCAAGCAATATCATTATTTTCAGTTCGTCATAGCTGTGGAGTGCAACCAGCTGCAGAATAACGGACTTCATAAAATTATATGTTGCTGCTTTTTCTCCGTAAAAACCGACTGCGGCATTCTCCGTAAGCGACAGACTTATCGGCACATTATGCAGAACCTTCGGCTCTTCTGCCAAAGTAAGCATGGCATTTTGAAGAATATCATCATCCATCGTGAACTTTTTTTCGGGATACTTTACTTCCGCATCCATTTCAATTGTTCCGATTCCAAGACGCAGCTTTAAAAAATCTGCCTGACCCAGCACACGCTCCCACAGATTCGATTTCTCCATCATTACTCTGTCTGCACATTCACCCTGAGATGTCAGATTCTCGTTGAGAATATCGCTCTGCTCCCTCGAAAGTCGTTTGAACTTTTCACCGATCTCGCTTAAATATTCCAGATATTTTTCCTGACGTCTGTTTTCATTGGCGATACGCTGTTTCTTTTCATGTCTCTTTGTCAGGAGCGGCCAAAGTACCGTTCCAAGCAGCATACTGACCGACATGAGCAGCGTCGGAATTACGGACGCCATATTGCCCCCGTTTATTCCGTTGATGAGAGATATCAGTCCCGTACTTACAGATGTCATTCCCATTGTAATGGACGGTCCTATCATCAATGCAAGCGGAACTGTCTCTTCTTTTTCTAACGGCGGCGGCGGATCAATCTTTACCTCGGCATGCTCAATCTCTTTTCTAAAACGGGGCGAGCGGGAGAAAAACTGTTTTTCTGGCTGTTCGGGTATATTCTCGTCGCTATTTCTCGCAACCTGTGTTCTGCCGATACCGATACTGTCGGACTTGATTTTCAATTTTTCGTCCGGGTTGTTTAGGGCAATATAATTGCTGCCCACAACCATCTTCAGACCCATAATATAGATGAAGTCCCCCGGTTTGAGCTTTTTAGTCTCAATTCGGTAACCGTTTACATATGTACCGTTCTTGCTCGCAAGATCGCAAATTGACCAAGCTTCACCGTCAAACATAAGCCTGGCATGTTCATTGGATACAAACCGATTATTGAAGCAAAAATTATTGTTTGGATCCCTTCCGATAGTGAATACTGCCGGCTCTTTTGCAACAATCCGCGTAAGCGTCTGGCGTGTATAATCAATATTCTCGGCAAACAGGATTACTCGTTCGTCCGAATTTTCAATTTTTAAATATAGAAAGCTGGACGGTGTAAGTATGTGGTTTTTGAGCACATTCCCTTCTGTATCGAAGATTTTTACCATTTTGTTTTCTTTGAGAAACCATTTTTCATCAATGGCTTCAATGCTCGCCAATTGACGCAGTCTGCCCTTTTCATCCAAATCCGTAAGCCAATACTGCCCCTTGACTCTCTGAGGTAAAGTAAGGCTGAACATCTGTGTTGACTTAATAAGTGTAATTATCATTTCGTTTCCTCGCTGTCATTTTTTGCCGCAGACACATCTGTTTTCATGTGATTTCAAAAAGCATTTTTCTTCTGACTATTTTACAATATGGAGTGATTTTTGAACTCTCCGTTTTCATGCTTCTACCAGATATGTGCATATATTTTTTGTTTTTTACTCTTTAAATATAAATGTCTTTTCCAATATTCAGCACAATTTTTCCATATTATATGTATTCAGGCACATAATAGCAGAAAAAAATTTCTTTGTCCATAGAATCGGTACGAAACGCATTAAAAACGGTATGAACATGCACTTTTTGACTTTCTTTTTAACAGTGTTTTAAAAAAGTTAAAACTTCGACACCTATTTTTGTTTTTGGCACAATCCTCTGAGGCTTTATTTTGTCTCTGACAATATGATAATTTATTATTTTCAGGTGCCGATTTGTTGGTGATGTAAATATATTCTCATGTGCAGCATGCGTGCCTGCAAATTTAAATTAAAAAAGGCACTTGCAATTGCAAGTGCCTCAGTCTGTCGAAAAAGGCCCAGCAAGAGCTGAGCATTTTTTGAAAAATGTGGTAAAATAAAAGCGGTGATAAAATGATAGTAAAGCAGAGAGAAAACCGCGAACAGGTAGAAATATTCAGCATAGAAGAGTTCGTACCGGCAGACCATTTGTTAAGGAAAATAGACAGTGCGATAGATTTCACTTACATATATGAAATAGTAGAAGATTTGTATTGTGCAGATAATGGCAGACCGAGCATAGACCCGGTTGTGATATTTAAAATGGTGTTGATACAGCATCTGTACGGATTGCCGTCACTCAGAAGAACAGTTGATGGAAGAAATCAACGAGGACAGAGCAGACCACGGCAAAAAGCCGTTTGACGGAACAAAAGCAACGGAAGAAAAAGCAATAAATGAATCAACAACAGACCCGGAAAGCGGAGTGTTTCACAAAGGAGAACACAAGAAATGCTTTGCATATACAGCACAGACAGGTTGTGACAAAAACGGCTATGTAATGGATGTAACGGTCAATTCGGGCAATGTTCATGACAGTGTGGCATTTGACGGATTATACGAAAGACTCATAGAAAAGAATCCTGAAATAGAAGCAGTAGTAATGGATGCAGGATACAAGACGCCGTGGATAAGCAAGAGAGTATTGGATGACAAGAGAATACCTGTACTGCCGTATAAAAGGCCGATGGGTAAACAAGACTTTTTTAAACCGTATGAATATGTATATGATAAATACTATGATTGTGTAATATGTCCCGAAAACCATGTGCTGAATTATGCTACAACAAACAGAGAAGAATACCGAGAATTCAAGAGCAAAACATATATATGCGAAAACTGCCCGTCAAGATACAAGTGCACAGAAAACAGCAAGTATGAGAAAACGGTAACAAAGCACATTTGGTCTGATTATCTTGAAAAGGTGGAAGACATCAGACACACTCCGATATACAAGGAAATGTATGAACGGAGAAAAGAAACAATTGAACGAGTATTTGCAGACGCAAAAGAAAAACACGCAATGCGATACACCCCTTACAGAGGCTTATCCCAAGTAACCAACTGGGTTAGGCTTAAATTTGCTACCATGAACCTGAAAAAATATGCAGTTCACAGGTGGAAAAGATTGAATGCACTTCAGCCATCTGCCAAATTTTCCTTGCTTTTCAATTTTTTATTATATTTTAACTTTAAAACCCTAAAACTCTCTTGAGCTTTAGGGTTTTTCTACAGACTGAGCACCTGCATTGCAAGTGCTTTTTTGCGTTTTACAGATAAAGTTTCGGTGAAATATCCCGCCGACGCGGGATGTGAAATGTTTGCCTTGCGGCAAACGTAAAATATCGCTCCTTCGTCGCAATGTGAAATGAAATTTGCCCGCGTTCGCGCAGCGAACATTTCACGCGAGTTATCGCATTTCACACGCCGCAGGCGTATTTCACTTGCCCACAAGGGCAAATTTCACTGAAAAAGGCACTTGCAGTTAATCGCAGTGCCGAATAAAGCCACTATAAGCTTTAGTGAAATCGCTCGCCTTGCTCGCGGTGAAATAATTTACTTCGTAAATTGTGAAATTTGATGCTGCGCATCAAGTGAAATAAAATTCGTTCCTTCATATGCCGCAGGCATATTTCACATTTGCGAAGCAAATATTTCACATCGAAGATATTTCACTCGTTCCGTAGGAACGAATTTCACTGAAAAGACTTCAATTCTTTGCAAAAAATATCTTTGTATATCTATGACGCTTTGATATTACATTGCTTCTGTACTACTTAATCAAAGCACAAGTGAAATATCCCGCCGATGCGGGATGTGAAATGTTTGCCTTGCGGCAAACGTGAAATATTGCTCCTTCGTCGCAATGTGAAATGAAATTTGCCCGCGTTCGCGCAGCGAACATTT
>ERZ773242.1625-NODE-1625-length-20825-cov-3.125999_pt1 | contig 20825 bp, 30 predicted proteins | sample MGYA00511077_ERZ773242 | MGnify/ENA primary metagenome ERZ773242 (study PRJEB29015, sample SAMEA2737754) | human gut metagenome | biome: human gut; feature: human-associated habitat; material: faeces | place: China | collected 2012 ... | reverse complement strand
TTTTTGTCCGTTATTGTAAACGGAATAATAGACTCTGGAATATAGTTCACTTCATATTTGTATTTGTTTACCTCAGCCCCTCCGAGATCTTCTATAACATACATGGTGTCTTCGTTGAGACCAATGATATGCCTCTTGTATGTGCCATCTTCCATCTCAACAACTAATGTTACCTGGTCGCTAGTAGCGTCCTCACGACTAAATGCACCAATCAGCTCAAACTCAACCTTGTCTGTTCTTGTGTTGATCACTGCAAATCTCCGGAGAATGTTGAAGTTTTCCGCTTCCTGCTTCATGTTATATGTAACTTTGGCAGACTCAGTACATCCTGCCATAAGTACTGCAGCCATTGCTATTGACATTCCAACTGCTAATATCTTCTTTTTCATATACCCTTACCTCTTTTCTTAGTTATTTTTATCAAGCATAGCCTGCTGCCTCTGTGCTATGCCGGCTATTGTGATTTTAAGCTGTGGCGATATTAACGCCTGCTGCCGTGCTCGTTCCACGTTCCTGTCATATATCCTGTAGAAATTAGCTCTATCAGCAACAATATTTTCTGAAAAACATAGTTGCCGAAAACCGCCTATCTGTCTAACAGTATTGGCTGTTATGGGATTAAGGCTTGCTAAGGCTTCTGCTGGGTTGTATGAGCCATACTTGCATATAGCTTGCATTACCTTATCCCACTCCTCCCCTGCAAGAGGATAATCACCTGCTGCCACAGATACATATGCTTCCCGGATGTCCGCTATTGATGGTGACCATTTGTTGGTTGCTACCCACTTATTCAGTGATGCTTCTGCAACATCATATGGGATGTCCTGTAGCTGCTTATACCACAGCTCCATAGCCTGGTTGTTTGGCAGCAGGTTCTCTTTGGGGTAGTATGTCTTAAGTGCCATTGTCCATGTGGCAAATTCTTCTCTATTCATGTCGTCACCTTCCACTTCTAAGCATATAGAAGAGCATTTCTGTGAGACTCCTCCGCCTCGGTCCTTGTCTGCATGGGAGAATTGCTGAAAGCTTCCACCTGCCTCCCGGTTCCAATGGTGTTGGGGTCTCATATTCATCAACTTCTTCCGCAGATTGTGGAATAGCCACCATTATCCCATAGTAACAAGAAGAGTTTGGGCAGCAGTCTATAATATGTTTATCCAGCTTACCGCTTCTTATGTCATCCTGAATACTTTTGTAGCATTCCATTGTTGTAACTATGTAGTTCTTTTCTCCCAGGAAGTTCAGGCCATTTCCACTGAATACATCCTCTTTGCAGCTCTTCACTTCATAGCATACGAATATACCTTTTTCTATGGAGCTAATTGAGGTAACTCCTGCCGGTTCAAATTGCATGAAGTCAACTCTCTTTACATCCTTGGTGCCATAGTCAATACTCACCTCTTTTGCGTAGTATTTCCCCGCACCGCTAAGCCTGTCAGTCACTAACAGATCGCTTAAGAACTTGGTTGTTTCTTTCCTGTCCATGTAATCACCTTCCACTTCTTAGTTTTTCTCTGTCCTTTCTCGTGTGATAATCATCTATCACACATGGAGCCACCATCGGAACTCTCTCTTGCTTATGTTCCGGTGACTTTTCCTCTGTTATTCATATGTTGGCTCCGGCTTTGTGTCCGAATATACATAGTCATCATCACTCAACTCGTCAGCAATAATTCTGACATCTGCTCTCTGCAGCTTTAAGAGTAATAAGTCAAACTCATCCAGATTTCTAAGGGAATTCAGATTCGGGTTTGTATCTACTCTCATTTCCCATCCATCCTTTCTATCTCTATTCCACTTAGAGAGACGTATTGTTCTGTTGAGTTCCTCCTGCTGTTCCTCTTCATCCACTGTAAAATCAATAGTGGCATATTTGAATGAACTCCAGCTTCTCTCATGATCCTCCTCAAGGTCAAAGAAAACAGGCATTGCCTCATACTCTGTTGACTCATCCAATTCAACTTCTCTGCCATCGGTATCCATATTTCTTGCGACAAACTTTTTGTATTCCTTAAACAAATCCGTTAATTTCATTTCTGTTATCTGAGGTTCTTTCATCAAATACTGGAAATTTTTCAACATTTGCTTATTATCCATAAGAACAGATTTATTAACTATTTCCGTAAGAACTGTATCTAATTTTACTATATAGGCAGACATATCATAGTTTTCAATAAACGGAACTAAAACCTGCTCAACTCTTTCTTTGACCGCCTTTTCAAGCTTTCCATAATTAAATGAACTAGCTATTGCTTTTTCTATTCCATCCGTTACCTTTTCCCTAATAATCTGATCAACAGTTCCATCCGATAGGATTTCATCAGTGATTCTCTTAATATCTTCATCGAAATTTGCCATACTATTTTCCTCCTAAATTTTATTTTAGACTAAACCCTAAAGACAAATCCCCTGCAGTAAGGTTCATCATCTTCATAAATCACAAATGTTTCATGTTCTATCGGAACATCATATGTCCATGATATTATCTTTCCGTTCTCGTCTTTCTCTTCACACCATTTTACAGTAAATCCGAATACATCTGAACGCTCACAGTTGTGTACTATTCCACCACTAGGAATAGCCTTAACATATATTTTGCCACCTTTCCAACAATCCCCCTCATCTGTTATTGCTCCCTCTAATTCAACCAGGTCATCACTTGCCCCTGTAACAATTACAATTCTGTTATCTTTGGCAAGCTGTAATTCTTCTTTGGTAAACATTCGATAGTCATATTGTCTGCCATCAATTAAATTCGCAAATTCTTTTAACTCCATGTCCTATCCTCCTTGCAATCATTAACCAATTTACCTGCGGCTTTCTCGTTACCCAGACGAAGCCCAGTTCGCCATCATTTCGTATGAGCGGTCAAGTTGCTCAGCCACCCGGTTCCTGCCCGGATCATATGCTGTTCCATTGGTTCCAGATCGGTACTGCCTTGCTTCCTGGTTGGTCACAGCGTCTATCACCCATCTTCTAATAGCTAGATAATGAGATTTAGATCTATATGCTTTCTCAGCTATGTATTCATCCAGGTATTTTATTGCCTTATCCCTAATATCCTCGCCATAGTCGGCAGTAAGCTTCTCATATTCGGCAGCAGTTAAGAGTACATGCTTATACTCCCCATACTTCTTCTTGGGAGCCTTTGCCGCTCTGCTGCCGGCACTCTTGCCGGAAGAAGCGGCTATATTATCTGTATCTATACTACACTTATCTATACTATCCTTATCTAATCTAATCTTATCTATACTATTCCAACATTCACTTTCATCTTGTTCACACTTGCTGACATTTTGACAACAGATGTTATCATTTTGCTGACAAATGTTATCACAACTGTTACACTCAGTGTTATGACAGGATATATCCGTATCCTGCTGCCCTGCGGAAGTATCATCAATGCATGTATCATCATCAGAATTAAGCCCGGAGCTGAAATCATACGTCTTATCCTCTTTCACCTCAAGCAGTCTCTTTTCTTCAATACACTGTGACGGCTTGATCCTGCTTGTCTGTATCTGGTTATTAACTTTCCAGTGACGAATTGCAACCACTCCTGACTCAAATTGTATGATGAAGCCCTTGGCAATCAACAGTTTCATGTCATCATCAGACGCAAGAATAGACCTCTTCACGCTCTTAGCATTGTTAAGGAAGCCCTCATCATCTGCGTTCATGCCCAGATGAAAATACAATGCCTGGGCAGATAAGGGCATTTCCTTAAAATCATCACAGCCTATAACCTGTAACGAGAACATTCTTTTTTCTGCCATAGCTTACACCTCTCTTATCCTTATGCCGTATGTATACAGCATAAGCTTTCTTTTTATGATATAGTCTCTGGTTCTAAAGCCTTTCGTATCTTCAACCACCAGTTCACCCTTTTCGTTGTCTATGTATACAAAATCCGCAAGATATGAACATTCCTTTTCGAGGATTCTCCCTTTCTTGAATGATCCTTTGTGCGGTCCTCTTTCATAGATTTCATTGGTCAACGCTCTCTGTGTTGGGATAAGGATATACTTACGCTGCCGTTGCAGGTCGCTAATTGCTCCGGAAGCTTCAAGGGCTTTCAACTGGCTGTATCTTCGTGCTTCCTTCTTGCTGTCGAACACAATGCCGTCAACCTCAACCTTCCGGCTACTGTACTTGCTTACCTTGTTCTTGCCCATATCATCCTCATCTCCTCTACTTGAAGGGTAGATCATCTTCTATCCCCTCTGGAATACTCATGAAGCCGGAAGCTTCTCTTGGATCCGGAGCAGGTGAAGGAGCCTGCTGCCCTGAACTGCTGCCGTCATTTCCTGCCGTGTTCTTGCTCTCGGCAAATTCCTGCTCTTCTACTACAACGTCTGTTGTGTAGACCTTATGACCATCTTTGTTTATATAGCTACCAGTCTGTATCCTGCCGCATACACATATCTTTGTACCCTGCTTAAGGTACTTCTCAGCAAATTCTGCTGAACGGCCGAATGCTACGCAACTGATAAAATCTGCGCTCTGATCATTGTTTTTGTTGAATCTTCTATCTACAGCAAGGGTATATCTTGCCACTGCCATCTGTTCGTCTCCCTGCTGAGAATACCTAATCTCAGGATCCCTACACAGCCTGCCTACCAATATGACCTTGTTCATTCCTGTTCCTCCTCTTTTCTCTTGCTGCTGCAAGTCTCTTTTCCTTGGCACTCATTCCAAGTATGGCAAGAGCCATTATCATCACTCCAACCACGGTAAATACAATCCTTCCCGGCCTGCTTATACAGAAATCTGCAACATCTGAGAAGAACACGCAGAACAAAAGTATCACTACACTCATCACCGCAAGAGTTTCATATATAAAGTTTTCTATCATGCCATTTCTTACTCCTATTAACTTCTTATATCCTCCATGTATCCCTCTCAGATACACGGAGGACAATTTACAATTCATATCCTGTTTAACCAAACAATGCTGCAGATATATTTGAAGCAGGCTCTGGAGCTGCCTGTTGCCGATCGTGTACTTTCTCTGCAGTCACTTCTGTGGCACCTGCGTCTATAACATCATCTTCTTCATTCTCAACATAATGTGGTGTACCATCTTCACTGATGATTGCCATATCTCCCTCAATGGCTGTCTGAAGGTCAATAGACATAACACCCCACTTGCTTATAAGCTGCCTAAGCATTGTCTTATATGCCATGGCGTCAAAATTCTTTTCCCAGAATGTATATCCTTTCTGTGCCTTGTATCCCGGCGAATACTTCAAGGCATGTGCTTCCATCTGCTTCTTGCTCCAATACATTGCCTTTCGATATCCATTGACCAGTTCAAAAAATGCATAATATCCTATTGTCTCAGCTTCTTCCCTGGCGTCCCAGTCATCAACCATAAGATGAACACGGATGTCCTCATTAAGAGGGTCAAAGTACTCCAACTCGCCTTTCTTGATAGCAATTACATTGAGCTTCCTGTACTGTCCCGATCTTATAGCAAGTTGTATGTATCCCTTGTAGCCTAACTGGAACTGTGCAACCTTTCCCACATTCTTATCATTAAATGGCACCAGATAATAATGACCAAGCTGCGGTGATGGTGAAAGCTTTAAGCTCTCACCAAGTAATGCTCCTGACAGTATTGATTGATTTGTACATTCCTGAAGTGCCGGATTTGTGTTGACGGCCGACACTATAGCTGATATGAACCGCTGACCATCCTTGCCGCCCACAACACTATTAATCTGATTTTTAACTGCGTCTCCTGTAAGGTACGCTGTTATGCCTAACTTCTGCTGTCCCTTACCTTTCACTAAGCTGTTCTGTACTGCCATTTACTCACCATCCATTTCCCTTAAACACTTATTTATGTCAGTAAGAAGCTTATCCAAGACTAATGCAAGAGTCTCTTCATCTGGCCTTTTTGCACTTTCTAACATATAATCAAAGCGTTTTTCTGCTTCTTCGTCACCCAAACGCTCTTTCAGGCTTTTCCTGTATTCCCTTATAGCCATAACCATGTCTGCATGTGCCTCTGCTGGATTTTCAGGCAAAAACACATTTCCTTTATCTGATATAATCATATCTGTACCTCCTATATTGCCTTAAACTCTATGTTCCTGCCATTGAAGAAGTCCTTCAATGCAAGTGCATCATCTGTTGAAAGAAGTGCTGCAAATGATACCCACTGCTTATTTTTATCTGTGGTTTTACCCTCTGCATTTTCCTGGTTTTCTATCGTTTCAGAGCCATTCTCATCTGCTCTTGGTGGCATTTCTTTCACAGTTGGATGTGTTGCCTTAGCTATTTCTTCTGCCTGTTTCCTTGCTTCTTCCCTAGCCTTTATCTCTGTTTCATGTTCAGCCTTCTTCTTTGCTATCTCTGACAGTCTCTGTGCTTCAGCTATTGCCTTATTAATATCCAGTGTTTCCTTGTACAGCTCAGCAGCTTCAAATCCAAATTCAGGGAGCTTACTAAGTGTAAGCAGATCATTACTTGCCTGGTATATCTTTTCCTTGATCTCTGCTCCAATACTATTTAATGAAGTTGATGAATTAAGCCATTTATCATTCCACATCTTATCAAGTGTAAGGAACGGCTGAGCACCAAGAGATGCATACAGCTCTTCAATAGATGTGCGCTTCTCCTGCTTCTTTTTCTCCTCATAGTCCTTTACCTGCTTGTCAATTAGTGCCACAGGCTTATCAATAATGCCTATGATCTCATTAATCTGTGCCTTGAAAGTATTAAAAGGCTTCATATACTCTCTTTCCTGCCTAAGTCTTTCATCATTCAGTGCTTTCTTCAGCTTGTTCAAGCTTGCTCTGTCTGCCTTGGCATCCTTCACCTGTTCATCTGTGTATACCAATGTTTCATAGAATGCCATCTTTTCTGTCAATTCCTGCTTCAGCTCGTCATAGTTGAATGTGATCTGTTCCGGTGTAGTCACCTCATTAATTCTTAATTCCATTGCTTCCTCCTTAATTCATAACCAATTCATACTGACTGGTTTCCTTATTCCTTGTGATCATATTCATGATCACTTCTGTCTGCCTTCTTCTTTCTTCCACGCAATCACAATGTTCTCCAGGATCCAAATTGGCTCCACAGCGTGGACATTCTCTGTAATACATTGCCATTTCTCCTTTTTCCTTATACGTCCGGAAGTAGTAGCGGCGGTCTTTTCCGGGTCTGAACCTTTTCCCAGAACTCAGCCTCTTTCTCTACAAGATAAGATATATCTGCCTCAATCTCTGAGCGTTCAACCACGCAAAACCTTGTACTTTTCTCCATAATCCGTTCCCCTTCCGGATCCCTGTAATACTGCTTAAGCTGAGCATTCAATACAGCGAAGTCAAATTCAGTAACCATCAAGTAATGTAATATCTGTATGTAGTAGTTCTGAGGTAGTGCCGGGTCCCAAGGAACTCCCCACTTCTTTTTCTGACCGGGTGCCAGAATTTCCGTGGTCTTGATCTCAAGTATTCCTTTTCTCCCTGTGCTCTTCTCAACAAGCCACCCATCAAGTGACGCATGTGCATATGGGTATTTGTCATTAAGCCACATGTTATTCTCAACGTAATTCACCTGATATTCAGGATGATCTAACGTAAACAACTCTCTAAGCAGTGGCTCTGCTGCAACTCCATATTTGACACACTCCTTATCTGATATATCTTCAGGCAAAAGATTATTAACCTTTTCCTCCCAAAGTCTTACATTGTCTTTCCATGGATTAGCTCCCAGTATTGCGGAAGCGTCCGACCCGCCTATTCTCGTGCGGTGCTTAAGCCATTCTTCTCGGTCATTAAGGACCATTACTTTAACCATCTGTTACAACCTCTACATAAATCCCCTTAAACATATTGCCATTACGCTCCTTTTCTGCTATCCTGATGTTGTGTTTTTTGTGATTTGCACCGGCGGACTGTTGTCCAATGGTGCTTTTCTATTCAACATATTCATTAGTTCATATATAACGGCTTCTTTTGCCACCTCTTTGGCGTCAAATGGTGGTACATGTTTCCCTGCGTCAAGCTTCTTTTTATACTTCAATAGATCCACAAGTGCAAGACTATTAATCCATGTGACTCCTGTTCCATCAAGCACAGCATATGTACTATACCGCCCACGCTCTGAGTACTTATCCAAGTCAGCAATCCTGCGACTTGCAGTAGCTTGGGACATCTGGAAGAACTTCATCATCTCGGCTTTTGTTATGTATGGAAGCCTTCCTATCTTTTTGATAGAGATCTCTCTATCTATCATGTTCACGGTAGGTCTTGTCATATTCTCACCTCCTTTCTCCTTGCTCTATGACCAGCTTCATTCCAACAGCCTTCAATAACTTGTCAGCACTGGCTAATGTCATTTTTCTTTTGTCTGCCTGCCACATATACAAACTTCTTGCTGTAATTCCTGACTTTTCAGCCAATTCTTGCTTTGACATTCCCTGCCTAAGTCTTTCTTCTTCAACCACCTGTAATATTGCATTATTACGCACTTGACATTCCCCTTCCTTTGTGTACTATATATAGTGTGTGAACAATAGTTCATAACTATATATGTGAAGAGAGGTATAAATTATGGGTAAAACATTACACAATCCAGGTACTGATAACTTACCTGCCGGAACTTATAAGGAAGTGGGTCCACGTGGTGGCACTGTACCAAATCCAAGGCAGGCAAATATTGATCCTGGCGACCGACTTCCTCCAACACAGGAAAAAGGTCATAAATGGGTAAAGCTTTAATCCTTATGGGGGGCATTGTTCAAAAATGCCTCCTATATTTTTATCTTTCTTTTGCTAAAACAAATATATTTACCAAATGGCAAATTAATCTGCAGCCACGCTTCAACATACTTGTTTCCATTTTCTGTATACTTTGTTATGTAGTGGTGCATGGAACTCCTTTCTCTCACTCCTCAGGCACTAAAGCGACTCCGAGAATCTTGTATTCAGCGTGTCTGTAGCACTCTCTGAACGATCTTCTTGCCTCTGTCTCGTTGAGTTCTGTGAAACAATCACAAAACACCTTCTTGGTCTCCATATTCATTGCTGTTACTGCGTATGTCTGGTATGTTTCCACATCCCTCACCTCCTTCCGCAATGTCTAATATATTAGACGCAAAATCAAAAAAATAATTCACTAACGCTTCTGCCAAGAGCATCCGCTATTTTTCTGAGCGTTCTTGTTGATGTTTCTTTTATTGTCCCACTTTCAAGACCAGATATAATTGTCCTAGATACTCCCGACTTTACGGCAAGATCTTCCTGGGTGATACCAGATTTTTCACGTATCTCTTTAACTCTATATTCCAAATTACTTCCTCCTTTCTTCATGTCTAATTTATTTAACATAGTCAGTTTAACATGTTAAACATTATGTGTCAACAGTTTTGTTCAAAATGTTTGACATTTTTTTACCACTGTTGTACAATATAGTAAACAAAAAAGGAGGTGGACTAATGACATTAGGCGAAATAATAAAACAATATAGAGATGATCATTCCCTTAGTATGGATGCATTCTCCGAACGTAGTGGAATAAGCAAAGCTTATATTTCTTTATTAGAGAAGAATAAGCACCCAAAAACAGGAAAAGCGATATCTCCATCAATTCAATGTATACGGCAAGCTGCTCAAGGTATGAATATTGATTTTGATGACTTATTTGCTCTACTAGATGGGAAAGTTGAAGTTAATACATATCAGCAATCGCAAGCTATTCAAGCTAAAAAAATTCCTGTTCTTGGTCGTGTTGCTGCAGGTATTCCCATAAACGCAGTTACTGATATTATTGACACGGAAGAGATATCCGAAGAGCTGGCTAAGACTGGAGACTTCTTCGCACTACAAATCCAAGGTGATAGCATGGAGCCACGGATTTATGATGGTGATGTAGTTATTGTGCGGCAACAAGAAGATGCTGAGTCAGGCGATATTGTTATTGCCATGGTAAATGGATATGATGCGACTTGCAAACGGCTTATTAAGTATGCTACAAGCATTGCATTAGTATCATTAAACAGCAAATACGAACCTATGATGTTCACTATGGATGAAGTAGAGACCAAACCAGTACGTATAATTGGCAAGGTCGTAGAATTAAGAGGAAAATTTTAAAATTCATTATATACTTAGGAGGAATATTACATGAAGAAGAAACTTTTAACAATTATGACTATCTCTACATTGGCATTATCTCTTGCCGGCTGTGGCTCCAACGACACTTCCAATGCCACTACTACCGCCACCACAGAGACTGTAACAACCGAAGCAACCACTGCTGCACCTACAGAAGAAGATACAACTGAAGCAAGCACTACAGAAGCTCCTACAGAAGCTGAGACACCTCAGGGCACCATAGATGATCTGGCACAGTATCTCTTAGATCAGGGAGTTGTTACCGGCTCTACAGAAGAAACCTTCTATACATATATTGGTGCTATAAATGGTTTCAAGTATCTTGACTCTGACGTGGAAGTATATGAGTACGATATGACATCTGACACATACCAGGAGATAGTAAATACAAATAGCGTAAGTGGTCTTACTGTATCTGCAATCAATGGTCCATACGTCCTTATATTCAGCAACGGCAATGTTGACCAGGCTGTTATAGACTCCTTTAACGCTTTTAAATAAAAGGATTAACCAGCTTATTACATACCTAAAAATTGAATAATGTATTTAATCGGGCAGCTGAGGGGTGTTACACCATATCCGTTCGAGTCTTGGAAAGGAGTGGTGCCTTATGAGTACATATGAGGAATTCATGGTTATATTAACCGTTGCGATACTTATTGTAGCAATTCTGAATTCACTGAGATCATTGACACAGAGGAAATATCCGAGGATATTGCTAAAACTGGAGACTTCTTTGCATTAAAGATTAAAGGTGACAGTATGGAGCCTAAGATCAGTAACGGCGATGTGGTTATCGTCAGACAGCAGGACGATGCCGAGACAGGTGATATAGTCATAGCAATGGTCAATGGCGATGACGCAGTATGCAAACGGCTTAGAAAGTATAAAGAGGGGCTTGAGCTTATATCCAACAATCCAAACTACGCCCCCATATACTTTGATGATGAAACAATTAAGACCAAACCAGTAAGGATCATCGGCAAGATCGTGGAGCTGAGGGCCAAATTTTAATAACACCATATATTATGGATAGGATTTTATATGAGAAAATTTATATTTGAGCATTTGATAACCAATGGTGAGGAAAAACTATTTGATACTGAGAAATCCGCTATTGATTATGCAATAACCAAACACTCTAACGGATCTGGAGATATGGTCATTGTAGAGGTTGATATCACCGAAAAACAATTGCATGACTATCTTAATGAACATATTGAAATTCCCTGCACCGCATGGCGCAGGGATGTTTGGAAGTCTTAACAGTAAGCAACCATTTTTAATTAAACACAAATGAAGGGGGAGATGACTATGAGCAAAAAGAACACAAAAGAAGAAATTATTCAAAACAAGAAACAAAGTATCCGGCTCTTAAACAACCTGTTGGAAGGTTATATTGCAGATGATACCAAATTAAGGAAAGCCGAACTTGTCTCCAAATGGTTAAAGGATTATGTTAATTATCTCAAGTTCGAGGAAATATACGATCCTCTTAAGGGGATAACATATAAGCGTGGAGATATTGTTAAGGTAAATTTAGGGTTTAATGTTGGCGGTGAGATTGGTGGCGTACACTATGCTATTGTACTGGATAATCCAAGTCCCCACTCATGCAGCACTATGACGGTTATTCCTATGAGCTCTGTCAAAGAGGGCAAAGCGGTTCATCCTCTGGATTTACATATTGGTAATGAATTTTATAATTCAGTTTCTGCCAAATATCAGACCATGTTAAAAGATACCCTATCTGAAAAAGAAGAACTGGACAATTTCAAGACGGCTTTGCTATCACTTGTTAAAGATCATATGACTCATGAACTCAGCGAAGATGAAAGAACGGAATTGAAAAGTAAATTAAATATTCCTGTGACATCATTAGCTGATAAAATTGACAATTTAAATCAGCAGATAGAAATTCTTGAAAAAAACAAAGCTGAAATTGATATGATGAAAACTGGAACCATTGTAAAGGTTCGCCAGATTCGCACCATAAGTAAAATGCGAATACTTATTCCCAAAAGCAGAAGGGATCCTCTGTATGATGCAAGTCTTTCCAGTGCAACAATGGAAAAGATAACCGACAAATTAAAAGAGTTTTTCTTTCACTGAGATTATGTATTTTTTCTTGACTGCGAGCATAGAATATACTATAATCAAAATACAATTTAACGCAGCCTATAGGGCATCAATTAATATTGTTTTTTGAATTTAGACCTCGCAGAAATGCGGGGTCTTTTACGTTGTATGAATCTATTCCAATTTGGAAATAGTTCAAAAAATAAAAATCCCCCAGGTGCTGGAACACCTGAGGGAAGTTACCCACAAACCGAAGGCTTATGAATAACGCTAATTGCAAGCTATATTATACCATAGGCCTTCCACTTTTGATAGGCTTATTTTTATGCCTATTTTTAGAATAGGAGGAATACTATGTGGTGTGAAATGCAGAAGAACGGAACAGTCAAGTATTGCGAGAGATACACAGATCCGCTTACGGAAAAGGTGAAGAAAGTTACTACTACCATGCCTAAGGCATCGCCGCAAAACAAGAATAAAGCGTCCAGAATATTGAATGCCAAGATTGATATGGCACTACAGCACTTCACCAATGACAAAAAGATAACATTGTCAGAGCTGCAGGACATATATATGAATAACCAGGAGCTGAGGCTTAAGAAGTCAACCACAGTCAGAAACAAACGGATAACTGACTCTATGATTAAGCTGCTCGGCGAAGATGTTATCGTGGATAATCTCACGGCACAATATCTGAATGACCGCCTACTCTCCTCTGGCAAACCTGTCAGTACGCTCAACACATACCTCACAAGGTTTAGAGCCATGCTTAACTGGGGATACCAGAATGACTGGCATGACAATTACAGACTGCTAAATAAGATCAGGCTATTTGATGATGATACCATTGAGTGTACTGAGGACAAGTATCTTGAACCGGAAGAAATTACACAATTACTCAATTTTATTCAGGACCATAAATTATGGCACTGGTACTATGCTACTAATGTCTTACTTCTCACCGGTATGAGATCGGGTGAGCTAATAGCTCTGCAGGATAATGATGTTGATCTAAAGAACAAAGTTATACATATAACCAAGACATATGACCCTTTAAATAAACTCGTCACTACACCGAAAACGGACAATTCTGTACGAGATATACATATACAGCCTGAATTAGAATTTGTGCTCAGAGAATGCCGTCTTTGGCGTACAGAGATGCTCATGGAGCGTAAGTTATCCAGCACTCTTCTAATCCCGAATATCCACACCGGCTGGTACATGTCCTATGCCGCATATGACAAGTTTATCCGGGAAACAACCGAGCGGGAGTTACATCACAAGATTACCCCCCACAAGCTCCGTCACACCCACGCGTCCCTTCTTGCCGCTGCTGGTATGACACCGGAACAGATAGCCCGCCGCCTTGGTCACAGTCACAGTGATGTTACAAAAGAAATATATATTCATGTCACAGAGCAGGTTATAGAGACCGATAACAAACAAATAGATGGCATTTCCCTTATTTCATGATTCTGCCCCTTTTTTGCCCCTAAGCCTTTTTAGGACATGAAAAAAAGCCTAAAACCCTTGATTTTTCGTGGGTTTTAGGCTTGAAATTCAAGTCCCGCCGCCGGCATTATATACAGCCGTGTCGTCATGGCAGTTGATAATAAATTAATTTTACAACCTTGCAGATGTGCAAGGTTTTTTTGTTAAGGCAACGAGTTAAATGCAATATGCAATTAATTACTTATCTTTTTCGCCACAACCACATATCTTCCGTCATTCACATGGTATGAACAGGTGGAAAGGGTTATGAGCTTGTCTCCATAATTTGCAGTTGAGTCAAAATCATATGTACAGCAGGATCTGATATACTGTATAAATTCATTAAACTCCTCTTCGTCCGCGGCGTCGTGGAAATCGTAATAGTGATAATGTTCCGTGTCTCCCTTCTCATATACCTGGGTTTTAAAGGCTGCTATGACCTCATAGGTTCCGGTGTCCTCAATGGTATCAAAACTTATGTATTTATGATCCCGGTAGAAGCTTTCATCCCTGTACAAGGTCAGTTGATGGAACATGGTGCCGCTCTTTATATTATGTCCATATATGATGATATTATCCGATAGATAATCACCTGTAGGTATGCAGAGATTATCTATGAAGAGACATCCCGCATAGCTGTACTCCCTGTCAAAATTCTTGTGAAGATAATACTCCCTTTCGTCAGGGGTGTACATTACCGGATAATCTATATCAGTTCCATCTATCTTAAGCCAGCCCATAAAGTCCGTATTCGCTTTATAAAGCTTCTGATACTTTATGAGCACATCTCTTCCGTCTATATCCACAAGATCTGTTCTTTTTGTGTTCTCACTACCATTTTCGGCATTTGAACTATCTCCCGCTTCTATATTTCCAACTCGGTCATCCTGAACCTCAACTATCATATTCCTGAGATCATCAAACCTTGCCTCCGTCTTCCTGCTCTTATAGTAATAGTTTATAATATATGCACCTGCAGAAACTGCGATCAGTGTAAATACCACAATAAGGATATCAAGCACTATCTGACGCTTCTTACTGCCTTTTGCAGCCTTATCCTCATTACCGGTCACACGGCTTTCATGATGGTTTTCGTTTTTATCTATCATGTTTCTGCATTCAAAGTCAGTCACATTTTTATTTTTATCTTTATTATTATTTGTTTTCTCCATGTTCGGTGTCTTCTTTACAATATTTTTTCATCGAGCAGCAACAATTGAAATTGCCTGTTTGGCATCACCATTCTAAATGTGGCTTCGACACTTGGTGCTTCCTCCGGCAAGGGGCTGCTGCAGCATAACGATGTCATAGACATCATTATATAACTTAAAGAAAAAGGCCTCTGCAAATGAATGCAGAAGCCCTCTCTTAGGATCTCTCACGATCTTATTGATCTCAATAATACTTCTTATTTCCCCACAAACCAGCTTTCTTAAGTTCCACATACTCTGAGTATGCCTGCTCGAGAATCTGTTTTTCATTTGGAAATTTCAGAAGGTGGTAGGCTTCATGATATTTATAGTATCCGGAGTCCACAAAATATTCCTCTCTCTGAGGCTTGCTGTAATAGCTGTCAGCCATCATTAGAAACCAGTGTACATCCTTATTTACTACATCAAAAGCAGTATTAAACGTATAATTGCTCTTACCTACATACTTAATAATAGATGCGCTTACACCTGTCTCCTCTTTTACTTCTCTAAGTGCAGTTTCATTATGTTCTTCACCTTTTTCAACTGTACCTTTGGGGAGAACCCATCCTTCATATTTGTTTTTGTAGTTTTTGTAAAGTAATAATACTTTTCCCCTGAAGATTACCACACCTCCACAGCTTGTTGCCTCTATCATCGCAAAACCTCCGTTTTCTGGTGTGACCTAATTGGGATAAGTATAACACATACCTACCTGGTTGGCAATCCTAGTCAGCCACATTGTTGTAATAGCAGTCAAATATCTGTCTGGCGATATATGACGCAGAAGCTCCGGTATTGCTGGCATTTTCCACAATAACACATACCACTATGTCAGGATCATCCTTATCTGCAAATCCCACAAACCATGAGTGTGAATCATTATTTGCATTAAACTCGGCAGTACCGGTCTTTCCTATTATCTTGTAGGATGAGCCGTAGAAATAGTCAGCCGCAGTACCATACTCTGACACTCCGCTCAAAAGCCCGATCATCCTTGACGCTTCTGTAGGGGATATTATCTTACCGTAGGAATCCGGCTTAAAGGTCTTCACTACCGCTCCGTCACAATTCTCTATCCTGTCTATCATGTACGGCTTCATCATAACTCCGCCATTTGCAATGGTACTCATGATAAGGGCGTTGTGAAGAGGTGTTATAAGGGTATTTCCCTGTCCTATGGCAGTCTGAGGTGCCAATGACTTATCACTCTTGCCATCAAGCTCAAAGACCGACTTGTTATAGTATCCGCTGTATGGCAGGGACTTGTTAAAGAGGAAATCCTCGCACAGAGTCCTGAACTTGCCCATGTCTATCGTTATTCCAATATTTGAAAATGACGTATTGCATGAATATGCCAGTGAATCCTTAAGGTCTACCGTACCATGAACTTTATAGTGGTAACAGTGGATAGGTACTCCTGCAAATGTACCCTCGCCGGTACATTCATATGAATAATTCTCATAATCAGGATTTTCCCTGGTATACTCCAGTGCCGTAAGCACCTTAAATGTAGATCCCGGAGGATAAAGCCCCTGGGTAACCCTGTTTACAAGGTATGAGCCACCTGTGGTCTGGCTGTCTGCAATGACATTCTCAATATCGTTAGGATCATAATCAGGCTTTGATACCATGGCAAGGATCTTGCCGGTATCCGGCTCTATAACAACAACAGCACCATCATTGTAGCCAAGAGCGTCATAGGCTGTTGTCTGTAGGTCGTAATTAAGAGTTGACACCACATTATTTCCCTTGTTTTTCTCATTCTTAAGGGCGTGGTATATCTGCTTTACAATATTCTCATTGGAAGTAAGAAGATAATAAGTGGAATCCATCTCCAATCCTGCCTGTCCGTTGCTGTCGTATCCCACAGCATGGACGAACTTGTTGGCATATGGGTAATATCTGTATTCATTACCATTATCATCTGTCTTAGTCTCCGCAAGAACTACACCATCGCTTGAAATTATGGAGCCCTTTATAACCTTCTTGGCATATAAGTTCTGCCTGGTATTATAAGGGTTAGCAATGGTTGTCTCCGAATCAACGGCAACATACTTAACCAGATATGCCATCATGGACACAAAGAGTATTACCACAATATAAGTGATAACAAGTACAGGAACATTTCTCTTGTCATTATTCTTTTTTTCTATCTCTTCTCTACTCACCCGAGAAGTCCTGGTAGTATTCTTTCTGCTCATAATTCTCACTTTCTTCACTAGAATTTTCTTCGCCGCCATGTTCCATAACACATATCCCCTGTATAATTCCAAATATTATAAGGGTACTTACAATAGAGCTGACACCATAGCTTACCAGAGGAAGTGTCACACCGGTAGATGGTATGAATTTTATAACACCGCCTACATTTAAGAATATCTGAAAAATGAAACATACAGTAAATCCAAATGCCACATTCTTATAGAACGGATCTCTTATCTTCATGGAGATATTTATAAAGTATATAAATATACTGAGATACATAAGAAGAAGGCACAATGCGAATATTACACCTAACTCCTCACATATAGCTGCAAATATAAAGTCTGACTCCACGACTATGACCGCATTAGGTGCTCCCTGGCAAAGCCCGGTTCCCACAAAGCCACCTGAGCCTATGGCAAATAATGAGGTTGCCACCTGATATCCGCTGTCATTTATGTATTTAAACGGATCCAGCCATGCATTTATTCTTGTGGTAACGTGACCCAGCTTGTCCTTAAACAGCAGGTAGCCGCCGGTTGCCGCCAGGGCACCGAAGCCTCCGCCGCATATCAGTATAGACAACCTCTGGGTTGCCACATATAACATCATAAGGTAGATCATGCAGAATATGACCGCACCACCAAGATCCTTTTCAGCTACAAGCACAAGGACAAACATAAATGCCACAACTGTAGTCTTCACCATGTCCTTAAAGCCACAGGATTTCTCAAGGGAGCTGGCAACAAAAAATACAAATATTATCTTAACAAGCTCCATTGGCTGGAAGGAGAAATCACCTATACCTATCCAGTTTCTGGCACCGTACTTGGATATACCAAGTCCCGGTACAAATACAGTGGCAAGAAGCCCTATACCAAATATTGCATAGAACACGTTCAGATACTTAAGACGTTTAACATTTACAACCACCTTAGGTATAAAGGCGGTCACTACAAGGGCTATTGTTGCGAAGATAAACTGTCTCTTGGCAAGAGAAAAATCAATCCTCGTAAGCATAACAAAACCTATAAGCAACAGGAAGGTCATATTGTTAGTTATAAGTCGTGACGAGTTCTTGTATATGCCGTGGTATGAAACCATGTATACTATGGCAACTATCATCTGTGCCACATAAAATATGGCTATTTCTTTCTTTTTATAATTCAGATAAAGTGTAAGATAACAGAGAAAGTGAATTATAAAAACGTAAAATATCTGCACATTCAATGCCCTTCTCTTCTTAGCAGGGCTGCATGGCTTTAACACTGTAAAACACTTCACCGTATACAATACCATGAAAAATATTATTAAATATTTTGCTACTTCCGAAATAATTCTAACCATCAATCAATTCCTCTGACAAAATGTCCTCTAGTATATTTCAGATCACGGAAAAATTCCTGATCCGGGCCCTCCCCGGTAAATCCAAGGGCATTACAGAGCCTCAATGTCTCTCTTCCATCCTCAATGGTAAACTCTGCCAGCTCTCCTGCCTGATTACCCGGAGTCTTCTCCGAAAGCAGGTCGGCAATATATGCAGGTCTTCCGTTGTAAATTATATTATAGCAGTAATCGCAGTGATTTACTGCATAAAAATCATTTCCGAGCTCGTCTCTTAAAGGGATGAGCTTTTCCTTAAAGCATTCCCCGCCACGGTGGCATTTGTTCATGCACTGGGCAGTGATCATCAGCTTGTCATGACCATATTCCTTATATATGACAGGAGCATTTATCCCGTTAAGTTCAGATAAGGTAAGCTCTGCCGAACTGACTATCATAAATTCAGGCATCACTATCCTGTAATAGTCTACCGCTTCATTATTATAGCAGTATATGGATGAATCAAGAATTATTTTTTTATTAAGATAATGTTTCTTTACATATAGGATTTCATCCATATTTCTTACAAGGACATATGCGAAGCTGTCCATATATCTGTCAAGCTCCTCCATAGCCTTAAGCTTATCCTGCCTTAAGACCTCAGGCAGTGCAATTCCAAGCTCCGGTTTATTCTCAGCCGGCTCATCCTCAGGCAATCCGTTCTCAGACAATTCTTTCTCGGATAGCCCATTCATAAACCTGACTGTCAACGGAACTATACCATGGTCAACAAATATCACTCCATTGAAAGCCATGGCAGCCACAGACTTTAGCTGCTCTAAGGTTCTCACATAGACATATCTCTTTTCGTCTGCCAATTCATTTTTTTTCAACTTAATATCATGCTGCCCATTATTTCCCTGTTCCATGTGAGCCAGTCTGATTTTTTCTTGTTTGATATCAGCAAGTCTGGTTTCTTCCTGTTCTGCACGGTCATCCATCTGCTCCGGTACCTGCTCTCTCATAAAGCGTTTCACAAGCTCCTTTTCAAGAAGCTCTATGCCCCTTCGTCTCACGTCATTTATGACGCTCACCGGCAGAAATGCATTGTCCGATACATAACCCTCTATATCATTAAATACAAATCCGGTATTTCCTGTTTTACCAAGTCTTTCCTTAAGCTGTCCGGCAGTAATCGGTTTGTTATTTGCAGGCTGAACAATATCTCCTGTAACATCCACATATATATCATACTCAGGAATAGAAAGATTAACTGTAAAGGGTGCTCCCACTTCTCCGTAGAAGTAACATCCTGCACTGACAGTCTTATCACTATTTATGAGTTCTTTGTTTATCTGATCTATAAGCACATTATTTCTGGTTCTGAATACTCTCTGGCCCCTTTTTATATGCTTAAGCTCCTTGCCCTTTATGCTTATATTCTTCCCGGCTGCACCGGTAACATTCAAGGTAAGCTCTATATTACCGGAAGGTGTCCTGATCTCCAGAACGTCTCCCTTATTTACATCAGCCTTAAGAGTTATGTCAACTTCCGGAGCATTTACTCCGACAACAGTTCCCACCTCAACACCTGTATGGTTAGGTCTGTCAAGACTCAGCATTTCATTGCCATTATGCATATGATAATATCCGGATATGAAACCGCCACGATTATATATGTCAAGAAGCCTGTAATTCTCCATTTCAATATCCTTATTATGAAGATTTCCGCTTAAGTACAGGTCTCGGATGTTCCTGTAGGCATTTGCCGTTGCTGCAACATACTCAGGCTTCTTCATCCTTCCTTCTATCTTAAAAGAATCTATGCCTGTATCAATAAGCTCCGGCAATATGGACAGAGTACACATATCCTTCATGCTTAAGGCATAATCAGCTTTTTCTCCTTCAACAGAATACTGCTTACGGCAAGGTCCCGCACAGCGTCCCCTGTTTCCGCTTCTTCCCCCTGCAAAGCTGCTGAACAGGCATTTGCCGGAATAGGCGAAGCACATGGCACCGTGAACGAAAGTCTCTATCTCTATATCAACCGCCGATCTTATGTCCTTTATCTCCCTTAAGGACAGCTCTCTTGACGGGACAAATCTCGTAAATCCCATATCCTTAAGCAGCGTTGCCCCATACTCCGAAGACACACTGAGCTGGGTGCTTCCGTGTAAAGGAAGGTCAGGAAAGCACCTGCCAAGGACACCGGCAACGCCCATATCCTGTACGATTATTCCGTCCACTCCCTCTCTGTAGAATGGAAGAATATAGTCATACAACCCTGAGATCTCCGTATTCTTTAATAACGTATTAACTGCCATATATAATTTAATATTATGGATATGGCAGTAATCTATGGCTTTTAATAATTCAGTTGTGTCAAAATTAGACGCAAATGCTCTGGC
>ERZ773242.1619-NODE-1619-length-20884-cov-4.446685_pt1 | contig 20884 bp, 21 predicted proteins | sample MGYA00511077_ERZ773242 | MGnify/ENA primary metagenome ERZ773242 (study PRJEB29015, sample SAMEA2737754) | human gut metagenome | biome: human gut; feature: human-associated habitat; material: faeces | place: China | collected 2012 ... | reverse complement strand
GCCCCTCGCGGATGCGCCGCCACTCGTCAAACCGCGCGCCGACCTGTAAGCTTGAATGGAGCACGGCCACCTGTTCGCCGAACCGCCCGGTCAGCTTGCCGAGCAGCTGCGGCGTCAGCGCGATCTCCGGCACGAGCAGCACGGCGGAGCGCCCCGCCGTAAGCGTCCTTGCAATCAGCTCCATATAGACGGCAGTCTTCCCGCTGCCGGTCACGCCGTAAAGCAGCGCCGCGCCGGGCTTTTCCCGCTGCGCCTGCGTCCAGAGTCCTTCCACAGCTGCGGATTGCTCCTTGTTCAAGCGCATCGGTTCCGTCTGAGGCGCAATACGCACTGCCTGCCGGAAGACCGGCTGCTCCGAGATCGTGATCAGCTCCAGCTTTTCCAGCCGCCGCAGCGTCGGCATCGACGCGCCCGTCAGCTCACAGATTTCCTGCGCCGACCCGCTGCCCACCGCGCACAGCAGCTCCAGCACCGCCTTTTGCAGCGGCGCAGCGCGCTGTTTGCGCCGTGCGAAGTCCATTGCGTCCTCCGCCGGGACGGCCAGCGCCGCGAGCTTCTGTGTCTTTACGCCGCCGCGCCGTGTCAGGTCGAGGCTCGAGGTCAGCATTTTTTTGGCCTTCAGCGTCTTGATCGTCAGCGCCAGCTGCTCCTCATCGGGGAACCGCTGCCGCAGCGCCGCGTCCGTCGCGCTTCCGCCAAGTTCCCGCAGAAACTGCACGAGCTGCCCGGCGAGGCTGCCGTCCTCCGGCATATCTGCCGCCTCCGGCGTCAGCGCGAACGTCTCCTGCCGCCGGAACCATAAGCCAGCCGGCAAAATGGCCTTCACCGCGTCATAATACGTGCAGAAATACCGCTCGCGCAGAAAGCCCGCCAGCCGCAGCTGCTCCGCCGTCAGTACCGGCTCCTCGTCCAGCGCCTGCTCAACGGACTTGAGCTTTGCTTCCTCGCCCGCGCTCACGGCCAGCACCACGGCTTCCTTTTTTCGGTTCCCGTTCCCAAACGGAACGAGCACCCGCATCCCCGACCGCAGCATCAGCCCGTCCGGAATCCTGTAGGAATAGGGCCGGTCGATGGCATACACACTGTCTGAAACAGCAACCTGTGCGATCATGCGAACCTCCCCATTCCAAGCTCAAAAGGCGTAGGCCCCCGGCCTGCGCCTTTTTGTGTGTTACTTCAAATATTTTTCCTTGAGCGTCGCCGTCAGCTCACCGCGCGCAACCTCCTGGATCGCCATCGTGACCGGCTTTTCCGGCAGCGGCTCGTGCGTCAGCTCGGATTCGATCGAGATCTGGCGGGCGCGGTGCGCCACGACATTGACGAGAAGATAGCGGCTGTCGACATGCTTCAGCAGCTCAGACATTGCGGGATACAGCATTAAAGTTCCTCCTTGATCAAATGGATACGCTCCATCGTTTTACATTTTTCAGCGGTCATGATCGCCATCAGCTCTCCGGCCGTCTGTTCCACATCCTCATTGAGGAGAATGTAATCATATTGATGCGCCTGTGTATATTCCCACCGCGCACGCTCGAGCCGCTCGGCCATCGCCTCCGGCGAGACGTCGCCCCGGTGGATAAGCCGCTGGCGCAGCGCGTCGAACGACGGCGCCGCGATAAACACGAGCACCGCGCCGGGCAGCCGCTTTTTGATCTTCAGCGCGCCGACCACATCGACATCCATCACGATGTCTGTTCCGGCCTCAATGGCCTCGCGGATGGGCTGGAGCGGCGTGCCGTAGTAGTTGCCGACATACTCCGCGTATTCCAGCAGTGCGTCGTCCGCGATCAGCTTTTCAAACTGCTCGCGCGTCACGAAATAATAGCTCTTGCCGTCGACTTCGCCGGGCCGCATCGCGCGGGACGTGGCGGAGATGGAGTAGCGCACATGCACGCTTCGCGCGACCACGGCATTCAGCAGCGTATTTTTCCCCACGCCCGACGGCCCGGAGACCACAAACAGCTTTCCTCTCATTCTGCCACATCCTCCTTCACTTCAGACCCGCGGCCCGACAACTGCTCCGGCCCCAGCGCCGACAGGATCACATGGTCCGTATCCATCAGCAGCACCGACCTTGTGCTCCGCCCGAACGACGCATCGACCAACATTCCGCGCTCCTTCGCCTCTTGGATCATGCGCTTGATGGGCGCGGAGTCGGGGCTGAGCACCGCGAGGATTCGCTGCGCGGCGACGACATTGCCAAAACCGATGTTGATAAATCGCATGACCGACTCCCGTTATTCGATATTCTGCGTCTGTTCGCGGATCTTTTCCAGTTCCGCCTTGATCGCGACCACCGTGCGGGCCTGTTCGATGTCGTTGCCCTTCGAGCCGATGGTGTTCGCCTCGCGGTTCAGCTCCTGCAGCAGGAAATCGAGCTTCCGGCCGATGGCGCCGCCGTCGGTCAGCATCGTGTCGAGCTGGGCCAGATGGCTTCGCAGGCGGACGGTCTCCTCGTCGACAGCGATCTTGTCGGCGTAGATGGCGGCCTCCTGCAGAATGCGGCCCTCATCGATCGTGGTCGACTGCAGAACCTCCTGCATCTTCTCGGTCAGTCTCCGGCGGTATTCCGCCAACGTCACGGGGCTGCGCTGCTCTACGCGCTCGACCAGACCCAGAATGGTCTTGCTTCTGGCCCGGAGATCGGCCTCCAGCGCTGCACCCTCCACGGTACGCATCGCGCCGTATTTCCCGACCGCCTCGTTCACCACGGACAAAATGTCCGCCGTGATCTGCTTCTCGTCCTCTTCCTGCTTTTCCACGACGAACACATCGGGCATCCGCGCCAGCGACGTCACGGTGACGTCGTTCGGCACGCCGTAGTCCTTCGAGATCGTGTTCAGCGCCGCGAGATAGCCCTCGAGCACCGGGCGGTTGAGCGAAATTTTCATCTCCGCGTCCGCCGTAACATTGACCGAGATGAACACGTCAACCTTGCCGCGCGAAATTTCTTCCTTCACTCTTCCCTTGACCGCGTCCTCAGCAAAGCCGAACACGCGCGGCAGCTTCACGCTGCAATCCAGATACCGGTTGTTGACGGATCGGATCTCGACCGTGATCTCCCGGCCGCCGATCGTCTGCGCCGCACGGCCGTAACCGGTCATACTCTTGATCAAAACACATTCCTCCGTATTTCCAGATCCGGCGTACTCGCCGGAGCGGTTATTCCTCGATCCTGCTCAATGTCACCGCGACGGTGTAGTCCCCGATCACGCCCGCGCCGGAGAAGCCGTCGAAGTAGACCTCGACCGGCACCTGATATGTGCCCGGCTGCGTAAACTCGGTCATATCCGCCACAATGCGGACGTTGTTCGCCGAGATCCGTTTCACATCCTCGCTCGACGCGCGGTAAGTCACCTGGAGCTGCTGCGCGATGCTCTTCGCCTCCAGCCCCTCAGTCACACCGGTGAACGTGATGTTCGACGAACGGATCGTCGAGATCTCCTTGTTCTTGATGCGGAGCGTGATCTTGGCCTCCTGCTCGCCGGAGACGTTTGTCGCGTTGTTCGGAATGATGATCTGCCGCAGCACCGTATCCTCGTTCTTCATGATCGCGGACAGGTCGATGTTGTCGAGCAGGATGGTGTTCACACCCTCGAGTGCCGTCGCGTCGCCGGAGAGCGTGATCGTCTCCGGGTCGATCGTGTACGACACGTCGCTCGACGTCGCGCCGCCGCCGTCGATGAACTTGACGTCCAGCTGGACTTCCTTATACATCACGACCGTCAGCGTCACGTCGATGGCCTGCACATCCATCGTCAGCTCGCTGGTGTCCACCGCCTCGCCGTTCGCGTCGACCAGCGTGTAGTCCAGCTGCTCCGATATGGTCTTGTCCACGTTCGTGCGATTCATCGAGATCAGCGCATATTCGATCTGATCCACGACCGACTCCGCGCCCTCCACGGTCACGGTGTCATAGTCAAACGTCGTACTGTCGAGCATGTACCCGTCGGCGACCTCGACCTGCGAGAAATCGCCCTTCACCGGAACCGGCTTTTTCACAAGCTTTTCCACATGCACCGTGATGTTGCCCGGCGTCCGGTCGGTGATGGTGACCGCCGAGTCCGGCACAGCGTCCGGCAGCAGCAGATCATAGCTCAGCGTGTAGTCCCGCGTGCTGCGGATCTTCGACACGTCGACCACCGCCGAGATCTCTTCCTTGTTTTGTTCCAGCTTCTTCATGTCGGAATTCTTGCCCGTGAAGCTGACCGTCACCATATCCTGATAGTCGCCGGAGAGCACCAGTCCCTGATCCTCCCGCAGCACCTCAGCCCCAGAAAACGTGACCGGAATGTTGGAGATCGTGGTCGTCCCCTCCGGGTTCACGACCGTCACCACGTAGATCCACAGACAGATCGCCGCAAGCAGCGAGATTGCCATGGTAATGAGCTTACTTTTTTTCATAATTTCCCGCCTTTGCAATTCTGGCGCGGAGCCGGTCGAGCAGCGAACGCTTCGCGTCGTCGTTCGTCATCAGCTCATTGGACAGCAGCTTTTCCAGCGTCTGCGGCGCAAGGTGCCGCTTGAGCATCCCGCCGATGGCGACGGAGATCGTGCCCGTCTCCTCCGAGACGATGACGACCACCGCATCCGAGACCTCGCTCGTGCCGATGCCCGCGCGGTGGCGCGTGCCGAGGTCGCTGGAAAGATGTGTATTTTCAGACAGCGGCATCACGCAGCCCGCCGCTGCGATCCGCCCGCCCCGGACGATGACTGCGCCGTCGTGCAGCGACGCCTTCGGGAAAAACAGGTTGCGCAGCAGCTGCTCCGTCACCTTCGCGTCGATGAGCGTCCCGGTCTTAAAGTATTCCTCCAGCGACACGCTCCGCTCGAAGATGAGCAGCACGCCCACGCGCTCCTTGCTCATGATCTCGCAGGCCGAGACCGTCGCCTCGATGGCCGATTCCTCCACGCTCTTCTTGCTTGCGGGGTCGACCAGATTCAGGAAGAACTTCCCGCCGAAGCGCTCCATCGCCCGCCGGATCTCCGGCTGGAAGATGACGACCAGCGAGATGAAACCCAGTTCGAGGATCTTATTCAAAATCCAGTTGCAGGCGTAGAGATCAAACACGCTCGTCAGCCACGTCGCGATCAGCAGCACCAGAACGGTCCACGCCACGCGCGCCGCGCTGCTGCTGCGGACCAACCGCAGCACCGTATAGATCAGAAACGAGACGACCAGAATATCGATGATATCAGAAATCCCGATCTTTGGGATCTGATATAATAAATTCTGAAAAAAGTTTTGAATTGCGGTCATATATATCCCCTTAAACGCATGCCGTCCTCCGGCAGCGCAGTCTTCTCCGTATAATCACGATGATTATACTCCAAAATCGTCCCCGGCGCAAGTGCCGCCGCTGAAAAACAGCGGCGGCTTCATTATTTTTTAAGAATTGCCGCGGCCTGCAAGATCTCGCGCGCCGTGTTGAACGCCGAAATGCTCAGCCGCACCGTCCCGGTCTCCAGCGTCCCAGCGCTCTCATGCGCCAGCGGCGCACAATGCAGCCCCGCCCGGACGCAGATGCCTGCCCCGGCCAGCCGCTGCGCCGTCTGTTCGCTGTCCTCGCCGCGCTTTCGCACGGACAGGACGCCGCTCTGCGCCGCGCCTGTGAAACATTCCACATCCGAATCCGCCAGCGCCCGGCAGAGCGCCTTGCGCAGCGCACATTCGTGCCGGAAGATGGCGTCCACGCCCCGCTTCCGGACGAATTCCAGCCCCGCTGCCAGCCCGCAGATGCCCGGCACGTTGTGCGTTCCGGCCTCCGCTCGATCCGGCAGAAAGTCCGGCATCCCCGCCGCTCTTGAGAGACTTCCCGTCCCGCCCGCCAGGAGTGGCTCCGGCAGCATTCCGCACAGCAAAATGCCCGTCCCCTGCGGGCCGTAGAGTCCCTTATGCCCCGGCATCGCAAGAAAGGCCGCGCCAAGCTCCCGCAGCGAGAGAGGCAGCGTCCCGGCGGACTGCGAAGCATCCAGCACGAACGGCACCCCGCGTGCGCGGCAGAGCGCCGCGATTTGCTCGATCGGCAGGATATAGCCAAATACATTGGACACATGCGTGCAGAATACCGCCCGCGTACGCTCCGTCACCGCTGCGTCAAATGCGCGCAGCGTGTCCTCCGGGTCAAAGAGCCGCCGTCCGGCAATTTTGAGTTCTGCTCCGGCGGCGGTCAATGGCCGCCAGACCGCGTTGTGCTCGAACCCCGAGATCACGACCTCGTCGCCGGGGCGCACCAGCGAGCGTACCGCGATGTTCAGCGCGTGCGTCGCATTCATTGTAAAGACGACCTGCTCCGCTTCCGCGCCGAACAGCTCTGCCGCGATTTGCCGGCAGCGGTAAACAGACTCTGCCGCTTCCATCGCGGGCGGATGTCCTCCTCGGCCCACGCTCGCGCACCGCTGCATCGCCCGCAGCACTGCAAGGCGCACGGTGTCCGGCTTTTGCAGCGTTGTCGCCGCAGCATCCAGATAAATCACAGCGCCGCCGTCCGGCAGCAACCGGAACACGCCGGAAAACCGCTGTCCCGCTTCCCGCAAAAGCGCCGCGCTCCGCGCGCCGTCCCGCCCCTCCACGCGCACCGCATAGCCGCATCCGCGCTTCGCCGCGGCCTTCGGTGCGCGCACAACCCGGCACGGCACATACCGTGCGTCGAGCACGCCGCGCGCCGCCTGCGCTGCCGTGAGCGAATCGAATGAAAACACATATTGAAACATGGCGATCCCTCCCTGTGGCATCCTATGCGCCGCGCGCCCCGGCCGACACCATTCTCCGTTCCTCGAAAAAAATTTACAGATTCTTTATATTTTTGCATCCGGACGATTGACAAACTCTGATGTTTTAGTATAATAAAGCACAGTTATGATAGAGGTTGCGGCCAACAGGAGTACACGCCACCCATCCGGCAGGCGCCGGGGCGTAAAAAGGGGCGGCCGCCGAAGGGCCTTGTCCGCGCCTGCGCGCATGGCTCTGGGCCGTGGGAGAACATCGCACGGACTGTCACGAAAGTGGAGCGCTGTCATGTTGTGGTTTTTCTGCGTCATGATGGTATCATGACGCATTTTTTTGTAGGAGCTGAAACCATGAACCAGAAAAAATCCAACCCGTTCGTGTCGATCGTTGTGATCGCCGCGATGCTCATCCTCGTCGTGGTCGCCGGGATTCGCTGTGCAAACGGCGCAACCCTCGCCGAGACGGCGTGGTCGCTCGTCCCGCCGCTGATTGCGATTGTTCTCGCCCTTGTGACGAAAGAGGCGTACAGCTCGCTGTTCATCGGCGTGGTCGTTGGCGCGCTGTTCACCACGAACTTCCATCCTGTCGCCACGCTCGACACCGTTGTCAACACCGGACTCATCTCCGCCATCGCGGACAACGCCGGTATCTTCCTCTTCCTCGTCCTGCTCGGCATCATTGTCGCGCTGGTCAACAAGGCAGGCGGCTCCGCCGCGTTCGGCCGCTGGGCCAAGACGCACATCAAGACGCGCGTCGGCGCACAGCTGGCCACGTTCGTGCTCGGCGTGCTGATCTTCATTGACGACTATTTCAACTGCCTGACCGTCGGCTCTGTCATGCGCCCCGTCACTGATGGGCACAAGATCTCCCGGCCCAAGCTGGCCTACCTCATCGACGCGACCGCCGCGCCCGTCTGCATGATCGCGCCGATCTCGTCCTGGGCCGCCGCCGTGTCCTCGACCGCTGAAGGACTCAACACCGGCATGAGCGGCATCGAGTTGTTCATCCGCGCCATTCCCTATAACCTCTATTCGCTGATGACCTTCGTGTTCATCATCGCGCTCACGCTCATGAAGTTCGACTACGGTCCCATGCGCAAGTTTGAGCTGCTTGCCGAAAAGGAGGGCGACCTCTCCATTCTGGAATCCACCGAGCAGGAAACCGAGAACCCCAAGGGCCATCTGCTCGACCTCATCCTGCCGGTTGCCGTCCTGATCATCACCTGCACGCTTGGCATGCTCTATGTCGGCGGCTTCTTCGGCGACGACCCGGCCTATGCCGGCCGCTTTGCCGAAGCCTTCGGCAACACCGACGCCTTCGTCGGCCTGCCCTGGGGCGGCATTATCGCCCTCGTGCTGACGGTCATCTATCTCGTTGCGCGCAAGGTCGTCACGTTCAAAGAGGCCATGGAGTGCGTCCCCAAGGGCTTCATCGCCATGATCTCCCCGATCCTCATTCTGACGCTCGCCGTCAGCCTGAAATCCACGATCAACCAGCTCGGCGCGGCGGAATTCGTCCAGACGATGATGTTCTCCGCCTCCAAGACGCTCTATTCCCTGCTCCCCGCAGTCATCTTTATCGTGGCCTGTGTGCTGGCTTTTGCATCCGGCACGTCGTGGGGCACGTTCGGCATTCTGATCCCGGTCGTTACCGCCGTCTTCCCGACAGACAGCATGCTTCTCATCATTGGCATCTCCGCCTGCTGCGCGGGCGCCGTCTGCGGCGACCACTGCTCCCCCATCTCCGACACCACCATCATGGCGTCCGCCGGGGCGCAGTGCGACCACCTGAACCACGTTTCCACGCAGCTGCCCTACGCGGTCACCGTCGCGGCCGTCAGCTTCATCGGTTTCATCGTCGCGGGCTTCTCGCAGAACATCTACCTGACGCTCGTCGTCAGCATCGTCCTCACGCTCGGCACGCTCTTCGTGCTCCGCAGCATCGAGGCCAAGAAAGCGTAACTGCCAACAAAAATGCCCGCGCCTCCCTCTCTGGGATGCGCGAGCATAATATCACCCGGCTGGTGCTGCAAACGCCAGCCGGGTTTTTGTGACCCTGCGATGGGATCAGATGCTTTCGACCACAGCGACATAGCGCGCGGCGCGCTGGGCGATGGCCTCGAAATTGTCGGCGGCCACGTCCTCGCCCTTGACGAGGATGCTCCCGATGCCCGCACCGGCCATGCCGGCCTTCAGGTAATCGCCGAGGTTCTCCGGCGTCACGCCGCTGACCGCCAGAAGCGGGATATGGTTGATCGGCGCGCGGACGGCCTTGATGTACTTCAGGTCGACGCAGTCCACCGGGAAGAGCTTGACGAAGTCCGCTCCAGCCTGGTAGGCCCCTGCGATCTCGGACGGCGTAAATGCGCCGGGGATCGAGATCAGGCCCGCGGCCTTCGTCGCGCGGATGATCGCGGTGTCCACATTCGGCGAGATGATATATTCTGCCCCGGCCTCCGCTGCGAGCTTCAGCTGTGCCTCGGTCATAACCGTGCCCGCGCCGACATGCAGCCGACCGTCGAACGCTTCGCGCACGATGCGGATCTGCTCCGCTGTCACCGCATGCGGAGTCTTTCCGGACTGGTCAAACGTGATCTCCATGAAGCGGAAGCCGCCGCGGTAGATCGCGTCTGCGATCTTTGTGATCTTTTCCGTCGGTGCGCCGCGGACAATCGAAATGAGCTTTTTCTCGCGCAGCAGCGCGCAGAGATCTTGTGCCATAGAACATCTTCCTTTCAAAGCAATAAGTTCAAATGCAGCACAGCGCTGCACAGGAACGCTCAACGTCAGTCAATCATTCAGGTACAGCGCTGTGAGCCTGCCGTCGGCAGGAGTGGAAAAAGGGGTAAAATGGAAAAGAAAATATCAGAGTGATTTGCAGAAGGCATCGATGCGGCGGAGCGCCTCACGGAGATTGTCATCCGAGCAGGTGTATGCGATACGGATGAAGCCTTCGCCGCATTCGCCAAAGGCGCTGCCCGGAATGCAGACGACCTTCTGCTCGTCGAGCAGGCGGTTGCAGAACTCGACGCTGCTCAGGCCGAAGCTGCTGATGTCGGCAAAGACATAGAACGCGCCGTTCGGGCGGTTGCAGCGGATGCCGTCGATCTTGGCGAGGCCGTCGAGCAGGATGCTGCGGCGGCGCTCAAAGACCTGACGCAGCTCTTCGCAGAGCTCCGGATGGTCGAGCGCAACGGTCGCCGCGTACTGGCCGGGCGCATTGGCGCAGGCGTTGAAGTTCTCCTGGCACTTGGTCATGCGGTCAACGATCTCCGCCGGGGCCGCGACAAAGCCGATGCGCCAGCCGGTCATGGCATAGGACTTCGAGAAGCTGTTGACGATGACCGTCCGCTCTTTCATGCCCGGGAAAGACGCGATGCAGGGCGCTTCCTCCCCGGCGTAGAGCAGGGTGTTGTAGACATCATCAGAGATCACCAGCAGATCGTGCTTCACGGCCAGCTCCGCGATCTTCGCCATCGTCTCGCGCGTCATGACGGAGCCGGTGGGGTTGTTCGGAGTGTTGATCATCAGCGCCTTGGTGTGCGGCGTGATGAGCTTTTCGATGGTCTCCGGCTGCATTTCAAAGTTGTGCGCCAGATCCGTGGGAACGCGGACGGCCGTGCCGTCGCAGTACGCGACCTGGGCCACATAGTTCAGCCACTGCGGGTCCTGGATCAGGATCTCGTCGCCCTTGTTCAGCAGGACAAGGAACAGCAGGCTCAGCGCGCCCATGCCGCCGTTGGTGATGATGATCTCCGTTTTCGGGTCATAGTGCAGGTCCTTCAGATAGGACTTTTCGGCGATGGCCTGACGGAACGAGAGCGTACCGGCGTTCGGCGTATAATGCGTGATGCCCTTGTCGAGCGCTTCCTTGCAGGCCTCACAGACCAGCTTCGGCGTAGGCATATCGGGTTCGCCGATGCCGAGGCTGATGACGCCGGTCATGGTGTTCGCGCGGTCGAACATGGCGCGGATGGCGCCCTGCTTCAGAGTTTTGGCTTTTTCATTGATCCATTCCATGATGCTGATGCTCTCCTTTTTATCTCTGCACTCTGCCGGTGCCGTCGCCGCCCATGAGCTTGGTGACGTCGGAGACGGTGACGCGGTTGAAATCGCCGGGGATGCTGTGCTTCAGGCAGCTCGCCGCGACTGCGAACTCGAGCGCAGACTGCTTGTCCTCATAGTGGTTCAGCCCGTAGATCAGGCCGCCCGCAAAGCTGTCGCCGCCGCCCACGCGGTCGATAATGTCCCGAATCTCGTACTTCTTGGACACATAAAAGTCCTTGCCGTCGTTCAGGCACGCCGCCCAGCCGTTCCAGTCGGCGCTGTGGCTCTCCCGCAGTGTGATGGCGATGCACTTCATGTTCGGATAGCTTTCCAGGACCTTATTGCCGAGCGCGCGGTACTTTTCGCGGTCCAGCTCGCCGGATTCAACGTTCACATCGACCGTAATTTCGAGCGACTTCTGTACGTCTTCCTCGTTGGCGATCGCCACATCGACGTACTTGGCCATCTCGCGCATGACCTCGCTGGCTTTCTTGCCGTATTTCCAGAGGTTCTTGCGGTAATTGAGGTCGCAGGAAACGGTGATATTCCGCTTCTTCGCTTCCTTGACGGACTCCAGGCTGAGCTCCATTGCGGACTCGCTGATGGCCGGGGTGATGCCCGTGATGTGGAACCACTCGACGCCCGCAAATGCCTTGTCCCAGTCGATATCGCCGGGCTTGGCCATCGCGATGGCCGACCAGGCGCGGTCGTAGACCACGCGGCTCGGCAGCTGGTTCGCACCGCCCTCGACGTAGTACACGCCGAAGCGGCCGTCGCCGGTGACGATGCGGGAGGTGTCAACGCCAAAGCCGCGCAGCTCGCGCACGCAGGCGTCTGTGATGGGGTTATCGGGCAGGACGGTCAGGAATCCGACATCCATGCCGTAGTTGGCCAGCGACACGGCTACATTGGCCTCGCCGCCGCCGAAAGTGGCCTCCAGGTAGTGATTGGTCAGCAGACGCTCCATGCCGGGCGCTTTCAGACGCAGCATAATTTCACCAAAAGTCAAAAATTTCATGATGTTCCTCCTTACTTCTGCAGCAGATGGATGGCAAATCCGCCGAACTCATCTTTTAGGTATGCAACTGTCATACGGCCGTTTTTGTACTTTGCCGAGCTTTCGTCATATGCAAAGCCCTTCTTTGCAAGCTCTGCCGCCGCCAGCTCCACCGAGTTGGTGCGGATCGCAATATGACCGTTCTTCCCTTTGAACATCGACTTCATGACCTCGATGCCGCTCGAAGCAAACATCGAAGAGCTGCCGTCTTTGACCGGCAGGTCAAACGCTTCGTTCAGCTTCTCGCAGACGGCAGACGCCGCCGCGGCATCTTCGCAGTTGACGCCGATGTGCGCGACCTCAAAGCCGAGCGCGGCGCTTCTCGCCTGCTTGCAGAGCGCGGTGATCTTTTCAAAATTGCCAGCCGCAATGTCTGCCTTCGGGCAGACCCAGCTGCCGCCAACGGCATGGATAAACGGCGCAGCAATGAACTCGCCGATGTTCTGCGTGTTGACGCCACCGGTCGGGATGAACTTGATCCCGCCGAACGGGCCGGACAGGGCCTTCATGGCGGACAGGCCGCCATAGACGCCGGCCGGGAAGAACTTCACGACCTTGAGGCCGAGCTTCATCGCGGCCATGATCTCTGTCGGGGTCACGCAGCCGGGCGTCACGGCAACGCCGTTTTCCACGCACCAACGGACAACATCTTCGTCAAAGCCGGGCGCAACGATGAACTTTGCGCCGCACTCGACGGCTTTTTTGCACTGCTCGAGCGTGATGACGGTGCCCGCGCCGACGAGCATGTCGGGGCAGTTTTCGGCGACAGCCTTGATGGAATCCGCAGCAGCTGCCGTGCGGAACGTGATCTCCATCACGTCCACGCCGCCGGCCAGCAGAGCCTTCGCCGTCGCGACCGCATCCTTCGCATCGTCCAGCACGACCACCGGCACAACAGCAGATCTTGCAAGTCTTTCAGAAACATTCATAGCTGATTTGGTCTCCTCTCCGATCAGGCGCCCAGATAGGCGTCCTTCACACGTTTGTCAGCCAGCAGATCCGACGATTTGCCCTGCATCGTGATCTTGCCGGTTTCCAGAACGTAAGCGTGGGAGGCGGTGGTCAGTGCAAGGAACGCATTCTGCTCGATGAGCAGGATGCTCGTGCCGGATTCATTGATCTGGCGAATGATCTTGAAAATTTCTTCGACGATGATCGGCGCGAGGCCCATGCTGGGCTCGTCGAGCATCAGCAGGCTGCCGTTGGTCATCAGTGCGCGTCCCAGGGCCAGCATCTGCTGCTCGCCGCCGGAGAGCGTACCGGCCTGCTGCTTCATGCGCTCGCGCAGGCGCGGGAAGATGTCGTACACGCGCTCGAGATCCTGTTTGATCTGTGCGCGGTCTTTGATGATGTTGGCGCCCATGCGCAGGTTTTCATCGACGCTCATGCGGGCAAAGACGCGGCGGCCTTCCGGCACGTGCGCGATGCCCAGCTCGACGATCTGATGGGGCTTGAGCTTCGTCAGCTCCTGGCCCTGGAAGACGATGGAGCCGCTCTTGGCCTTCTCCAGACCGGAGATGGTGCGCAGCGTGGTGGACTTGCCCGCGCCGTTCGATCCGATCAGCGCGACGGTCTCGCCCTGCTCCATTTCAAAGGAGATACCCTGTACCGCTTTGATCGCGCCGTAGGACACGTGCAGATCCTTTACCTCAAGCATTGACATTCTGGTATCCTCCTCCCAAATAGGCTTCGATGACCTTCGGGTCCTTCTGCACCACGTCGGGGGTGCCTTCCGAGATGGTCTTGCCGAAGTCGACGACCTTGATACGGTCCGCGATCGGCATAACAAAGTTCATGTGATGTTCGATCATGATGATGCTGAGATTGAAGTCCTTGCGGATCTTTGCGACCAGCTGCGCCATCTCCTCCAACTCCGTCGTGATCATGCCGGCGACCGGTTCGTCGAGCAGCAGGATCTTCGGATCGGTCATCAGCGCACGCGCGATCTCCAGACGGCGCTGATCGCCGTACGGCAGGTTCTTCGCCAGCAGATCCGCCTTGTCGGCCATGTTCAGGCGCTCGAGCAGGCTCATGACCTTCTCGTCGAGCTCCCGTTCGTGCTCGACCATCTTCCGCGTGCGGAGCAGGCAGCTGGCCAAGTTGTCCTTGCCGTGCATCGTGGCGGCCATCTTGACGTTGTCCGCGACGGACGCATTGGCAAACAGCCGGATGTTCTGGAACGTTCTGGTGATGCCGCGCTGCGCGAACTGATAGGGCTTCAGGCCGACCAGGCTCTCGCCTTCCAGCTCGATGGAACCCGCCGTCGGGCGGTAGATGCCGGTCAGCATGTTGAAGATCGTGGTTTTACCGGCACCGTTCGGGCCGATGACCGCAACCAGCTCGCCCTTTTCCAGACTCAGGTTGAAATCGTCGACCGCGCGCAGACCGCCGAATTGAATGGTCAGATTTTTGACCTCAAGAATACTCATAGCAAGCTCCTCCCCTTACTTCTTGGACGTATCGTTCTTTTTCCGGCCAAACAGGGGCTGCTCATAGAGCGAAGACCGTTTGATGCGCAGGAACGGGACCTCCTTGCCGCCGCACAGGCCCTCGCTGCGGTACAGCATGACGACGACCAAGATCAGTGCGTACAGCACAAGGCGCCAGTCCGCGAGGAAGCGGAGCACCTCGGGCAGGATGGTCAGCAGAACCGCGCCGATGACCGAGCCGGTCAGCGAGCCGCTGCCGCCTGCGTACAGATAGACCAGGAAATCGGAGCTCTTGGTGAAGCTGAACGAGTCAGGCTGAATGAAGGACAGCACGTGTGCGTACAGTCCGCCCGCCACACCGGCGATGAACGCCGCGATGCAGAAGGACATGATCTTATACTTAGTGGTGTTGATGCCCATGGCGTCGGCCGCGATCTCATTGTCGCGGATGGCGATGAACGCTCTGCCGTACGGGGAGTAGATCAGGTTGCGCAGCAGCCAGAGCGTCAGCACGACGAAGAGCATGATCCAGAAGAAGTTGGCATAGTTCGGGATGCCGATCATGCCGCGTGCGCCGCCGATCGGCTGGATGAGACGGAGCAGGGCGCGGACGATCTCGCCGAAGGCCAGCGTGACGATGGCCAGATAGTCGCCCTTGAGCTTCAGGGACGGGATGCCGATCAGGCAGCCGACGAGCGCCGCCACGATGCCGCCGCAGAGCAGGCCCAGCAGGAACACCGGGATCTGCGCCGCCGGAGCCACGCTGGTGCCCTTGAAGACCAGGGTCGTAATGACCGCGCTGCCGTAGGCGCCGAGGGACATGAAGCCCGCGTGGCCGATGCAGAACTGGCCGGTAAAGCCGTTGACAAGGTTCAGGCTGGCGGTCATCATGACGTTGACGCCCGCGAACAGCATGACCTGCATATAGTAGCCGTTGATAATATCCGCGCTGCGCAGGATCATGATCAGCGCATAGAACGCGATCGCGCCGAGCAGCGGGCCGAATTTTCTCAGGAACAGAGGCGCGGTCTTGGTGGTTGCAGTTTTCATGGTATCCGCCCTCCTTAGACCTTTTCCGTGGTCAGCTTGCCCATGATGCCCGCAGGCTTCACGAGAAGAATCACGATCAGGATGATGAAACCGACGGCATAGCCGAAGGTCGAGTTGATGGCAGTCGCAAAGATCTGCGCGATTCCAAGGATGAAACCGCCGAGCATTGCGCCGCGGATGTCGCCGATGCCGCCGAGCACGGCCGCGACGAAGGACATGTTGCCGAGCCAGGAGCCCATGTAGACCTCGACCTGGGGATAGGCGCTGGCATAGCAGATGCCGGACACAGCGGCGAGCGCGCCGCCGATGAAGAAAGTGATGGAAATGACCTTGTTGACGTTGATGCCCATCAGGGACGCAGCGTCCTTGTCCATGCTGACAGCACGCATCTGGCCGCCGATCTTGGTCCTGGCGACCAGCCGGTCAAGGGCCAGCATCGTGATGGCCGCGAGCACGATCATGATGATCTGCGTCGAGGTGACGGATGCGCCGAGGATATTGAAGGTCTTTGGCGTGAAGAGCGTGGGGAAGGGGCGCGGGTTCGGGCCGATGAACGGCAGGGCGCGCGGGAAGTTCTCCAGGAACATCGACACGCCGACCGCCGTGATCAGGGCGATCATGCGCGGTTTGTTGCGCAGGGGGCGATATGCGATGGCTTCCACGCCGGAGGCAATACCGCCAGTCATGACCATCGCGATGAGGATGATGCAGCCGACGGCCAGCATCGGATACGTCCCGTCGATGGACATATTGTCAAAGAGCTTGGCGATAAAGTATGTACCAAGCGCGCCGATCATCAGGAAGTCGCCGTGCGCGGTGTTGATCATGCCGACGATACCATAGACCATGGTATAGCCCAGCGCCAGCAGCGCGTAAACGCTTCCCAACTGAAGGCCGTATACTAAATATTGCAGGATTGTTGCCAAAGCAGTTGCCTCCGTTCTGGAAAAGAATAAAAGAAGTGTGCTGGCTGGCAAACGCGCAGCCAGCACACTATAGTTCAGGGATTACGGATTGACCGAGGAGACGTAGTGGGTCACGCCCTCTGCGTCATACTGCATGATGACGCCGCCCTTGATCGGGTTGCGGGTCGTGGGATCCATGGTCATCTTGCCGGACGGCAGCTCCAGGCCGTCGATGGTGTCGAGCGCGTCGCGCACGCCGTCACGGTCGAGGGTCTTGGCGTTCTGGATCGCCCAGACGACCATCTTCGCGGTCTCATAGGTCAGCTCCGCGTTGGAGTTCGGCAGTTCGTCCGGATACAGCTTGACATAAGCGTCAACGAAGTTCTTGGCAGCCTCGTCGGTGGACTCGGCAGAGAACGCGGAGACGTAAGCAACGCCTTCGATGGCCGGGCCGGCGACGTTCGCAACGTCGGGGGTGTCGGCGCTGTCGCCGCAGATGATCGGGCAGTTCAGGCCAGCGGTACGGGCCTGCTGGATCTGAAGGCCGAGCTCGACGTTCAGGTTCGGGAGCAGCAGGACGTCGGGGTTCTGCGCGGCCAGCTTGGTCAGCTGCACGTTGTAGTCCTTGACGTCGGAGCCGGAGTACTCTTCGATGGCGAGAACTTCGCCCTTGAAGTTCTCAACGAAAGCATCCTTCAGGCCGACAGCGTAAGCGTCAGCGTTGTTGAACATGATGCAGGCGGTCTTATAGCCCTGCTGATCGCAGTAGGCCGCAGCAACGGAACCCTGGAACGGGTCGATGAAGCAGGCACGGAAGATGTAGTTGCCGACTTCGGTAACAGCGGTGTTGGTGCCGAAGGTGGTGATGGCCGGGCACTTCGCGTTCTGCGCGATCGGAGCGGCAGCCAGCATGCACTTCGAGGAGTCCGGGCCGACGATGGCGATGACCTTTTCTTCCTCGATCAGCTTCTGATAGACGTTGGTGGTCTTCTCTTCGGAGCCTTCGGTGTCCATGGTGACGAACTCGACCGGATACTCCTTGTCACCGACGGTGATCTTGCCGCCGAGCTCTTCCTTCAGAACGTCGGCGCCGTGGGTGCTGTACTTACCGGCCATCGCCGCGGTACCGGACATCGGGAACGCAAGGCCGATCTTGATGGTTTCAACGGTGGCTTCCTTCTTTACCAAGCTGCAGGCGCACATGGAAACGATCATGAGCACGGCGAGAACAAGCGCTAATACTTTTTTCATACTTTTCCTCCATATTTTTTAGTCTGTTATCCAGAGTGGACGTCCACACCGCAGATTCTAGTCTGTTCCGCTTCGTGGAACGCGCCCCGCTCTGTACAGAACAAAGATAGGACGTTCCGCTGAAAATGTCAACATGTTTGTGACGGATTTTCGCAAAACTGTGACATTGCACAAAAACGCCGTTCCATTTTCGCTATGTCAGTTCCGTATCTTGGAACAAACGCCGAATTTTCACGTTTACACGCAATTCTCGTCAAAACCGCATTGTTTTTTTTGCTCACTTTTAGTATAATCATGCCAAGTGCAGCTGTACGCGATTGTGAAAAACGTAAAAACAGAAGCAGAAACCATGAGAAACGAGGCGGTTTTTTTGGGCGCAACCAATGTTCAGGTGCTTGACAGGGGCCTGGATCTGATCGAGCTGCTGGCCACGGCGGAACATGGCATGACCATTTCCGAGCTTGTCGCCGCAACGGGGCTCCCCAAGAGCACCGTGCACCGGATCCTCGCGACCTTCACCAACCGGCACTATGTCGAGAAGAACGAGGAGACCAGCGTCTATTCGCTGGGATATAAATTTGTAGAGCTGGCCAGTCTCTATCTGAATAAGATCGTGCTGAAGACCGAGGCGGAGCCGATCATGCACACGTTGGCACAGATCCTGCACGCGACGACCTATCTCGGCGTGCTGGAAAACAACGAGGTCATGTACCTGCAAAAGACCGAGCAGCGCAACAGCCTCAGGCTCTATACCTCCATCGGCAAGCGTGAGCCGCTCTACTGCACCGCACTCGGCAAGGTCCTGCTGGCCTCTCTGCCGCTGAAGGAGTTCGAGCACGTGGCCCGGCAGCTTTCCTACGAGCCTTACACGCCGAACTCGATCACCAACTATGAAGATCTCGCACGTGAGGTCGCACTGGTGCGCAAACGCGGCTACGCGACTGACCGCGGTGAGCACACCGTCGACAGCAGCTGTCTGGCCGTTCCGATCTACGACTATACGCGCAAAGTGATGGCGGCGATGAGCGTCTCCGGGCACGGTCTGCTCGACCGCTGTGAAGAGGTCTATGTCTATGAAAAGATGCGCGACGCCGCGCTGGATCTCTCGCACCACATGGGCTACACCGAAGTCAAGCTCCCCGCCGGGCGTACACATCTGTAAGACCGATCACATACCCCGCGCAAGCCGGATTATTGTTGACTTTTCGGCTTGCGTATCGTATAATATTATCGTTCCGTATCGTGGAACAATGTTCTGAATTTAGGGAAAAGGAGTACTGTCCGATGTATGATCTTATTTCGACGCCATCGGTCGTCGTCGAGCTGGAGCAGGTCACGGAAAACCTGAAGAAGATGGACGCGCTGAACCGCACCTACGGGATCCGGGTGCGTCCGCACATCAAGCCGCATAAGAGCGTTTATTTTGCGCTGGAGCAGCTGTCCTGCGGTGCGCGCGGCATCACGTGCGCAAAGCTCAGCGAGGCAGAGACGATGGCGGACTATGGCATCGATGATATTTTTATCGCCTATCCCCTGATCGGCGAGGATAAGATGGAGCGGCTGGGCCGCCTGATGCAGCGCATTCGGGTCAGCACCGAGGTCAACAGCATCTATGGTGCAAAGCAGCTGTCCGCCCTCGGCGAGCGGATCGGCAAGAAGGTCGCCGTTCTTATCGAGATAGACGGTGGACTGCACCGCGGTGGTGTCCCGCCCTACGAGGGAGCCGTCGCCTTTGCGGACTCCATCCGCGATCTGCCCGGTCTCGAAATCTGCGGCCTGATGTATTACGGCGGCTTGATCTATGCCGAGACAACACGCGAGGGCTACGAGGCCCAGACGAAGAGGGAGCATGATGAGCTTGTCGGCACGGCAGAGCTGCTGCGCGCCAAAGGCTACCGCATGGACGTGCTCAGCGGCGGCAACTCCTATTCCGCGCGCTGCTGCAAATACCTCGAGGGCATCACCGAGGTCCGCTGCGGCAACTATATCTTCAACGACGTCGCCACGCTGGCGACCGGCTTTGCCGTCGAGCAGGAGTGCGCGCTGCGCGCCGTCAGCACCGTTGTCTGCAAGATGGACGACCATCATGCCATCATCGACGCCGGCAGCAAAACGCTCACCACCGACCTCTGCGGCCACCGCCCCGGCTACGGCTGGGTCGTCGGCCATCCCGAGATCCGCATCACCAAGCTCAATGAGGAGCACGGCTTCGTCGAGAGCGACGAACCGCTGCCCTTTGAGATCGGCGACAAGATCGCCATCATCCCGAATCACGCCTGCGTCCTGCCGAATCTGGTCGATAAGATCTACGGCATCCGCAATGGCCGCATCGAGCGCATGATCCCCATCGAAGCGCGCGGACGGTACCTGTGAGCACAAAAATGTTGAAATGACCATACAGGAGGGTTTTACTATGGATGTCTACGGAAAACTGAAAGAACTGGGTCTGACCCTGCCGGAGGCCCCGGCCAAGGGCGGCGTCTACACACCGTGCAAGCTGACGGAAGACGGCTATGCGTACATTTCCGGCTGCGGCCCCGTGATCGGCGGCGTGCAGGCGGCTGGCAAGCTCGGCCAGGAATACTCCGTCGAAGAGGGTCAGAAATTCGCGCAGAACTGCATGCTGAACGTGCTGGCCGTGCTGGAAAAGAAGATCGGCGACCTCAACCGCGTCGCGGATGTGGTGAAGATCCTCGTCTTCGTGGCCAGCGCGGATGATTTCTATTCCCAGCCGCAGGTCGCCAACGGCGCGAGCAATCTGCTCGTCTCCCTCTTTGGCGAGGACGCCGGCGCGCCGACGCGCTCCGCGGTCGGCATGAACGTCCTGCCCGGCAATATCCCTGTTGAGATCGAGGCCATTTTCAAGATCAAGTGATTCGTTCCGCCGAGGAAAGGGGGCCGTGAAATGCCGACCGGAATTTTGGATTCGTTTCAGATCGTGGTCGCGCTGTACCTGTTCTATATCGCATTCAAAGGCTCCGGCCAGATGTACCGCTTCGGCGATATGGACGAGGAGACGCAGCAGCAGATCCGGACGCCCCTTCGCCTCCTCTATGCGGCGGGCGGCCTGATCGCGCTGATCGAGTTCGGGCTCTGCTGCCTGCAAAACAGCATGTTCACCCGCACGGCGGACGAGACCGGCGTGACGATCGTGCAGAACTATTCCATCGATGCGCTGCCGTTTCTGAGCTATGATCTGCTGTCTGTGCTCTCCGCCGTCCTGACGGCGCTGCTGGTGGGATTGCTGGTCTTCATCTTTATATGGATGCGCCGCAAGAGCCGCTGAGATGCTTATCCTCTGCAAATAAAAAAGCCGCCCCAACCTGAGTTGGGGCGGCTTTTTGAGACTGTCAAAAAACTATGACACGCAGTTTCGCAATAGAGTCGCTGGGGAAGAGTGAAGGGGGCAAAGAGCC